>Ga0182742_1001093_pt1 | contig 36771 bp, 27 predicted proteins | sample eDN5th37CBELigMG_FD_128880 | JGI IMG/M metagenome (GOLD analysis project Ga0182742, IMG submission 128880) | Enriched Miracle-Growth compost microbial communities from Emeryville, California, USA - eDNA 5th pass 37_C BE-Lig MG (version 2)... ... | reverse complement strand
GCTGATCGAGCGGTACCGGTAGCGCCGGGGCGCTGCGGCGCGCACCGGCTCAGCTCGCTGCAGATGCCGGGCGCCTCGTCCCATTCCTGGCCGCCCTCGCAGGACGCGGGGCCCTCCCCTGGACGGCAGGCCCAGGCGCAGGCGCCGTCGCTGCAGGCCGGCACCCCGCCACGGTCGAGATGGGGCCCGACGTCCTCGCCGATGCAGTCGCGGGAGGTTTCGCACTCGTCGGCGCTGCCCACCCCTGCCACCACCGCCAGCAGGAGCGAGGCGGCGATCCAGGCGAAGGAGGCGGACCGGCGGTTCCACTGGCGCATCTCGAGCCCCGGGGAGGTGTCCCGGGATTCCCACGCAGCGTGCGCATCCCGCCAACCGCCGCTGCGCATGCCCACCGTCAGCGGCGGCGCGCCGCTTCGAGGAGGAGGCGCTGCTCGGCGGCGGCGATGTGGCGGCGCGCGCTCTCGATCGAGTCGGGGTTGACGGAGATCGAGTCGATCCCCGCGCGCACCAGCATCTCCGCGTACTCGGGATGGACCGAGGGCGCCTGGCCGCAGATCGACGCCTTGAGGCCGTGCTCGTGGCTCCTGGCGATGATGGTGCGGATCGCGTCGACGACCGCCTCGTCCCGCTCGTCGTAGAGGGGCGCGAGCACGTCGCTGTCGCGATCGACGCCGAGCATGAGCTGGGTGAGATCGTTGGAGCCGATCGAGACGCCGTACACGCCCGCGCGCGCGTAGGCGGGGATCCAGTAGACCACCGAGGGGACCTCGGCCATCACCCAGAGCTGCAGGCGCCGGTCGCGACCGAGCCCGCTCTCGGCGACGATCCGCCTGCACGCCTCGAACTCCCAGCGGGTGCGCACGAAGGGGATCATCAGGTGGACGTTGGGCGTCTCCGCCCGCACCGCCTCCAGCATCTCCAGCTCGAGGCGGAAGAGCTCGGGCTCGTGCACGTAGCGGAAGCAGCCGCGGTAGCCGATCATCGGGTTTTCTTCCCGCGGCTCGAAGCGATCCCCACCCTCCAGCCCGCGGAACTCGTTGGAGCGGAAGTCCATGCTCCTGTAGGTGATCGGCCGCGGATGGAAGGCGCGGGCGAGCTGCCCGATCCTCTCGGCGAGACGATCGACGAAGCGGCGCCCCTCGCCGCGCTCGAGGAGGAGGCGCGGGTGCTGTCCCTCCAGCGCCTCGAGGATCATGAACTCCGCGCGAAGCAGGCCGATCCCCTCCACCTCCATCGCCGCGATCTCCGCGGCGCGGGCGGTGCCGGCGAGGTTGACGAGGAGGCGGGTGGCGGTGACCGGCGCCGCCCGGGCCGCGGGCGGCGGCGCCGTCCGCTCCTGCCGTCGGGGTTCGACGCGCCCGCGGTAGATGGCGCCGTGGCTGCCGTCGACGGTCACCTCCTCGCCGTCGCGCAGCTTCTCCAGCGCGCCACGGGCGCCCACCACGCACGGCACCCCCATCTCCCGGGAGACGATCGCCGCGTGGCTCGTCATGCCGCCGGAGGCGGTGACGATCGCCGCCGCCCGCCGCATCACCGGCACCCAGTCCGGCGCGGTCATCGGCGCCACCAGCACCTCGCCCGCGCGGAGCCTCGCGCCCTCCCGCGGCGACTGGAGGATCCGCACCACCCCCGACGCGCTGCCGGGGCTCGCGCCCAGGCCGCGCACCAGCACCTCGCGCTTCGCCGCCTCCACCTGCGCTTCCTCCCGCGCGCCGCCCAGGGTGGTGATCGGCCGCGTCTGCACCAGGAAGATCGTCCCGTCCTCGATGGCGAACTCGGTGTCCTGGGGCGCGCCGTAGTGGGCCTCGTCCCGCTTCCCCAGCTCGGCGAGGGCGCGCACCTGCTCGTCGTCCAGCGTGGGGGCGTCCGCCTTCTCCGGCGGGAGATCCTCGCGGCGGTTGCCGCCCGTCGCCTCGTCGCGCACCAGGACGAAGGCCTTGTGGCCGATGCGGCGCTCGAGGATCCGCAGGTCTTCCTTCGCCACCGCGAAGTGATCCACCTCCACCTGGCCGCCCACCACCACCTCGCCCAGGCCCCACGCCGACTCGATCACGATGCGGGAGCGATCGCCGGTGGCGGGGTCGGCGGTGAACATCACCCCGGAGACCCGGGCGTTCACCATGCGCTGCACCGCCACCGCGACCAGCCACTCGCTGGCGCCGACGTTCCGCTTCGCCCGGTAGAAGAGCACCCGCGCGCCGAAGAGCGAGGACCAGCAGCTTCGCACCGCGTCGAGGAGCGCTTCCTCGCCGCGCACGTTGAGGAAGGTGCGGAACATCCCAGCGAAGGAGGCCTGCGCCGCGTCCTCCACCGTGGCGGAGGAGCGGACCGCCACCCAGGGCTCCGGCGTGCCCCGGTCGGCGAAGCCGCGGTACGCCTCCGCCACCGCCCCCGCCACGTCGCCGGGGATGGACGCCTCGCGCACCCGCCGCTGCAGCTCCGCGGCGGCGCGATCGAGCGCCGCGGGATCGTCCACGTCCACCTGCCCCAGCGCCTCGTCCAGCTCGCGGGCGAGCCCGCTCTCCTCGAGGAAGCGCCGGTAGGCGTCGACGGTGACGACGAAGCCCGGGGGAACCGGCAGCCCGGCGCGGATCATCTCGCCCAGGTTGGCCGCCTTGCCGCCCGCCGCGGCCACGTCGTCCCTGCCGATCTCGTCGAACCAGGCGGTCAGCCGGCCCATACCCACCTCCGCGCGGGACGAGAGCGAAGCGGCCCGGCGCTTCGCTCCCGCGCTCCCCGTGTTTAGCCATTGAGGGCGAGGGGCGCGATCCCCCGGCACGCATCACACCCGTCCGGACGACCCGTCGTGGGTGGAAGCCCCGACCGCGCGCGAAGGAGACGAGATGGCGATGGAGATGGAGTGGGACGATCCGCTGTATCGATCCACGGTGGCGCTCTTCGAGAAGACCGCCGAGGCGATCGATCTCGATCCCAACGTGCGGCGGCGGCTGCGCTTCCCGGAGCGGGCGGTGATCGTCACCATCCCCGTGCGCATGGACGACGGGCGCGTGGAGACCTTCCACGGCTACCGCGTGCAGCACAACAACACCCGCGGGCCGTTCAAGGGCGGCATCCGCTACTCGCCCGACGTCAACCTGGGCGAGGTGACCGCGCTGGCGATGCTGATGAGCGTCAAGTGCGCGGTGATGGGGCTGCCGCTCGGCGGCGCCAAGGGCGGCGTGCGCGTCGATCCCGCCAAGCTCTCCCGCGCCGAGAACCAGCGGCTCACCCGCCGCTTCACCACCGAGATCATCAACGACATCGGCCCCGACTCCGACATCCCCGCGCCGGACATGGGCACCAACGAGCAGACCATGGCGTGGATCATGGACACCTACTCGCAGATGAAGGGGCACGCGGTGCCGGCGGTGGTGACGGGCAAGCCGGTCTCGGTGGGCGGCTCGCTGGGGCGCTCCCAGGCAACGGGGCGCGGCGTGGTCTACATGGTCCAGGACGCCGCCCGCCACCTGGGGATGGAGCTGGGCGAGAAGACCACCGCGGCGGTGCAGGGCTTCGGCAACGTGGGGATGAACGCCGCCCGCAAGCTCGACCGCCTGGGCGTGCGGGTGGTGGCGGTGAGCGACGTCTACGGCGCCATCCGCAACGACCGCGGCCTCGACATTCCCGGGCTCCGCAAGTGGGTGGCGAAGACCGGCCGGGTCACCGGCTTCCCCGGGTCGGAGCCGATGGATCCAGCGGAGCTCCTCGAGATGAAGGTGGACGTGCTCGTCCCCGCGGCGATCGGAAGCGTCATCACCGAGAAGAACGTCCACAAGCTTCGCTGCCGCATCCTCGCCGAGGGGGCGAACGGTCCGGTCACCGCCGCCGCCAACGAGGTGCTGCGCGAGAACCCGGACATCTTCGTGATCCCCGACGTGCTCGCCAACGCGGGCGGCGTCACCGTCTCCTACTTCGAGTGGGTGCAGGGGCTGCAGTCCTTCTTCTGGACCGCCAAGGAGATCAACCAGCGCCTCTACCACCTCATGTCGAAGGCCTTCCACGAGGTGCTGGAGGTGGCGCAGAAGCACCAGGTCGACATGCGCACCGCGGCGATGATCCACGGCATCAGCCGGATCGCCGAGGCGATGAAGCTGCGTGGCCTCTTCCCCTGATCAGCCGCCGTACTTGAGCACCATCACCACGAAGATGGCGGCGGGGAGCATCACCGTCGCCATCCCCTCGAGCATGCCGATGCGGCGCAGGGCGTTGCCGAAGGCCATCTGGTCGCCGGCGCGGAGGAGCGCGTCCGCCTTCCGGCGCTGCAGGATCACCACCACGTTGAGCACCGCGGCGATGATCACCAGCAGCAGCTTGATGTGGACGAAGGCGGGCGAGCCGCGGAACACGTGGCCGTAGATGGTGACCGCCAGGAAGAGGCCGCCGAGGGGCGTCAGCACCAGGCCGAGGATCTCCCAGATCTGGAAGCGGCGGACGGTGGACCACGCGCCGCGGCGGGCCTCGACGTCCGCCGCCCTGCGGGCGGAGGCCTGGCCGACGGTGGTGCCGATCAGGCCGGCGAACCAGAACAGGAAGCCGAAGGTGTGGACGAGCCGCCAGAGGATGAGCATGGGTGCGCCTTTCGCTGCTGCGCCTGGGTTGGCAAGGCGCCGAAGCTAACGGGCTGCAACCTGCCGGTCAAACAAAGCTCATGCGCTGCGGAGGACGAGCAGCGCCACCTCGGGCGGCGCGTTGACGCGCAGGGGGAGCGAGGCGCCGAGGCCGCGGTTGACGAAGAGGCGGCAGCGCTCCCCCAGCTCGAAGAAGCCCTCGAGGTGGTGGTGGCCCATCCGCGCCGCCATGCGGTGGGTGAGCCTGCCCAGGTTGATCTGCCCGCCGTGGGTGTGGCCGGCGAGGATGAGCGCGGGGCCGAAGGGCTCCATCGCCGGGGCGGTGCGCGGATCGTGGGTGAGCGCCAGCACCGGGTGGGGCGAGGGCGGCGCCCTGGAGAAGGCGCGGACCGGATCCGCCCGGCGGGTGCGGCCGTCGTCGACCCCCACCACGAGGAGCGTCTCGCCGCGCACCTCCACGTGGGTGTGCTCGTTCTGGAGGACGGCGATGCCGAGATCCTCCAGCACCCGGCGGATCGCGGGACCGTCGCACCAGTGGTCGTGGTTGCCGAGGACCGCCACCGGCCGGGTGGGCACCCGCAGCCGGGAGAGCGAGTTGGCGAGGCGCGGGATCGCGCCCGGGTGGAAGCAGACGTAGTCGCCGGTGAGGAAGGTGAGATCCGGCGCGAGCTCGTTGAGGAGATCGACGGCGCGATCGAGGTGGCGGGGGCGGACCATCCGCTGTACGTGGACATCCGACAGGTGGCCGATGGTCACGCCGTCGAGGTGGGGCGGCAGGCCGGGGATCGGCACCTCGTGGCGGGAGACCTGCGGCGGCAGCAGGATGCGGCGCCGCCGGCGCGGGGGCTGCTCGATCGCTGCGGAGGCTCTGCGGAAGATGGACACGGGCGTCCCTCCTTCGGACCGGGGATGAACGCAGCCGGCGCCTGCTCCATGCCCGATCGCCCGCGCCTTCCCCGTTCACCCGGAGCAATCGAGGGGGAGTCCCTCGCCGCGGTTGAGCACCGCCGCCGCGTCCGCCGCCGCGGCCAGCTCCGCGCCGGGGACCGACTCGCCGGAGCGGACGCGGGCGAGGAGGCGATCGAGCCTGTCGAGCACCGCCGCCACGTGACCCCCTTCTCGCAGGGGCGTGCAACCGGCCACGCGCCCGCTCGCCACGTTGAGGAGCAGGGCGGCCAGCTCCCGGAGCGCGGGATCCTCCGCCTCCAGCGCGTGCTGCACGATCTGCGGCTCGCCCATCGCGAGGGAGAGCGCCGCCGCCCGCTCCAGCGCGGCGGCGTCGTGCGCGGCGACCTGGAGCCAGCCGATGGGGCCCATCGGTCCCTTGTCGCACGGCGGGCAGGTGGCCTGGCCGGCCATCCGCTTCGTGCTCGGCGCGACGCGGGCCACCACCGGTGCGGCGCCCGAGCCGGCAGGGGAAAGGGAGAGGAGCACGGCGATCGTGCCCACCGCCGCCGCCGCGACCGCCATCGCTGCCAACCGCATCGCCACCTCCGGCGCCCTCTGCGCAGCAACGGCCGTGCCGCGGTGGGGCGGGGCGCCAACGTCGGATGGTGCTCGATGCGGGGCAGGGGCGTGGGGGCGGACGGGAAGATCGGTTCCACGGATGGGCAGCGGGCGCGCACCCCGCAGGGAGCGTCCTCCCCGAGCGCGCCGGTACGAACTACCATCCCACCAAAGGAGGCCGCCCATGGCCGATCGCAGGAACGAGGAGAAGCGTCCCCGGGTGGAGGATCACGAGCTCGGCACCGGCGGCGACGAGGACATCGTCCGCGGGCCCCTCGCAGCGGACGACGCGGTCTTCGTCCGCGTGGGGACCGCGGACGATCCCTTCGAGGCGGACCTGATCACCGCGGCGCTGGAGGACGCGTCGATTCCGGTGGCGGCGCGGGCGCAGAAGGATCACCTGATGGATCCGCTGGTCAATCCCAACCCGCCGTTCTGGGTGGTGATGGTGCCGTCGGAGTACGAGGCGAAGGCGCGCGAGATCGTCGAGCGGTGCCACGCGGAGCTGCGCGCCCGCGCGCCGGAGATGGAGCGCGCGGCGGAGGAGGCGGAGCGCACCAGCGAGTATCCGTGACGCCGGGCGGCTCGCACGCGGCGCGGCGAGCCGCCGATCCGCGGCGCGTCAGGGCTGCCCGGCGCTCGCTGTCCGGCGCGCGCGCAGGGCACGCACCCGCTCGCTGTTGTCGCGCACGGCGAGGAGGTTGATCCCCTCCACCTCCCAGCGGCGCATCGCCGCGTGCCGCCCGAGGAAGCGCTCGATCGGCTCGTCGATCACCTCCCCGCGGCCGGTGCTCGCGTGGCGCACGTAGCGCCTGCCGTCGCGGACGATCACCAGGCCGGTGTGGGTGACGCGGTTGAGGCGATCGGGCCGCGCCTTGCGCACCACGTTGATCACCAGCCCCTCCGGCAGCTCGCCCGCCACGGCGATGGCGCGGGCGAGGGGCAGGGTGGGCAGGGTGAAGGCGCCCTCGAGCTCGGGCTGCCACGGCAGCGCGCGCAGCGCCCCGCGGCGCGTCTTCCACGTCGCCTCGTCGTAGGCCACGCGCACCTCGGTGGTCTCGCCGAAGCGGGCGGTCGCCTCCTCCAGGTAGCCCTTGCGGATCTGGTCGGGGATCCACTGGGCGATCATCAGGTGGAGCCGGTTTTCGAAGGCGGGCGCGGAGCCGTCGCGGTAGCGGATGTCGTCCAGCACGGCGAGGGCGTCGTCCGCGTCGCCGGCGTTGCCCAGGGCGAGGGCGGTCTCCACGAAGGTGAGGCAATCGACCCCGTCGAACCGCACCCGCGGATCGGGATCGACGCCGGCGCCCTCGCCCAGGGGCGAGAGGACGTAGGGCGTGCCGAGGAAGGCCTCGGAGGCGACGCGGGTCCGCTCCCAGCCCGCGGGGAGGCGGGCGAGGGCGTGCACCGCCTCGCTGCGCTTCCGGGCGTCCGCGTGGCGGAAACGGAAGGAGGCGTCGACGACCCCTTCCGCCGCGGCGGCGAGGGGAGAGAGCACGAGCAGGAGGAGGAGCAGCGGCCGCATCGCCGCCGATGGTACGGCGGAAGGGACGGAGGGAGAAGCGGCGGGAGCCTGCTCGGGCGGCTGCCGTGCGCTTCGCGCGCACGCCGTGCGGGCGGCCCCGCTCACACGGCGGTGGCGCCCTCCGCCACCGGCAGCGTGCGGGCGCCGTCGGGAAGGAGGAGGGTGCGGCCGCCGTCGCCGGCGAGGGCGAGCGCCTCGTCGAGATCCCGCGCGGGCGTGAAGCCGAGGCCGCGGGCGAGCGCGGGATCGATCCCCTCGCTCACCAGGATGCAGCGGGCCGCGGCCGTCTTGCGCCGCAGGCTCAAGGCGGTGTGGGAGGCGATGGAGAAGGACGCGCGCAGCGCCGCCTCGTGCGCGTCCGCCGTGGGCCAGCGGAGCGCGGCGGCGAAGGCGTCGCTCCCGGCGCCCTCCGGGCAGGCGGCGGCGAGCACCACCGTGCCGCCGGGGCGCACCGCGCGGCACGCCGCCTCCAGCGCCTTGTGGGCCTGGTAGAGGTCGATGTCGAAGGGGGCGCCGCCGGCGGAGGCCACCACCACGTCGGCGGGCGGGCCGATCGCCACCTGCTGCCAGCGCCGGTGGAACGCCGCCGCCGCCCGCCACGCCTCCCGCACGTCGCCGGCGAAGATGCCCGCCGGCCTGCGCCCGCGTTGGAAGGCGAGCTGCACCAGGAAGGCGGGGGGCGCCAGCGCGAGCACCTGGCCGATCGCCTCCTGCAGGGGATTGCCGTCGAGCACGCCGGGCGCCGCCTGCGGGTGGCGGCCCGGGCCTGGGTCCGCCAGGCAACGGCGGTGGATCGCCAGCGCCGTCTCCCTGTCGGCGCAGCCCGGGGCGAGGAGCTTCCCGCCGCCGCCAAAGCCCGCCAGGTAGTGGAAGGAGACCGCGCCCACCAGCACCAGCTTGTCGGCGCGGGCCACCGCCCGATCGACCCGCACCGTCCCCAGCCCCGGCGCCTTGCCCAGCGCCTCGTGGGCGACGGGATCGTCGCAGTGGCGATCGCCCACCTCCACCCCCTCGACGCCGCCGGCGAGGGCGCGCAGCTCGCCGGGGCGCGCGCGGCGGTGGGTGCCGTTGGCGATGCGGATCTCCACGCGCGACGCGCCCGCCGCCCGCACCGCGGCGATCACCTCCGGCACCACCAGCGCCGGCGCGGCGAAGCGGGTGGCGTCCGGGACCACGACCGCCACGCGGTCCCCGGGCTCGACGAAGGCGGCGAGGGCGGGTGCGCCCAGCGGCCGCACCAGCGCACCCGCCACCGCGGCCCGCGGGTCGGGGAGGGGGGGCGGCTCCGCGCCGGCGATCACCGCCGCCCGGCGCCACGGGGCCGGCAGCGCCAGCTCTCCGTGCCCATAGCGCAACGCCTGCATCGCCCGAGCCTCCATTCGCCGCTTCCCTCTGCCGGAGAGAGGGGTACCTTGGTCCGCATGGCCAGGGAAGGAGAAGTGCGGGAGGAGCGGGTGGAGGTGGCCCCCGGCGTGCGGCTCTGGTACCGCGCCGCCGGCAGCGGGCCGGCGATCGTCTGCCAGAACGGCGTGGGCGTCACCATCACCTTCTGGGAGGACGTGGCAGCGCGCTTCGCCGGCCACGGCTACACCACGGTGGTGTGGGACTACCGCGGCCACGGCCGCTCCGACCAGCCGCGCTCCCCGGCGGAGATGACCCTCGAGACCTGCGTCGAGGATCTGCGGCGCGTCCTCGATCATGCGGGGATCGAGCGGGCCTGCCTCCTCGGCCACTCGATGGGCGCGCAGCTCGGCTGGGAGTTCTACCGCAGCCATCCGGAGCGGGTGAGCGGGCTGGTGCCCACGCTGGGCACCTACCGCAACGCGGTCGCCTCGTTCTACGACATGCCGCGCCTCGCGCCGCGGGTCTTCGCCACCGCCAGCTTCCTCGCCGAGAACTTCCCCGGCTTCGTGCGCCGGCTCACCGCGATCCCCGCGTGGCAGCCGGCGCTCGCCGACCTGGTGGTGCGCAAGCTCCAGATCGTCCACCCGACGCTCTCGCCGAAGGAGTGGCTGCCGCCCTACCTCGCCCACATGGCGCAGCTCGATCCCCGCGTCTTCTTCGCCCTCGCCCGGGCGATCAAGGATCACGACGCCTCCGATCTCCTGCCGCACATCCGCGTGCCGGTGCTGGTGGTTGCAGGGGAGCGGGACTTCTTCTGCCCGCCGCGGGTGGCGCGGGAGATGGCCGATCTCATCCCCGGCGCGGAGCTGCTGGTGATCCCCGGCGGCTCCCACGCCGCCACCATCGAGCAGCCGGAGCTCTTCGACCTGCGCCTCGGGCGCTTCCTCGAGGAGCGCGTCTATCCACGGGACCGGAGTTGATCGGGGCGGGGCGGCCGGGGGATCCTGCGCGGCGGAGGAAGCGAGATGCGAAGGGGTGCCCTGCTGGCGATCGCCTGGCTGCTCGCCGCGCTGCCCGCCCGGGCGGACGACGCGGCGCTGGCGGAGAAGCGCGCGAAGCTGGAGAAGCTGGTGGAGGAGCGCGATGCCGCCCGGATGAAGGCGAACATCTACGTGCTCCCGGTCTACAAGCTCGAGGCGGAGGCGAAGCAGGCGGAGATCGACGCCCTCGAGAAGGAGATCGCCGAGCTGGAGAAGGGCGGCGCCGCGGGAGAAGCGCAGCGGTGAGCGTCGCGCGTGCGGGCAGGTGCGTGATCGGGGTGGCGGCGCTGCTGCTGGCCGCCTCCGCCGCGCGGGCGGAGACGTGGTTCTGGCAGGACGCCACCGGGGCGGACCACTACACCGACGATCCCTCGATGGTCCCCGAGGACCGGCGCCACACCCTGCGCCGCCTCGGCGAGTCCGACGACGAGGGGTGGTACGCGGGCGTCTCGGTGGACGATCGGGAGGAGAGCCCCGAGGAGCGGCGGGCGGCGCAGGCGCGCCTGGCGCAGCGCCAGGCGATCCTCCGCACCATCGAGCGGATCGAGGCGGAGATGGAGCCGCTGGAGCGGGCGCGCCTCGAGGCGGAGAACGAGCGGCGCCGCTACGCGACGGGCGGCAGGATCGGCGCGGCCGATCGCGCCGCGGCGGCGAAGGCGAAGGTGGAGGCGCTCGATCGCGAGCTCGCCAGGCTCCGCGCCGAGCTGCAGGAGGCGCAGGCGCGCCTCGCGCTCCTCGACGGCTGAGGCGGGCTACGCCTCGAGGTTGGCCGGCAGATCGCCCTTGGCGATCTCCCGCAGCACCATCGTCGCGTAGGCGCCGGGCGGGAGCTCGAAGGCGGCCACCAGCCCCTCCTCGTCCGCGCGGACGTCGATCGCCACCGGCAGCCGCAAGGGCCGCCGCGCCCCCTCCGCGTCGGGGGAGCGCGCGAGCTGCTCCCAGGTGACGCCGCTCTCCGCCAGCATCCGCTCCTCGAGGGCCGCCGGCGCGCCGCGCGGCGCGAGCCGGGCCTTGCGCCCCGGCATCGGCCCGGTGATGGAGAGCTCGAAGGAGGCAACCCGCGGCCCGTCCACCGCCGGCTCCTCGCAGACGAACATCCCGCCGGCGGGGAGCTTCTGGAGAACGTCGCCGGGAAGCGGCGTCGCCCAGGTGCCCTCGGCGATCCGCGCCGCCAGCACCCGGTTGAAGATCTCGCTCTGGAATGCGCTCACGAGGAAGCGGCGCTGGGTGCGATCCCGCACCCGCCGCACCCGGGGATCGTCCGCGCCCTGGAGGAGGAGCCGCCCCACCTCGGCGTTGTCGCCGAAGCGGCCGAAGCGCTGCGGCCCGTAGAAGTTGGCGAAGCCGCGCACCGCCAGCGCATCGGCGATCGCCCGGGCCCGCTGGAGGCCGTCGGGGCCGGTGCCGCGCAGGCGCACTTCGAAGCGATTGCCCCGCAGGTGGCCGGTGCGGAGCTTGTTGCCGTGGAGCGCCGCCTCGAGGACGCGGAAGCCCTCGCCTTCCAGGCCGAGGGCGCGCTCGGGTCGCGCCCCCGCGAAGCTGATCCACTGGGTGGTCAGCGCGTGGCGATCCTTCTGGCCGGCGACGCCCGCGCCGCGCTCGCTCACCCCCAGCCGCCGCGCCAGCTCCTGCACCACCTCGCGGGTGTTGCGGCCGCGCTTCTCCACCCGCACGAAGAGGTGCTCCCCTGCACCGGAGGGCAGGTAGGCGGGGATCTCGTCCACCCGGAAATCCTCGGGGACCACCTTGGCGATGCCGCCGGTGCCGGGCAGGTCGGCGGTGACGTACGGAAGCGCGCTACCCACGGTGACTCACCAGGCGCTCATGCCGAAGAGGAGGCGCAGCCGCGCGTGGAGATCGTCGCGGCTCTGGGGATCGAGGTGCGCCTCCGCCCGCTGGAGGAGCGCGGCCACCACCGGCTGGAGCGCCTCGAGGAGCGTGGCCCGCGGTCCCTTGCCCTGGGCCTGCGCCGCCTCGGGGAGGCGGAGGAGGATCTCGCCCACCGGCAGCGAGCCGTCCGGGTAGAAGCTGAGGCCGCGGAGCACCGCCTCGCTGCCCGCCTCCGCCAGCGCCTCCCGCGCCTGCTCGGCGAAGACGGCGGACTTTCCCGCCACCGCCACCTCGGTGAAGATCTCGCCGAAGATCCGGTTGAACGCCCGGAGCATCTCCCGCAGCGGCCCGGGATCGGAGCCCAGCTCGGTGAGCGGGCGGGGGGCGCGATCCGACTGGACCAGCACCGCGTTGGCCTCGGCGAGGTGGAAGAGGGTGCGCAGCACCTCCATCTCCGGCGCGCGCAGCCCCGCCGCCAGCTCCGCCGCGGTGGCGGGGCCCGCCTGGAGGCGTTCGACCACCGCCCGCGCCCGCTCGTCACCCGGCGGCGGCGCGTTGGGCCCGAGGCGCACGACCGCCTGCATGGAGGGGATGCGGGTGCGGTAGTGGGTCCACTCGTCGAGGCGGCGCAGGCCGTCGAGGAGGAGCGCCTGCGCCCCCACCGAGACCTCCGCCGCCTCCGGCGCCACCGGGTGGTCGCGGAAGAAGAAGGTGCCCACCGGCCGGACGAGGATCGCCTCGAAGACCCGGGTGATCTGCTCGCGGAGCGCGCGGGCCAGCCCCTCGCGATCGAGGAGGCCGCGGTCCACGAGCCGCTGCCCCACGCGCCTGCCCGCCGCGGGGCCGGAGAGGAGCGCCGCCAGATCCTCGCGGGCGATGAGGCCGAGCTGCAGCGCCACCTCGCCGAGCCGCTCGCCGTTCTGGTTGGACGAGGCGGCCACGACGTCGCCCGCGGCGAAGACGAGGGAGCGGTGGGCGTTGCCGGTGATGACGTCGAGCAGGCCGCTGCGGCGGCCCTGCGCCAGCATCATCACCACGTCGGCGAAGGGCATGCCGTCGAGGTCGCCGCAGAAGGCGATCCTGCCGATCTGCACCTGCGCCTCGCCCTCCGGGAGGCGGACGGCGAGGAGCAGGTCGGGCGCGGCCCGCGCGAGCTGGAACCGGCCGGGGGTGCGGGCGAGCTGGTGGCTCGCAGCTTCGTCGACGGAGAGCTCTCCGTCGTTCTCCACGCGGAGCCAGCCGCTCAAGACGTCCTCCTATCCGAGCGAAAGAGGGAACCGGCGCCGCCGACGCGGGTCCGGTTCCCTCGCTCGCGCCACGCGCGAGAAAATTCCATCTCGAGATAGCTGCGCCCGGGGGGTTGCGCTAGCGATCGAAGGTGGTGCGCGAACGCTCCGCCTTCTCGTACATCGTGATCCCCTCCGCGGAGATGGCCGCGGCGCGGGTCAGGGCCCTGGCCCACGCGTCGCCGTTCTTGAGACCGCGCGGCGCCTTGTAGACGCTGGCGCCCTTCTGGCCCTGGCCGACGAACTGGGAGAGGGCCTTCTCGTACTCGGCCTTCTTCGCGGGATCGGCGTGGTTGACCACCGCCCGCTGCAGCTTCCCGTCGGTGCCGAAGGCGAGGCCGACGCGGATCTTCTCGCCGTTGGGCGTGACCATCTCCTGGAAGGAGAGGAAGCCGATCCGATCCTTCGCCGACAGGAGGTCGAGCTCCACCGGCTTCCACGGCACCAGCCGCACGCCCTCCGCGTCGTCGCGCTGGCCGCGGTAGACGGTGAGGACGACCACCTCCAGCTCCTCCTGGCTCAGCCGGAGGTTGAGGTTCTCGGCGAGGCGCTCGGCGCCCCACTGGTCGATCTGGAAGTCCTTGGCGGTGAACTTCGCCGCGTCGGGGAAGAACTGGGTGACGGTCAGGCTGCCGTCCCGGAGCCACTGGACGATGTCCCAGGCCTCGAGGGTGGAGAGGCTGGCGAAGTTGTGGCCGGGGATCCAGCCGTTGCGCCCCATCCCCCTGCGGATCGCGTCGTGGAGGTCCGCGTCGGAGCGCTGGGCGAGGAAGGCGCTGTCCCGCAGGTCGGGCGGCGTGGCCAGCTTGTTCCCCTGGATCGCCTGCTGCCAGAAGGTGGAGCCGCTGCCGTCCATCCCGTGGCAGGTGGAGCACTCCATCCGGAAGAGGCGGCCGCCGCGCTCCGCGTCGCCGCGCGCCGGATCCGCGTGGGAGGCGCCGGGGGCGAGGAGCAGAGCGGCCAGGGGAGCGAGTCCGAAGATCGTCTTGCGCATGGTCGGCCTCCGGATCACTTGGCGAAGGGGATGCGGGTGCGGGCGCCACGGGCGGCGGGAACCGCCGCGGGCGGCTCGAGCTTCTCCTTGACGCGGAAGTCGGGCCACGCGTCCACGCTCGCGGCGAACTGGTGGCGGTACTGGGCGTGGCAGCGCATGCAGAGCTCGTCCTGGGTCCTGCCCATGGCGGAGAGGAGCTTCGTGCGGTCGGCGGCGATCGACTCGAAGCCGGCGACGCGCTCCACCAGCGAGGCGGCGAGGCGGTCGAAGGAGGCTGCGTCGCCCCCCGCCACCCGCGGCATCTTGCCCGCCACCAGCGCCGCGTGCTCGCGCACCGCGGCGAGGGCCTCCGCCGCGGCGGGGGTGCCCGCGTGGCGCTCCAGCTCCATCCAGCTCCTGCCGAGGCCGTCCATCACGCCGGCGATGGTGCTCTGATCCGGCGCGGCGACGCCGATCATCTCCACCCCCTCGACGATGCCGTCGCGGCCGCGCCGGCGGGTCGTCTCCGCCGCGGCCGCGGTGGTGACGTCCGGGGTGGGCACGCCCACGCCCAGCTTGAACTCGAGCCGCTGGGGGCGGCGGCCATCGGTGCGCTCCACCTCGAGGGTGTAGAGGCCGGCGTCGGCGGCGGTGAAGTGGGCGCCGTAGGTGCCCGCGTCGGAGAGCTCGTGGATCTGGAAGGAGCGGTCGATGCCGTTGCCCTTCACCCGCACGGTGAGCTTGCCGCCCTCCACCGGGCGGCGATCGCCCAGCGCGGGATCGGGGATGGCGAGCATCTCGTTGATGCGGAAGAAGAGCTCCACCGGGTCGCCCGCCTTCGGCTCGCCGGGGCGCACGTTCATCACGTAGACGAAGTCGCCGTTGCGCTTCGTGTAGCGCAGCTCGCGGTGGGGCCCGATCTCCTCCGGTGCCTTCGGCGCCTCGATCGGCTTGACCAGCTGGCCCGCGTCGTTGAAGTCGACCGGCGCCGGCGGTTCGGCGGGCGCCTGCTCCGCCGCGGGGCCCGCCGGCGTCGCCTTCGCCCCGGCGGGCGCCTCCTTCTGCTCCTCCTCCGCGGGGGCGGGGCTCGTCACGGGAGGCGGAGGCGGCGGGGGCCTGGGAGGCGTGGCCTGGCCGGGGGCGACCACGGGCCTGCGCCCCTGGGCGGCGCCCGCCGCGGGCAGCGCGCCCACGAGGACCGCGCTGGCGATCAGGATGCCGTGCTGGAAGAAGGAACGCACGTGTCGACCTCGCTTCGGGTCCGTCTCCGACCCGCGCATCATTCGTTGGCCCACTTGCCGCCGTGGGTCTGCCACTCGAGCTCGTCCTCGATGGTGAATCGGAGCAGCTCGGGACTCAAGGGGAGGGTGAACTGCCGCCCGTTGACGAAGATGGTGGGGGTCCCGGTGATGCCGAGGGCGCGGCCCTGGGCGCGCTGCTTCTCCACCACCGGGGCGAGCTCGTCGTCGGCCACCGCCTTCACCAGCCCCTGCGGATCGAGCCCCACCTGCTGGACCAGGTCCTTGATCACCTGCGAGGAGAGGCGCTGCTGGTTGCGGAAGATCAGCTCGTGGAGCTCCCAGAACTTGCCGTGCCGGTGGGCGTACACCGCCGCCTGCGCGGCGCTGAAGGCGTTGTCGTGGCTGGGCAGCGGGAAGTGCTGGAAGCAGAGCCGCACCTGCGGGTTCTCCTGCACCGCCTGGTGGAGGATCGGCGCCGCCGCGGCGCAGTAGGGGCACTCGTAGTCGGCGAACTCCACCAGCGTCACCTTCGCGTCGGCGGGGCCGAGGCAGGGGGCGTCGGTGAGGTCGATCGATTGGCGGCTCTTCGGGTCGAAGGAGCCGTAGTAGCGGTTGTAGGCGGCGAGCGCCTCGGAGGGGCTGGCGCCGCCGGCGAGCTGGTTGGCGACGAGGGTGAGGCCGCGCGTCGCGTGGCGCTTGCACGGCTTGTCCTCCTTGAGGCAGCCGGCCAGCGTGAAGGGCGCGCCGTCGTAGACGAACTCGTCGCGCGCCACCTCCACCAGCGTCTCCCGCAGGTAGGGAGGCAGGCTCTCCACCGGGAAGCCCGGGAGCTCCTGCTTCGCCTCCTCGACGCTCATCTGCCTGCCGTCCGGGTCCGCCTGCCGGGCGGCGGGGGCGGGCTGCTGCGGCTCCGCCCTGCCGTTCTCGCTGCAGGCGGAGATGCAGAGGGCAACGAGGATGGCGATGCTCGATGAGTACGTCCGGCCCATGGATCGATGTTCCCCTGCGTGACCACCGGCCGGTGGCCTCGTCGTGCGTTTTCCTACGGCCCTGGTCGGGAAAGGTCGGCCGGGCATCCTATCGGACCGGTCGAGATTGTAAAGGTCGGTTCCGCCTGCTAATCGGCAGCGGACGGGGCTTTCCCACGGAGCCGGAAGCGATGCAGGAAGCAGAGCGAAAGGTGACGACGGCGGTGGTGACCGAGACGGTCCGCGTGGCGGAGGCGGAGCGCCCGCGCGTGGCCTATCCGCTCTCCGGTGCGGACGGCAGGCCCTGGTTCGATTCCTACTTCGGCGAGGACTACGCGCTCCTCTATCCGGACAAGGGCCCCGCCACCGGCGAGAACGAGGCGAAGGCGATCATCGCCGGGCTCGCCCTGCGCCCCGGCGCCCGGGTCCTCGACGTGGGCTGCGGCCCGGGCCGCCACGCCCTCGCCCTGGCGCGGCGGGGCTTCGCGGTCACCGGCCTCGACCGCTCGGCGACCCTCCTCGGCCACGCGGCGGCGGCGCGGGATCGCGAGGGGCTCTCCCTCGACCTGCGCCTCGGCGACATGCGCGGCCTGCCGCTCCCGGGCGACGAACCCTACGACGCCGTCCTCTCCCTCTTCACCTCCTTCGGTTACTTCTCCGACGGGGAGAACGAGCAGGTGGCGCGGGGGATGGCGGAGTCGCTCGCGCCGGGCGGCAGGCTCCTCCTCGACCTCAACAACCGCGAGCTCCTCGAGCGCGCCCACGGCACCCGTATCTGGAACGAGCGGCCCGGGGGCTACCTGCTCGACGAGTTCGCCTACGACGCAGACGCGCGCCGCTTCCTCGGCAACCGGATCCTCCTCACCGAGGGACGCGAGCGGCGCTACCCCTTCGACCACCGCGCCTACTCCGAGCCCGAGATCCGCGCGCTCCTCAAGCGCGTCGGCCTGCGGGTCCTCGCGGTCTACGGCTCGCTGGAGCGCACGCCGTTCAACGCCCGCGCCTCGCGGATGGTGGTGGTGGCAGAGAAGCCCTGACCGGAACGACACCTTGGCACTTCCCCGCGTCCTCCTCCTCCACACGGGCGGCACCCTCGGGATGTCCGGCCGGCCCGGCCCCCTCCGCCCCGCGGCCTTCGCGGAGAACCTCCGCGAGCGGGTCCCCGAGCTGTGGCGCATCGCCCGCCTCGACCTCGAGATCTTCTCCAACGTCGACTCCTCCGACATGAACCCCGCCGCCTGGCAGGGGCTGGCGCGGCGGATCCACGAGCGGCTCCCCGCCTACGAGGGGATCGTGGTGACCCACGGCACCGACACCATGGCGTGGACCGCGTCGGCGCTCTCCTTCATGCTCCGCGGCCTCGACCGGCCGGTGGTCCTCACCGGCTCGCAGCGGCCGCTGGGCGAGATCCGCACCGACGCCCGCCTCAACCTGATCGACGCGGTCACCGCTGCGGCGAGCGGCCCCGCGCTGCCGGAGGTGGTGATCTGCTTCGACTCGAAGCTCTTCCGCGGCAACAGGGCGCGGAAGGTGAAGATCGCCGAGTACGACGCCTTCGACTCGCCCAACCTCCCGCCGCTGGGCGGGCTGGGGGTGGAGGTGACCATCGCGCCGCACCGGCGGCGGCGCGGCGCGGTCGAGCTCCTCGATCGACTGGAGACGAGGGTCCACTCGATCTTCGTCTTCCCCGGCATGGATCCGGCGCCGCACCTGGCGTGGCTCGAGTCGGGCCAGGTGAAGGGCGTGGTCCTCTTCGCCTTTGGCGCGGGCAACTTCCCGCAGGAGGGGGCGCACTCGCTCCTGCCGATCTTCGAGCGGGCGGCGGCGCTGCGCATCCCGGTGCTGGTGGGGTCGCAGGTGCCGCGCAACGCGGTGGCCCTGCCGCTCTACGAGGCGGGGGCGGCGGCGCTGGAGCGCGGCGCGATCGGCGCGGCGGACATGACGCCGGAGTGTGCGGTGGTCAAGCTGATGCACGCGCTCGCCTACGCGAAGTCGCCGGCGGGCGTGCGGCGGATCCTCGAGTCGAACCTCGCGGGCGAGCTGACGCCGCAGGCGCGCTGAGCGCGGCTCGGATCTCCTCCACCCGGCCCCGCTGGCGTGGGAGCGGGTGCGCTCGCGCGCGCCGTGCCCCGTTGCGTTGGCTCCGCCTCCGGCAGAGCGACCGCGGCGGCGTATGTCCCGCACCCGGCCCGGCTCGCACGGGATCGGGCGGAGGACGGGCGCGCTGGTGCGCGCGATGTCGCTTTGCGTCTCCGCCGCCTGCGACGGCGCGGGCCGCCGGCTCATTCCTGCAGCGGCCGGGGACGGACCAGCGCGGCGAACGCGGGATCGGACGCATAGCGCCGCAGCTCCGGCGCGGTGCGGGCGTACATCCGGTAGCGCTGCGGCTCGGCGGCGATCGCCTCCTCGAGCGCCGCGATCACCGGCGCCGCCGGTGCTCCGGCCGCGGCGAGCGCCCGCGCCTCGAGCCAGCCCAGGCTGCCGTCCGGCGTGCAGAGCGTCGCGGGGCTCGCGGCACGCGCCGCCGCCACCGCGTCGAGCGCCGCCGCCGCGTCGCCCGCCGCCAGCGCCGCCTCGCCCCGGGCGACGTGGAGCGCCCGCTTCCCCGCGGCGAGATCGAGGCGGCGCAGGTCGCGGGTGGGCCCCGGCCCGTCGATCCGCGCCAGCACCGCGCCCGCCTCCCCCGGCACGGCGGCGAAGCGCACCGTCGCCCGCGCGTCGGCGCGGTCCAGCTCCGCCCACCCGCCATCGGCCACCAGCCGCAGCGACAGGTGCGCGCCGTAGCGGTCCTCGATCCGCTCGGTCCGCACCACCGCGCCCTCCACGGCGAGCGCCTCGCTCCAGGCGAGCGCCGGCGGGCGGAGCGGTTCGGGCAGCACCTCCTCGAGCCGCCTGCCCGCGCGCACCTCCGCCGCGGCGGCAGCGGCGAGCGCCGGCTCGAGGTGCCCTGCGGCACCGGCGCCGCACGGTCCCAGGGGGCGCAAGGCGAGGGTGGGCGCGTCGCCTTCCGCGTCGATCAGCTCCGCCACCGCCACCGCGCCGTCCGGCCCCCGCGCGGGGGCCCGCTGGTGGAGCACGCCCGCGGCGTGCCCGTGGGTGCAGGCGGCGAGTGGGAGAAGAAGCCAGAGCAGCAGCAGACCGGGGCGGTTGTGGGTCCGCATCCCATCGTTCGCAGGTGGAGTTGAAATGGCGCGGGGCATTTCCGGTACAATCCCGTCCGTCATGGAACGTGACAAGACCCAGGTCCTCCAGCTCGACGACCTCCGCGCCGCGATGCTGCCGGAGAGCGCCTACCTGATCGTCATCAACGGCAAGGCGATCGGGAAGATGTTCAAGCTGGTGGGCGACGAGATGGTGATCGGCCGCAGCCCGGACGCCCACGTCTTCCTCGAGGACGACGGCGTGTCGCGCCGCCACGCGCGCATCGAGCGCACGGAGGAGGGCGCGCTGCGGCTCGTCGATCTCCAGTCGACCAACGGGACCTGGTTCGAGGGGCGGCGGATCACCGATCGCATCCTGCAGGACGGCGACAAGATCCAGATCGGCTCCTCCACCATCCTCAAGTTCAGCTACCAGGACGAGCTGGAGGAGCGGTTCCAGCAGCAGCTCTACGAGTCCGCCACCCGCGACGGGCTCACCCGCCTCTACAACAAGCGCTTCTTCCTCGATCGCCTCGCCCAGGAGTTCGCCTACGCGCTCCGCCACGGCGAGCCGCTCTCGCTGGTCCTCTTCGACATCGATCACTTCAAGCGGATCAACGACGGGCTCGGCCACCCCGTGGGCGACGCGGTGCTGCAGGAGCTCGCCGCGCGCGTCTCCGCGGCGCTGCGCACCGAGGACGTCTTCTGCAGGTTCGGCGGCGAGGAGTTCGCGATCATCATGCGCGAGTCGACGGCGGAGCAGGCCTTCCTCGCCGCGGAGCGGGTGCGCCGCGTGGTGGCGGACGCGCCCTTCCCCTACGAGGGTGGCGCGCTCCCGGTGACCATCTCGCTGGGGCTCGCCACGCTCCACGGCGGGAACTTCGCCGACGCCAACGCGCTGGTGTCCGAGGCGGATCGCCGCCTCTACGAGGCGAAGAACGGCGGCCGCAACAGGGTGGGTGCGGCCGCGCGCCTGACGGCGTAGCGCTCGCTTCCGCTGGTGCGGCGCAGCTCCGTCCGCGGAGAGACCCTACCGCTCCCACGGGCCGATGTCCCAGCCCGGCGCGCCGTCGCCGTTGCCGTCGCCGCCGCGCACCGCGCCGCCGAGATCCACGGCAGGCGCGCCGTCGCTGGTGCCCGTGTCCACCGCGGCGCTCGCGAGCCCGAGGCGGTAGTCGCCCGCGGCGGGATCGATCCAGTGGGGATCGCCCAGCAGCGGATCCCATCCTGCGTCGATCGCGCGGATGGCGGCGACGCTGCACGCGACCTCCGTCGCCCGTCGCACATAGGCGCCGCCCGCGCTGCATCCCGGATCGGCCACGAAGAGGACGCGATAGAGGACCGCCGGCTCCGCGCCGGGCTCCAGGCGCAGGTGGGCGCGCCCCGCGCCGTCGCCGCCGTCGAGGATCAGGTTGCGCAGGACCGCGCCGCCCGCGCCGAGCCGGAGCGCCTCCGCGCCCCCCGGGGCGCCGGGCAGGATCCGCAGGAGCGAGGAGTGGAGGTCGATGGGGCCGGTCGCCGCCAGCGCCGCGGCGTCCCCCGCGCCCCCCGCCACCACCACCGCGTTGACCACCTCGAGCCCCGCGCCGCCCGCCACCTCGATGCCGGTGCTCCAGCCCGCCGCGCCGCTGCTCTCCACCACGCTCCGCTCGATCCGCACCGCCGCCGCGCCGGCGAGGCGCACGCCCGCGCCGCCCGATCGCGCCGCGAGCTCCTCGAGGAACCCGCCGCACCCGTCGGCGATCTCCACCGCCGTCTCCGCGGCGGCGAGCTCCACCCGGCGCAGCTCCACCGACGCGGGCCCGGCGCAGCGCAGCGCGGTGGCGGCGCCCTGGATCGTGCTCCCCTCGATGCGCAGGCTCCCCGCGGCGGCGACGACCTCTCCCTCCACCCGCACGTCGCGGAGCGTGGCGGGGCCCTGCACCAGCAGCGGCGCCGCGTCGCCCGCCTCGAGGAGCAGCTTCTCCAGGCCCGCGCCCTCGCCGAGCACCGCGCCGGCGGGGAGGACGACGCGGCTCGCCGCCCCGGTGCGCGCCCAGTCCGCGCCGGGCACGTGGCCGCCGCGTACCGTCACGCCGTCGAGCTCCAGCGCGCCCGCCGCGACGTAGGTCCCCTCCGCCAGCAGCAGGGTGCGGAAGCCGTGCGCTGCGGCGAGGGCGAGGCCGCGCTCCAGCGTGGCCACGGGCCCCACCGGCGATCCCGTCGCACCGTCGTCGCCCCCCGGCGCCACCCGCGGCCCCTCCGCCAGGACCCAGATCGACACCCGGTCCACGTCGCTCGCCCCGCCGCGGTCGGTGATGCGCAGCTCGAGCACCACCTCGGTGTCCTCCTCCACCTCCGGGGCGACGAAGGTGGCGGTGGCGCCGCTGGTGGCGAGAGAGACGCCGCCGCGCACCACGTGCCACGTGCGCGCCAGCGACGCGCCGTCGCCGGGGTTGGGGTCGGTGGCGCTCCCCTCGATCACCACCGTCTCCCCCGGCGCGGCGATCCGGTCGGCGCCCGCGTCCGCCACCGGCGGCTCGTTGGTGCTGTTGCGCACCAGCACCTCCACCGTCCGGCTCGCGGCCAGCCCGGCGCCGTCCGCCACCGCCACCTCGAAGCGCAGGGGCGTGTCGCTGACGACCGCGGGCGCGGTGAAGCGGCTGCAGGCGCCGCTGACCGCCGTCTCGCCGGGGCAGCGCACCTCGACCAGCTCGACCCGGTCGTGCAGCCCGAGCTGCGTCCAGCGGAAGGAGAGGGGACCGCCCTCGGGATCGCGCGACGCCGAGGCGTCGAGGAGGACCGATTCCCCTTCGTCCACCGCCTCCGGCGCCACCGCCACCACCTCGGGCGGCTCGTCGTCCACCGGCCGGATCTGGACCACCGTGGTGTCGGGGCGGGAGACGAGCGGGCCGCCGTCGTGGACGGTGAGGACGAAGGAGAGGTGGAGGGCACCGCCTCCCTGCGGCGCCGCGGGGGCGACGAAGGTGCGCCGCGGCTCGCCCGTGATGCACGACGCCGTGGTGGCGAGACCCTCGTCCTCCTCGAGGAAGCGGACCGGCGGGCCGAAGGTCTGGCGCCAGCAGAAGGTGAGCGCCTCGGCGGGCGTGTCCTCGTCGGAGGAGCCGCTGCCGTCGAGGGTGACGATCTCGCCGCCGACGAAGGGGGTGCAGAGCGGCGCCAGGCAGGGATTGGGGCCCGCGTCGGCGACGGGGAGGGCGCTCCCCTCCGGCGGCTCCCAGCGGACGGCCGCCACCACCGGCGCGCTGAAGAGCCGGCCCGCGCGCGACTCGAAGGCGACCGCCACCGTGCGCGGCGGGGCGCGGACGTTGACGCCCGCCTCGTCGACCTCGCCCGGTTCGAGGATCATGTTCTCGATGCGGGGGAGCGCGCCCGGCGGCGCGCCCGCCAGCACCGGCCGGAAGCCGCGCAGGGTCACCAGGTCGCCGTCGGGATCGGCGGTGCTCACCCAGAGCGATACGGGGGCGTACTCGTCGCCGGTGGCGCCGGGGCCCACGCGGAAGAGGCCCCCGCGCCGCGGCATCCCCAGGGGCATGCCGTACTCCGCGGTGGGCGCCTGGTCGAAGCCGCTCTCCTGCACGAAGACGCGGAGGAAGTCGGGCGCCGCGCAGTAGGCGGCGCCGGGCAGTGGTCCGTCCGGCGCGCAGTCGTCGAGGCGCACGCTGGACATGGGGCGGTGGGCGTCGAGCCGGAAGGTGAGGATCGCGTCGTGGGGCGGGGCGACGAAGCGGTTGGCCTGGAGGTCGATGGCGAGGCCGGCGGGATCGACCCGCGGCGGGACGAGCGCGTCGACGAGGACGTAGCGGGTGGGGATCGCCGCCTCCTCCGCGCAGTCCGGCGCGCCTCCCTCGTCGAGGCAGGCGGGGTCGAGGGTGAAGGGCGCGGGGAGCTGCACCTCGTCGCCGGGGCGGACCGCCAGGTCGGCGCCCGCCACCGCGATCGGCGGCGGCACGATCCGCGCCGGCTCGCCCACCAGCTCCACCACCACCCTGTCGCTGCTGGAGCGCTGGCCGTCGAAGACGGTGAGGCGGAAGACGAGGCGGCGCTCGCGGGCAGGCTGGATCGGCGGCGCGACGAACCACGGCTCCGCGGAGGTGGGATCGTCGAGCGACACCCGCGGCCCCGCCTCCTGCGTCCAGCGCATCGCCAGCGGCAGCCCCTCCTCGCCGGGCCTGCTGGCGCGGCCGTCGAGGCGCACCGGCATCCCCTCGAGCACCCGCTGATCGGCCCCGGCGTTGGCGATCGGCCCGGCGGGGCGCACCGGGCCGGTGGGGAGGGGCGTCGCGCCGCCGTCGTCCCCGTCCTTCGCGGAGCCGGCCTCCTCCGCTCCGCAGGCGGCGGCGAGGGCGAGGAGGAGGGCGATGAAGGGGCGGGCGCGCATCGTCGCGCATCCTACAGCAAGCGGGGCGCGGCCCGGAGCACGCCGCCTCGCCCGTGGCTAGCCTTCGGCCGCACACCACCAGCGCCGGAGGTCCCATGCGCCGCCTCGTCCTGCCCGCCGCTCTCCTCGCAGCAGCCGCCTGCGCCACGGTGGAACCGGTCCAGCCGCCGGAGCCGCCCAGGCTCGAGGGGGCGATCCCGGCGATCGGCCGCCGCCTCGACCTGGAGGTGGAGGGGCGGGGGACGCCGGTGCGGCTGCGGGGCGTCACCGGCAGGGTGACCGCGGTCTGCGTCCTCGGCAGCGGGTCCGGCCCGGTGGCAGGCGCGGCGGCGCCACCGGAGCCCGAGGGGGAGCGTCCGATCCGCCCGGCGCCCGAGGCGGGACCGATGCCGCCCGCGTCCCCCGCGCCGGAGGCGGGGAGCGAGCCGGAGGCGGTCGCGGCGGAGCCGGTGGCGCCGGCGTCCGACGGCGAGGCGGCGCGGGAGGCGCAGGAGCCGGAGGCGGGCGGCGCGCCGGGGATGCCCCCGCCCGAGCGGGAGGCGGCGGCGGACGCGGCGCCCGTCCCGGCGCCGCCGCCCGCGGGGGAGATCCCCCAGCCTCCGGCCCGCAGGGAGGCGCCGCGGCTCGCCGCCGGCGCCCGCCAGGTGCTCGACGCCTGCCAGCGGGTGGCGGATGCCCTGGAGGACAGGATCGCGGTGGTCGGCCTCACCACCGATCCCGCCCTCGACCTGGACGCGATGCCGATGCGCACCTACCGGGACCCGGGCGGCAAGGCGATCCGCGCCTCCCTCGAGCTGGAGGACCGCTCCCAGGTGATCCTCGTCGACCAGCAGGGGCGGGTGGCGGAAGTCTTCGGCACCGACCGGGTGGGCGAACTCGACGGGGCCGCCAGGCGCCTCGCCCACCAGGCTCGAAAACGGTGCCGGGGTCGGAGCTTGTGCGCACGCAGCCCGGGCGGGCGGGCGAGCCCCGGGCTGGCAGGCGTGGAACCCTCCGTTCTTTTTAGCGCTTTTTCGGGCGTCGCTCGTTTGACGGGCCCTCCCGCGGGGGCTATAAACGGGCCCTTTGCTTAGCCCCGACCCGCGGTCTGCCACCCGGGCCGCACGGGCCCAGAGGTGCCGCATGTCCTCTCGTCTGCTCATCCTCGCGCTGACCCTGGTGGCGGTGACCATCGGCGGTGTGAACCTGGCGCTGACCGCGCCCGACGCGGTCCGCGCGGTCCACAACCAGCTCGACGGCCAGCTGGCCCGGGCGGCGAAGGTCCTCCCCGCCGCGCTCGAGGCGAGCACCGCCAGAAGCCTCGGTCTCGCGGCCGAGGTGGCAGCCGACACCGCGGTCAAGGAGGCGCTGGCGGCGGCGCGCAAGGACGGCAAGCTGGACCAGGAGGTCCTCGATCAGGTCCTCGGCAGCGCCGACAAGACCGCGGAGCGGCTCGATCGCAAGGAGATCCGCAGCCTGGTGGTGGTGGCCACCGGCACCGGCGCGGCGGTCTTCCGCCAGGGCGCCGACAACCAGTTCGGCGAGGAGTCGGGCGTCCCGCTGGTCAAGGAGGCCCTCGGCGGCAGCAGGGGGAGCGTCCTCACCACCATCGGCGACGCGGTCTACCGCCTCGCCGCCGTGCCGGTCGGCTCGGATGGCGCGCCCGTCGGCGCCCTCGCCCTCGGCTTCCAGGTGGACGACGCCTTCGCCCGCGAGCTGCGCGACGCCCTCGGCGCGGAGGTGACCATCCTCCACGGCGGGAAGATCCTCGCCACCAGCCTCGGCGCGGAGGAGCGCGGGCCGCTTCCCGCCGCCGCGGACGGGGCCTCCGCGGGCGCCACCTTCACCTTCGGCGAGCTGCCGGAGGAGACCTTCTCGCTCTTCGGCCTGGTGAAGCTGCCGCTCCTCGCGGAGGCGACGGGCCTGCAGCGCGGCCAGGTGGTGCGGGTGCCCGGCCTCGAGGGGGCCGAGGTGATCGTCTCCGCCTCCTCCGTCGCCGCCCTGGCGCCGCTGGCGGACGGCCAGAAGACCCACGTCCTCCTCACCGGCGTCCTCCTCGTGGTGGGCCTGCTCTTCGCCGGCCTCGCCAGGGGGCGCGGCGCGGGCTACGACGCGGAGGACGTGGAGGGGCTCGCCGACGTGGCGGAGCGCGCCGCCGGCGGCGATCTCACCGCGCGGGCGGCGGAGTTCCTCCCCGGCGACCTGGGCCGCGTGGCCCGGGCGCTCAACAAGCTGGCGGCGAAGGCCGCCCGCCCCGCCGCGCCCGCGGCGCCCGCCGCCTCCCATGGGGAGAGCGAGCGGGACGCGGGGGCGCTGGCGGACCAGTTCCCCTTCGGCGACGTGAAGACCGCCGGTCCCTCCGCGGGGCCGACCTTCGCCGAGCCGGTCACCGCCGGCCCCTCCGCCGGTCCGGTCCCCGCCGAGGCGCAGAGCGCCGGTCCCTCCGCGGGGCCGACCTTCGGCGCGTTCGACACCGCCGGTCCCTCCGCCGGCCCGGTCTTCGCCGAGGCGCAGAGCGCCGGTCCCGCCGCGGGCCCCGTCTTCGGCGAGGTCCACACCGCCGGCCCGTCCGCGGGTCCCGCCTTCGCCGAGGCGCAGAGCGCCGGCCCCGCCGCGGGCCCGGCCTTCGGCGACGTCGACACCGCCGGCCCGTCCCTCGGCGGCGCGCGGAGCGCGGGCCCCGCCTACGGCGAGGCGCCACAGCACCGTACCTCCACCGTCGCCTGGGAGCGCCCGAACACCGTGCAGCCCGGCGCCCCCATCCTCGGCGGCGCCACGGCACGGGCGGAGGACGACTTCAGCGGCCTCGCCGACGACAAGCGCCAGGACGATGCCGACGCCTTCGCCCAGGCGCTCCGCGACGCGGGCCAGGGGCAGGAGGGAGGCTTCAACCCCGACGCCACCGTGGTGGCGGCCATCCCCGACGCGCTCCTCCGGGCCACCGCCCGGGCGGCGGCGCCGCAGCGGCCGGCCGCGCCGCCGGTCGATCCCGACGAGGCCCACTTCCAGCAGGTCTTCCGCGAGTTCCTCGCCACCCGCGAGCGCTGCGGCGAGTCGGTGGGTGCCCTCACCTGGGAGAAGTTCCACGCCAAGCTGCAGAAGAACCGGGAGCAGCTCGTCGCCAAGTACGGCTGCCGCACCGTCCGCTTCACCGTCTACGTGAAGGAGGGCAAGGCCGCCCTCAAGGCGGCGCCGGTCCGCGACTGATTCCGGTGATCCAACCGCGCGGATGCCGACATGACGGCGTCGATCCGGTCGGATCGGCGCCGTTCGGTTTAACGAACGAAGAAAGCGCGCCCTCCGGCTGTTCGTCACCCCATGCATCCGGCAGGATGCGAAACCGCTCCCCCGGGCGGGAGGAGGAGGCTGTCGTATGGATGGTCGCGCGCGGGCGCGGTTCGGCGCAGCTTCGGGACGGGAACGCGAGCTGGCGGTGCTCCACGACACGTGGCTCGACGCGCGGCAGCAGGCGCGCCCCGCCTTCGCCCGGGTCCACGGCCCCGCCGGGATCGGCAAGAGCCACCTCCTCCGTGCCCTCGTCCGCAGGCTGGCGGGGGATGGCGCGCCGGTCGTCGAGGCCTGCGCCGACCGCAGCCGCGGCGAGGCCCTGGCGCTGATCCGCCAGCTCGCCCGCGGCCTCCTCGCCGTGGCGGCGGAGGGGGGCGGCGCGCCGGCGGAGCTGGCGGCGCTCACCGCGCGCCTCGCGCCGATCCTCGAGGCGGCGCCGCCGCCCCGGGCCCGCAGGCCGCAGGACCTCCGCCTCGACGTGGCCGACGCCCTGGCGGGCCTGCTCCGCCGCTGCCTGGCGGAGGCGCCCGTCCTCGTCCTCGACGACCTCGACGCGGCGGACGCGGGCTCCCTCGAGCTCCTGCGCTACCTGGTCACGCTCCTCCGCCAGCCGGGCGCCGCCGGCGGCTGCCTGGTGGTCTTCTCGTGGCGGGAGGCGGACGAGCGCCTCGCCGAGCTGGCGCGGCTGCCCTGCCTCGATCTCCAGCTCGCGCCCCTCGATCCGGAGGGGGTCCGCGACCTCCTCTCCCGCCCCGACGTGGCGGAGCAGCTCTGGGCCGCCACCTCCGGCGACCCCTCCCGCCTGGCGGCGGTCCTCGGCAACGCGCCCGCCGACCTCGGGTTGCGCCGGGTGCAGCGCCTCGACGGCGACCAGAAGCGGCTGCTCCTCGCCGCGGCGGTGGTCTGCCACGCGGCGCCCGCCCTCCTCCTCGGCAGGATCGCCGAGGTGGCGGACGCACCCGCGCTCCTCGAGCGGCTGGTGGCGGACGGCTTCCTCCTCGTGGAGGTGGACGCCTCCGGACCCGGCTACCGCTTCGCCCGGGAGGCGGATCGCCAGAGCGTCCTCGAGGCGGCGGGGCCTTCCCACCGGGCGCGCTTCCATCTCGCCGCCGCGGAGGCCCTCGAGGCGGCGGGCGCGCCGCCGGAGGAGATCGCGCGGCACCACCTGGCGGGCGATCCCCGGGGCAGCGGCGCCGCCTGGGCGTTCCGCGCGGCGGAGCACCTCGCCGCCCGCTGCGCCTTCGACGCGGCGATCGAATTCTTCCACGCGGCGCTGGACGGGGAGGGGATGGATCGCCGCGCGATCCACCTCGGCCTCGCCACCGCCTACGAGGCGACCGGCGACCTGATCGCGGCGCTGCGCCACCTCGGCCTCTCCCGCAGGAACGCAACCGCGGAGGAGCGCCGCGCCGCCCGCTCCGAGGCGGCGCGCCTGTGCATCCGCATCGGCAAGCTCGCCCAGGCGGAGCGGCTCTGCCGCATCGTCCTCGACGGGCGCACCTGCCTCGATCCCGCCGATCCCGCCGCCGCGCGGGCGTGGGTCGACTTCGCGGAGATCCGCTTCCTCCGCTCCGACTACGAGGGGGCCGCCGCCGCCGCGGAGGCGGGGATCGCCCGGGCGGCGGAGCTCCCCGCGCTCCGGGTCGCGTTGCGCAACACCCTGGGCAAGACCCTCCTCGGCCGCGGCAGGTACGAGGAGGCGGCCGCCGCCTTCCGCGCCAACGCGGTCGAGTCGGACGAGGCGGGGCTGCAGCGGGAGTCGATGCTCGCCCGGATCAACGAGGGGGTCGCCTGGCACCGCAACGGCGATCGCGAGCGGGCGATCCGGCTCTACCGCGAGGGGCTCGCGCTCGGCGACGACCGCGGCCTCGTCGCCCTGACCCTGGGCAACCTGGCGGTGCTCTACCACGAGGTGGGCGAGTTCAGCCTCGCGCTGGAGCACTACGCGAGCGCCCTCGCCGCCTTCACCCTGGTGCGGCGGAGCGAGGGCGTCGCCCACCAGGGGCTCAACCGCGCCCGCCTCCTCCTCTTCCTCGGCGATCTGGCCGCGGCGCGCGAGGGGGCGGAGCACGCCGCCGCGGAGGCGGAGCGGCTCGGCTCTCCCTATCTGGTCGCCCAGGCGGCGCTGGTGCGCGGCGAGCTCGCCCTCCACACCGGCGACGCCCTCGCCGCGGTGGCGGAGATCGAGGCGGCCCGCGCCGGCTTCGAGCGGGTGGGCAACCCGCGCTACCAGGTGGAGTCGGAGATCGCCCTGGCCCGCGCCCGCCTCGCCGCTGGCGACCGGGAGGCGGCGGCAGCGGCGGTGCTGCGCCTCGACGAGCTGGCGGCGGCGCGGGGGAGCGCCGATCTCACCGTGGAGCGCGCGGTCCTCGCCGCGGAGGTGGCGATGGCCTCCGGCGCGCCCGCCCGCGCCCTCGAGGTGCTGGAGAAGGCGCGGGAGGCGGTCCTCTCCCGGCCCCGCGGCGTGGGCGGCGAGACCGATCTCGAGGGGCCGTGGCGCATCTACGATCTCCTCGCCCGCGCCCACGAGACGCTGGGGCGGCACGAGGCCGCCGCCGCCCACAGGGTGCGCGCCCGCGCGCTGCTCGAGGAGCTGGCGGGGCGCATCCCCGCCGCGTGGCGCGAGCGCTTCCTCTCGCGTCCGGAGCGGGCGCGCCTCCTCGCCTCGACCGACGGCGAGTTCGGCACGGGCCACGTGGGGCAGGTGCGCCAGGTGGCGGCCGCCCCCGCGGTCGCGACCGGACAGACGATCGTCGGCGAGGCGCCCGCCCTGCGGCAGCTCCTCCGCCGCGTGGCGCCGCTGGGGCGGTCGCTCCTGCCCGTCCTCCTCCGGGGCGAGAGCGGCACCGGCAAGGATCTCGTCGCCGCCGCGCTCCACGCGGCGAGTCCGCGCGCGGCCCTGCCGCTGATCAAGGTGGGCTGCAGCGCGCGGGGCGAGGAGGCGCTGCTGGTGGAGCTCTTCGGCAGGGAGCGCGGCGCTGGCGCGGAGCGGCGGGGCCGCCTCGAGCAGGCGAACGGCGGCGCGCTCTACCTGGACGAGGTGGCGGCGCTCACGCCGCGCCTGCAGGAGGCGCTGCTCCGGGTTCTCGAGGAGAAGGCGTTCGAGCGCGTCGGTGGCACCGAGCCGATCCCCGTCGACGTGCGCCTCATCCTCGCCTCCAGCCGCAACCTCGAGGAGCTCCTCGAGTCGGGCGCCTTCCGCGAGGATCTCTACTACCGGCTCAAGGGCGCCTCCCTCGAGCTGCCGCCGCTGCGGGCGCGCAAGGGGGACATCCCCGCGCTCGCCACCCATTTCCTCCAGCGGGCGCGGGAGGAGCGGGGCGGCGGTCCGAGCCGCTTCTCGCCGGAGGCGCTCTCCCTCCTCGCCGCCTGGGACTGGCCGGGCAACGTCCGGGAGCTGGAGAACCTCGTCGCCGCGGTGGCGGTCTTCGCCGAGGACGACGTGGTGGGCATGGAGGCCTTCGAGCTCCACGGTGAATTCATCCGCGCGGTGCGGGCGGCGGGTCCCGCGGCGCCGCAGCCGGCGGAGCACGGGCCGATCGACTTCTACGCCCTCGCCCAGGCGCGCGGCATCGGCGTGCGCGAGCTGCGCCAGGAGCTGGAGCAGCAGATGATCAGCCGGGCGCTGCTGGAGGCGAAGGGGAACATCTCCGAGGCGGCGCGCCTGCTCCAGATGAAGCGTTCCCGGCTCTCCCAGATCGTCAACGCGGAGCCGGAGCTCCTTGCCCTCGCGCGGGGGGCGGCCTGACCCGAGGCGCGTCCCGGGGGGAGACAAGACGCCGGCGGTTGGTGCATGATCGCCGGGCAGTCGGAGGGAATGGATGACCAGGTCGTCGTTGTTGTCGTTGTTCGTGCTCGGGTTGGCCGCCTGCGGAGGCGTCGAGGACGAGGAGGCGGTCGAGCTCCAGCTCGATGCGGGTGGGCTGGAGCAGGTGCTCCCGGGCTCGATCGACCGCAGTCCTCCCTCCCCGGCACAGCGGCTCGTGCAGGTCCTCACCGGCATCGAGGTCCGCAGCGCGGGCGTGGGCACGACGCTCACCCTCCGCGGCACCGAGGGCGCCTCGTCGCCCGATCCGATGCCCGGCCGACAGGCGCCGGGCGCCTGCGAGCTCGACTTCCCTTGCGAGGGGGAGGACGCGGGCAAGAGCAACAACCTGCGCTGAAACTGGGAGCGGCCGTGCGAGCGGCGCTCCGGGACGGGCGCTCCGCCCCACGGCGGCGCGCCCGTCGTCGTTTTGCGGGTCCTCGACCGGCCCCGCCCCCGGTGCGCGCGTGACGCCGCGCGGCGCCTGCTCCGCCTGCGCGGGACCCGGCGCGCTACCGCCACGTGGCGCCTCCGCCGGAGCGCGGCGTCGCCCGCGCGCGGCGGCCGCTCACTCGAGCGCGGCGGCGAAGGCGCGCAGCCCCTCCACCGCCCGGCGCAGCTTTTCCTCGGGGATCGAGAAGACGAGGCGGATCCGCTGCGGATCGCCGCACCACGCGCCGCCGTTCACCACCACGTGGGTGCGCTCGTAGATCTTCCGGGGCAGGTTCTCGGCGGTGAGCACCTCCCCGTCGATCCTGCGGCCGAGCCAGGCGCTCACGTCGGGCGCGAGGAACAGGCCGCCCGCCTCCTCCGCGCCGTTGGCGTGGGGCACCACCTCCGCCACCATCGCCCGCTTGCGCCCGAGGTCGCGGCGCATGGCGAGCAGGTGGTCCCGCAGCCCCTTGTGGCGCCTGGGGTGGACCAGCTTGCCCGCCGCGGTGCGGGCGAAGGCGGCGTAGAGGTGCGAGCCCGCCCGGGCGATGGTGAGCTGCAGCCGCCCGAGGGCGAGCGCCCGCACCCGCCCGGCGAGGGCCGCGTCGCGGGTGGCGAGCCAGCCGAGCCGCGCCCCGCCCGCGGCGAACTCCTTCGAAAGCCCGCCGAGCACCACGGTGAGCGCGCCGATCCCCGGCACCGCCTGCTCCAGCGTCACCGGGCTGCGCACCGTCTCCGCGCTGGGGTGGGTGAGGTTGATCAGCCCGAAGATCTCGTCCGAGACGATCCTGCAGCGGTGCTCCGCCGCCCAGGCGGCCAGCGCCACCAGCTCCTCGCGGGAGAGGTAGGTGCCCTCCGGGTTGGCGGGCTGGGAGATGACCACCGCGTCCGGCGCCGGCGCCAGGCCGTAGAGGGAGGCGAGCGGGCCGAGCTCCACCTGCGCGTCCGCCGCGTCGAGGGTGGGCGGGAGCACGCCGTAGCACGGCGTCGCCACGAAGAAGCGCGGCGTCCGCCCCAGCTCGGCGCGGAGCGCCAGCGCGAGGTCGTGGATCAGCGGCCACACCCCCTGGCCCAGGGCGATCTCCTCGCGCCCGTAGCGCACGCCGCGGGTCTCGAGGAGGAAGGCGGCGATCGCCTCCTCCAGGCCGTGCTCCGGCTCCGCGGTGCGGGGCACCGCCGCGGCGGCGACCAGCCCCTCCGCCAGCGCCTGCGGCACCGGCCCCTCGTTCTCGCCGTAGTCGAGGCGGATCAGCGCGGGATCGTCCTCGCGGAAGATCTTCGGGGCGAAGGCGGGCCAGGCGGCGATCCGCTCGATCCGCCTCGAGCGCGGCAGCGGCGCCAACGGCGCGCGGCGCTCGCCGGGGCCCGCGGCGGCGGCGAACGAGATGCGGAAGGAGAGGAGCTCCTCGAAGAGCCGCTCGTAGAACCACTGCACCGGGGTGCCGATCCGCGAGTAGGTCACCTCCGCCGCCACCTCGAGATCGGCGTGGAGCCGCTCGGGCACGGGGAGGAGGAGGGTGAGCTCGTAGTCGGGGAAGACCGCGTTCTTGATCAGCCCGTAGAGCACCACGAGGTTGGGGCGGTGGGGCTCGCGGGCGAGGAACTCGAAGAGGGTGTGGGGCTCGACGTCCGAGGTGATGTGGAAGAAGGGGCTCTCGTCGAGCACCACGAGGATGCCGCGGGCCGCCGCCTCGTCGATGATCTCGCGCAGGGCGGAGGCGTTGCTCCGCTCGCTCGCCTCCACGCTCAGGATCACCATCCGCACGTCGAAGGCGGTGAGCAGCCGCTTGATCTCCCGCAGCGTGTTGTTGGTCACCGTGGCGCGGACGCCCGCCTTCTCCAGCGCCCGGGCGTAGGTGGCGTGGACGTTGCGGCTGATCAGCACGCCGTCGCCGGGATCGCAGCAGGAGAGGAGGAGCGAGTAGATCGCCTGCTCCCGCTCCGGCGCCACGAAGATCTCCCGCTCGTGGAGGCGCAGGTCGAAGAAGCGCTCCAGGTAGCGGGCGATGAGCCGGCGGAAGGCGGCATCGCCCGCCTCGTGGGCGTAGGGGATGAGCGGATCGCGGGCGAGCCGCTCGGCCAGGTGGGCGACGAAGTCGAGCTGCTCCTGCGAGTTGGCGCCGAGGTCCAGCTCGTCGAGGAGGTGGGCGGCGCCGAGCTCGTGGAGCGCGCGCCGCAGCCGCAGCGTCTCGCGGGGGAGGGCGGGCTGCGCCTGCCACACCGCCACCTCGTGCCAGATCGGGTGGCCCGCCTGGAGCCAGCCCAGCGCGGTCTCCGCGCGGATCGGCTCGGCGGAGTGCTGGTGGACGAAGAACTCGAACTCGCGGCCGGTGCGCTGCTCCAGCGCCACCAGCGGCCGGATGTCGGTGTCCGCCGCCTGCTTCACCCGGCGCGCCACCAGCACCTCCGTGCGGAAGCCGCGGCGGGAGAACATCCGCTCGATGATCGGCCGCCCCGGTCTGCCCGCAAGGTTGAGGAGCAGCCTGCCGCCGGGGGCGATCCGCTCCGGGCACTCGTCGAGGAGGCGCGCGATCAGGCCGAGGCCGAAGTGATCCTCGTAGACGTTCTGGATGGCGCAGTAGTTGGAGAGGTCGTAGAGCGCCTCCTCCTCGCCCTTCGGCTCGTCGACCCCCTCGGTGCGCAGCACCTGCGGGATGCAGCCGACGATGAAGTCCCAGCGCTCGTCCGCGGGGAGCCCCTGGAGGAGGTCGCTCTCGCCGAAGGAGAGGCGCGCCACCTGCGCCTCGTCGCAGTTGAGCCACGCGTTGCAGATCGCCACCGCGGGCGACTGCGGGTTGAGATCGACGCCGACGATCCGCGCCAGGCGGGTGAACTTGGCGAGGGCGATGGGGATCCAGCCGGAGCCGGTCCCCAGCTCCACCAGGCGCTTGCCGTCGTACTCGTCGAGCGGGACCTTGAGCAGCCCTTCGAGGAAGGTGTAGGCCCAATCCTCCGGCGCGAAGATGGTGGGAAGGAGCAAGAGCTCGAGCCGCTCCTGCCGCGCGCCCACCGCCGGCTCCACCACCGCCAGCCGCAGGGGCGAACCCTCCGGCCTGCCGCGGGCCTCCTCCGCCAGCGCGCGCAGCTCGGCCAGCGCCTCCTCCCGCGTGGCGGGATCGGCGAGGGCGAGCGAGAGGCGGTGGAGGGTCTCGTACGCGGCGCGGGCGGATGCAGGGTAGGTCGTCATCGCCGGCGCATCGTCACCACGCCCACATCGGGTGTCAAACCCTTAGCGGCGCCGCCTCCTGCGGAACAGGACCTCGCCGAGCCAGAGGAGCAGCACCGAGCCGAGCACCGCGCCGACGAAGCCCGCCGGGTGGAGCGCGAAGGGATCGCCGCCGCGGAAGAGGGCGCCGATCGCGCCGCCCACGAAGGCGCCCGCAACCCCGAGGAGGGTGGTGGCGATGAAGCCCAGGTTCTGATCGCCCGGCAGGATCGCCCGCGCGATCAGCCCGGAGAAGAAGCCGAAGCAGATCCAGCCGCACAAGCCTCTGTACTCTTCTTCCACGTGGCGCTCCCGGAGAGAGGGGCCCTCATTCTATCGCCGCGCGCGGGCAGGCGGGCGCCTTCCCGCGCGGCGCTTTGTGGGCGCCTGCCCGCCTTCGTGCTATCCACACCGCACGGTCCGCCTCGGGGGGCGGGCGTCCCGAGGTCGCACCGAATGATCCTTCGTCTCTTCCTCCTCCTCGCCGTGGCGATGCTCGGCGCCTGCAGCCGAGCACCCGCCGTCGAGGGCAACCTCCTCGCCGGGCTCCCGCCCTCCCGCGCCGCCGGGCTCGAGGGCGGCGAGCGCGCCACCGACGGCAAGGCGACCCGCGCGGGCGATCCCTGGCGCAGCGAGTACACCGCCGTCCTCGCCGGAACCCGCGCCCACGCCACCTGGGATCTCGGCGCGGTGAAGAGCGTCCGCTTCCTCTACCTCCAGGGCGACAACAACGACGCCTACGAGGTCTCGCTCTCGCAGGACGGCGCCACCTGGCAGCAGCTCTGGGTGGCGCCGGCGGTCGGTGAGCCGGGCATGCGGGCGCGCTTCGCCGAGGTGGGCCCCGCGGAGGGACGCTACCTGCGCGTCCGCGCGGTGAGCGGCGACGGCGCCTTCAGCCCGGGCGAGGTGGCCGCCTTCTCGGAGAAGCCGTCGCCCTGGCCGCCGCGCTTCGAGCAGGTGAGCGCCGCGCCCCTCGTGCCGCGCGAGCGCCTCGCCATCGGCCTCTTCGCCGTTCTCGGCGGCCTCTTCGTCCTCTGCTGGCGCGACGACAGGCGCTGGCTCCTCGTCCTCCCCGCGGGCGCGCTCGCCGCGCTCGCCTGGTGGATCGTCCCCGCCTGGCCGCCGCGCCCCTACGACGTCTCCCTCTTCAAGGCGGTGGTGGCGCTCCTCGCCGGCGGCGTGCTCCTCCGCCTGTGGCGCGGCGAGGAGACGATGCGCCTCTCGCCGCAGGCGAGCACCGGGATGCTCGCCGCGCTCGCCGTCCTCGCGGTCGCCTCCTACTACGAGTTCGGCCGGCTCAACTTCCGCAACGAGGCGGACGGCGGCAGGCCCTCCTTCGTCCACACCTGGGACATGCGCCACTACTTCCCGCTGGCGAAGTACTTCCGGGAGCTGCGCTTCGACGGCCTCTACTTCGCCAGCGCCGCCGCCTGGCTCGACGACGAGCCCGGCGCCGCCACCGACGCCCGGCTCCAGCGGGTGCGGATCCGCGACCTGCGCGACAACCAGGTGGGCACCCTCGACCGGTTCCGCGACGCGATGGCGGAGGTGAAGGCGCGCTTCACACCCGAGCGGTGGGAGGCCTTCCGCAAGGACATGCGCTGGTTCCGGGAGACGATGGGGACCGGCGGCTACCTGGGCACCATGACCGATCACGGCGGCAACGCCACGCCGGTCTGGGTGCTCACCGCCTGGCTCCTCTACGCGGGGCTGCCGGCCAACGAACTGGTCCTCACCCTCACCGGCCTGATCGATCCGCTGCTCCTCGCGCTCCTCTTCTTCTGCATCGCGCGCACCTTCGGCACCCGGGCGATGCTGGTCACGCTGATCGTCTTCGGCGTCACCGACTTCGCGAAATTCGGCGCCACCCTGGTCGGCTCCTCGCTCCGCTACGACTGGCTCGTGGCGCTGGGGCTGGGCATCTGCGCCCTGCGGACCCGGCGCTGGGCGCTGGGCGGCGGGCTCATCGCCTACGGCGGCCTGATCCGCGCCTTCCCTGCGGTCGGCCTGATCTTCCTCGGCGTCCCCGTCCTCCTCGAGGCGATCGACTTCTTCCGCGCGAAGAAGCGCCTGCCCCGGTTGCGGGAGCTCGAGCACGCCATCCCCTTCCTCCGCGTCGCCGCGGGCGCCACCGCCACGGTGGTGGTGCTGGTGGGGCTCTCGGTGGTGCTCTTCACGTGGGAGGCGGGGTGGGGCGCCTGGCTGGCCAAGATCGTCCCGCACGCGGGCAAGCCCAACGTCAACCACGTGGGCCTGCGCACGG
>Ga0182742_1001092_pt1 | contig 36850 bp, 30 predicted proteins | sample eDN5th37CBELigMG_FD_128880 | JGI IMG/M metagenome (GOLD analysis project Ga0182742, IMG submission 128880) | Enriched Miracle-Growth compost microbial communities from Emeryville, California, USA - eDNA 5th pass 37_C BE-Lig MG (version 2)... ... | reverse complement strand
TCAGAAAATTCAATTTGTATACCTTCTGTTTCCAATAATGCTTGATATTGTTTAATAAGCGCATTATCCGGCTCTACTAAAATGTTGACAAAATCCTCAACAGTCAGCTTTGTTAATTCAACCCTGATTGGAAAACGGCCTTGCAATTCAGGGATTAAGTCTGACGGCTTCGCCATGTGGAAAGCGCCAGCAGCAATGAATAGGATATGGTCTGTTTTCACTGTGCCATACTTCGTAACAATTGTTGAACCTTCAACAACTGGAAGAATGTCTCTTTGAACGCCTTCACGAGAAACATCAGCTGTTGAACCGCCGCTGTTTTTACTGGCAATTTTATCAATTTCATCAATAAAGATAATCCCGTTTTGTTCCGCACGGTTTACTGCTTCCGAGGTAACCTCATCCATATCGATTAACTTTTGCGCTTCCTCATTCGTTAAGACCTTTCTTGCTTCTTTGACTGTAAGCTTTCTTTTTTTCTTACGCTTTGGCATAAGGCCGCTAAGAGCATCCTGCATATTCATGCCCATATGCTCCATTCCAGAGCCCTGAAGCATATCAAAAAGAGAAGGCTGCTGTTCTTCAAGCTCAACTGTGATATATTCATTTTCCAGCTCGCCAAGAGCAAGCTTTTCACTCACTATCTTACGCTTCTCTTGAAGGTTTAAATCATCTGATACAGAAGGTTCCTGTTCTGTCTGATTGTTCATGCCGCCAAATAACATTTCAAGCGGGTTTTTGTAATTCATAGATTTCTTATTTGCAGGCACAAGCATTTCAACAATGATCCGGTTAGCACTTTCCTCTGCTCTGCCCTTTACCTTTACCATTTTTTCCTCTTTGACCAATCGGACTGATGTTTCGACAAGATCTCTAACCATTGACTCCACATCACGGCCAACATAGCCAACTTCGGTAAATTTGGTTGCCTCTACTTTAACAAATGGCGCTCCGACAAGCTTTGCCATACGGCGTGCAATTTCAGTTTTACCTACGCCTGTAGGCCCGATCATCAGGATATTCTTTGGACTGACTTCATCTCTTAATTCCTCATTAAGCAGCCCGCGGCGATAACGGTTTCGCAAAGCAACAGCCACCGCTTTTTTGGCATCTTTCTGCCCAATAATAAATTGATCCAGCTTTTCTACAATTTGCCTGGGAGTTAAGTTTGTTCCTTTAGCCATCATATCGCTCACCTTCCCTTAAAGTTCTTCCACGATAATATTGTGATTAGTATACACACAAATTTCAGCTGCCATTTCAAGGGAGGCTTTTGCAATTTCTTTGGCAGATAGATGCTCCCCTGCGTACCTTTTAAGGGATCTTCCTGCAGCTAAAGCATAGTTTCCTCCTGAGCCTATAGCCAAAATCCCATCATCAGGTTCGATAACCTCACCAGTTCCTGATATCAAAAGCAGACCTTCTTCATTCATAACAATTAGCATTGCTTCAAGTTTTCTAAGAATCTTGTCGCTTCGCCATTGTTTTGCAAGCTCCACAGCAGCACGCTGCAAATTCCCATTATACTCTTCCAGCTTCCCTTCAAACATTTCAAATAGCGTAAATGCATCAGCAACAGAACCGGCAAATCCAGCTATTACCTTTCCATTAAACAGTTTCCGGACCTTCTTGGCTGTGTGCTTCATCACTACTGCATTCCCAAAGGTTACCTGTCCGTCACCGGCCATTGCGGATTTACCATTATGCTGGATAGCAAAAATAGTTGTTGCATGGAATTGAGACATGTTTAATCCTCCTTATACTGTTGCAGGGATACCTGCACGTAAACCGTCATTTTTGTCAATTATGCCCTTGGGTGAGCTGACATATATGTTTTTCGCAAATATTCATTTGTTACGTGTGTATATACTTGGGTCGAGGACAAAAAAGCATGCCCCAAAAGCTCCTGAACTGTTCTCATATCTGCCCCATTCGCTAACAGATGCGTTGCAAATGAATGTCTAAGCATATGGGGGTGGATCTTCCCCGATAGCGCAGACTGGTCAATGATTTTATTAAGGATTAGTCTAATTCCCCTTGAAGTCAGCCCTCCGCCCCTGGCATTTAAAAATAAAATGTCATTTGATGCAGAGTTTTTTTCAAGCAGCCAATTCCTGCCATTTTGTATGTAATACTGTAATGCATCACTGGCAAAACTTCCAAATGGAATATAGCGTTCTTTATTTCCTTTGCCGTGAACCAGAACAGTTCCAAGGTGAAAATCAAGATCCTTCAGCCTGATTTGACTGCACTCGCCAACCCGCATTCCAGTGGCATACAGAAGCTCTAATATTGCTTTATTTCTTTGGCCTAGAGCCGTCTCGGACTCACAGGCTGCAAAAAGCTGCTGCATTTCCTCTTCATAAAAGAACTCCGGAAGCTTTTTTTCTGTTTTTGGAATCGATGCTAGTGCAAAAGGATTTTCTTTTACGATATTTTCTCTGACCAAAAATTTAAAAAAGCTGCGCAGGCAAGAGATTTTTCGTGCTACTGATTTTCTTGCAAGTTTATTGTTAAATAGCTTGGTTAAGTAAATTCGGACATCGGAATATTGGACGTCATTGATTCCATTAATGGATTGTTCAGTCATGAACATGAAGAACTCCTCAATATCGTGCTCATAATGCCCAATTGTATATTGTGAATAATGTTTCTCTATTTGTAAATATTCAATAAACAATTTTAACGAATTGTTCACAATTTCACTCATTATTTTTTCACCTCACAAGGGCTTCTAAAGCTTAACATATTTTAGAAGCCCTTGCAATTAAATTGCCTTACTTTTCATAAAGTTCTGAATTGTTTCCAATGCTCGGTTTGCATGCTGCTCATTTCGTTCTTTTTTGCCTCTAATCTTTTCAGGAAGGTCAGGAAGAAGGCCGAAATTCGCATTCATCGGCTGGAAGTTTTTTTGATTTGCTGAAGTAATATATCTTGCCATGCTTCCGATTACAGTTTCATGCGGGAACTCAAGCAATTCTTCCCCCTTAACCAGACGTGCGGCGTTAATTCCGGCAATCAGTCCGCTCGCAGCTGATTCAACATAGCCTTCTACACCAGTCATTTGGCCGGCGAAGAATAAATCTTTTCTCTGTTTAAATTGGTAGGTTGGGAGCAATACAACCGGCGAATTAATAAAGGTATTCCTGTGCATAACTCCGTAGCGGACTATTTCCGCGTTCTCTAAGCCCGGAATTAATTGGATGACTTCTTTTTGCGGCCCCCATTTTAGATGAGTCTGGAACCCAACAATATTATATAAAGTTCCGGCAGCATCATCCTGACGAAGCTGGACAACCGCAAATGGCCTTTTCCCTGTTTTCGGATCCTCTAAACCTACAGGCTTTAATGGACCGAAAAGCATAGTTTTTTTTCCTCTGCTTGCCATTACTTCTATTGGCATACATCCTTCGAAATAAACTTCTTTTTCGAATTCTTTTAGCGGAGCTGTTTCTGCACTGACCAGGGCATCATAAAACCGATTAAATTCCTCTTCAGTCATTGGGCAGTTCAAATAGGCAGCTTCCCCTTTATCATAGCGGGATTTCAAGTAAACTTTATCCATATCAATAGATTCTTTTTCAAGGATTGGTGCAGCAGCATCATAGAAGTATAAATAATCTTCTCCTGACAGCTCCTTCAGTTTTGCTGAAAGCGACTCGCTTGTCAGAGGACCTGTGGCAATGATCGTCGGTCCTTCAGGAATTTCTGTAACTTCTTCATTAATGACGGTAACATTTGGGTGGTGTTTCACCATTTCCGTTACTCTTCCGGCAAAATCATGACGATCAACAGCAAGCGCTCCTCCAGCGGGTACTGCACTGCGATCAGCAGAATCAATAATAATAGAATTCAGTTTTCTCATTTCTTCTTTCAGAACACCTACTGCGTTTGTCAGGGTGTTAGCCCGCAAAGAGTTGCTGCAGACAAGCTCTGCAAATTTATCTGTATGATGGGCAGGCGTTTGCTTGACCGGCCTCATCTCATAAAGCCGAACATGGATGCCTCTTGTCGCTAGCTGCCAGGCCGCTTCACTTCCCGCCAGACCGGCACCGATAACATTTACGGCTGATTCATTCATTTTTCGTTACCTCCAACTATGTAAAACTGATTTAGTAGCATTGTTAACAAATAAAAGGGAGTTTATAAAGCGTCATTATTAATTTGCCCTAATATAAACAACCATATTGCATTGTACAATACGAAACAGAATAAGAAAAGTTTCAAGCTCCCATAAAAAAGAAGGGGAGCTTTTCGCCCACCCTTACTAGCTTTGCTTTTCTTCCTTATAATCACACTCAATACACTGAACCTGTACACCTTTTTTAAGCTTTTTCTCGACCAAAAGGTTTTCACATTTTGGACAGCTTCTTGCCAAAGGCTTATCCCAGGAAATAAAATCACATTCCGGATAACGGTCGCAGCCATAGAAAATTCGGCGCTTCTTACTTTTTCTCTCTATTATATTTCCTTCTTTACACTTAGGACATTTAACCCCGATGTCTTTGACGATCGGCTTTGTATTCCGGCAATCCGGGAAATTGCTGCATGCCATGAACTTGCCATACCGGCCCATTTTAAATACCATTGGGCTTCCGCACTGTTCACAGTCAACACCTGCAGGCTCATCTTTGATTTCAACTTCCTGCATTTCCTCTTCAGCCTTTTCGAGCTGCTTTTCAAATCCTTGATAAAACTCATCGATGACCTGAACCCACTTTATCTTACCTTCTTCTACATAGTCAAGTCCTTTTTCCATTTTGGCGGTGAATTCAACATCAAGAATTTCAGGGAAAAATTCTAGCATTAGCTCAGTAATAATTTCTCCTAGCTCTGTTGGGATAAATCTTTTATTGTCTAAAGCAACATATCCACGTTTCTGAATGGTATCTAATGTTGGAGCAAATGTTGATGGACGGCCGATTCCCAGCTCTTCAAGCGTCTTCACCAGCCGTGCTTCTGTATATCTTGGCGGCGGCTGAGTGAAATGCTGTTTTGGATCAATATCCTTTTTAAAACATTCGTCTCCTTCCTTCAAGTCAGGAAGCATTTTTTCATTATCCTCAACAAGATCATCGGTTCCTTCGACATAAACCTTCATGAAGCCGGGGAATTTCACCTTTGACCCAGAAGCTTTAAAGATGACCTCACCATTGACTAAGTCAACACTCATGGTATCCATGACAGCCGGGGACATTTGGCTGGCAGTAAACCGCTCCCATATAAGCCTGTAAAGCCGCAGCTGGTCTCTCGATAGATATTCCTTAAGGCTTGCTGGTTCCTTCGAAATACTTGTCGGACGGATGGCCTCGTGGGCATCCTGAGTATTTGCTTTCTTTTTTTCTTTTTTCTTTTCAGAAGAAAGATATTCTTTCCCATATGTTTTTTCAATATATTCTGCTGCCTCAGCCTGTGCAACTTCAGAGATCCGGGTGGAATCCGTTCTCATGTAAGTAATTAGACCGACGGTTCCTTCTTTTCCAAGATCAATCCCCTCATACAACTGCTGGGCAAGCATCATCGTCTTTTTCGCACGGAAATTTAATTTCCTTGCTGCCTCCTGCTGCAGTGAAGAGGTTGTAAATGGAGCGGCTGGATTTCTCTTACGTTCTTTTTTTGTCACAGAAGATACTTGGAAAGTATTTCCCTTTAATTGACTTAACACCTGTTTAACGTCATTTTCAGATGTCAGCTCCATCTTTTTCGAGCCGATTCCGTAGAAGGATGCGGAGAAAGTATCCTTTCCCTTTAAAAACTCCCCATCAATAGACCAGTATTCTTCAGGCTGAAAATCCTTGATTTCCTTTTCTCTATCGATAATCAGGCGAACCGCAACAGATTGTACCCGTCCTGCACTTAGTCCCTTTTTGACTTTCTTCCATAATAACGGGCTAATATTGTAACCAACTAACCTGTCCAAAAATCTTCTTGCCTGCTGTGCGTCAACAAGATCCATGTTAATTGGTCTTGGATGTTTAAATGATTCCTTGATGGCATCCTTTGTAATTTCATTAAATACAACCCTGCAGTCTGAATGAATATCCATATTCAGGCTGTGTGCGAGGTGCCAGGCAATTGCCTCCCCTTCACGATCGGGGTCAGCCGCGAGATATATTTTTTTTGCTTTCTTTGCCGCTGTTTTTAATTCTTTTAATACAGGACCTTTGCCGCGAATGGTTATATACTTTGGTTCGTAATTATTTTCTACGTCAATACCCATTTGGCTTTTTGGCAAGTCACGGATATGGCCCATAGAGGCTTTAACTTTATATTTTTTCCCTAAATACCGCTCAATCGTCTTTGCTTTTGCAGGCGACTCAACGATGACTAAAAACTCTGACATATAATAATCCTCCTTAAGAGGTTAATTTATAGTAACAATTAAAATTTTTATGATTGAAATATCCCCTATTATTGTATATCCTTTTAAACTTTGTCAAATTTATTTTTTCTGCGCGCTGTAATAAAGCGCTTTCAAAGGGTATATTTTTAGTTCTTAATTCGAAACGTCTGTTGGACAATGTATAACAGATTGCATGGAATTTCAACCTTTTTGATAAAAATAATATAAAAATATAGTTTTCCCCTGTAAAGCAGTGAAGAAATTATAGTTTCTAAAATTATACAGTAAATCATAGAAAAAAGTACATTAATAAATAAATTCCTCCAAAATATCCTCCGGTGTGCTTACAAGCTTGGCCCCCTGCTGGATTAATTCATTTGTCCCTGAAGAATACGGACTGAAAATATTTCCAGGAAGTGCAAAGACTTCCCTTCCTTCTTGAACAGCAAAATTTGCTGTTATAAGGGAACCGCTTTTCTTTTTCGCCTGAACAATCAGAGTTCCCTTGCTTATTCCGCTTATAATGCGGTTTCTCATGGGAAATTGCCACCTTGTTGGTTTTGTATCAGGAGGATATTCAGAGAGCAGCAAATGACTTTTCATCATCTCGCAGGCGAGATTTTTGTTTGTATGAGGATATATATGATAAAATCCCCCCGCTATTACTCCAATTGTTTTTCCGCCGCACTTTATCGCTGCATGATGTGCAGCCGTATCAATACCTGCTGCAAGTCCGCTGACAATCACGATTCCCTTTTCAATGAGTGGGGGAAATAGATAATTTATCGCATTTTCGCCATAATCACTGTGCTGTCTTGAGCCTACAACAGCAAGCAGCTCCTTGTTTTGCAGCAAAGATAAATCACCTTTTGCATAAATGACCCACGGCGGCTGATAGGTTTCTTTTAATAAAGCTGGGTATTCCTTATCAAAAATAGTTATGGTTTTAATTCCGTTGAGGGAGTATTGGCGAATTTGCTCATATATGGATTCTGGATGAAGAGTATCTTTGAGGTTGACTGCCTGCGGGGATTTTACGAATGGAGAACTTAGTTCTTTCAGAGTGCTGCAGTTTACGTTTTTAAGATTAGGATCCTCATTTAGCATCTTGCAGATGGTTTTCCAGCCTATACCCGAAATGGATGTTAACTGTATAAGTTTTAATTTAAATTCATCCATAATATCCTCCTAATTGATTTTTTAGTAAATGCGAAATAGTCCCCCTTGCACAGGGGGACCAGACATTTTTAAATGTTTAATTAGTGTGTTTTACACTTTTCATAAAGTCCTTTTTCTTTAAGAACTTTAATTAATGTTTCACCCATGACAGAAGGAGTATCAGCAACCTCAATGCCGCACTCATTCATCACGCGGATCTTTTCATCTGCTGTACCCTTGCCGCCTGAAATAATGGCGCCAGCATGGCCCATACGCTTTCCAGGAGGTGCTGTGCGTCCGCCAATGAAGCCGACAACAGGCTTAGTCATATTTGCCTTCACCCATTCAGCCGCTTCTTCTTCAGCTGTTCCGCCAATTTCACCAATCATGATGACTGCGTATGTGTCAGGATCTTCATTGAATGCTTTTAATACATCAACGAAGTTTGTTCCGTTCACCGGGTCTCCGCCGATACCGACAGCTGTTGTCTGACCGATTCCAGCCTGTGTTAATTGATGTACAGCTTCGTACGTAAGTGTTCCAGAACGAGATACTACACCAACGTGGCCTTTTGTATGAATATAGCCTGGCATGATGCCGATCTTACATTCATCTGCTGTGATGACACCTGGGCAGTTTGGTCCAACAAGACGAGTTTTCTTGCCTTCCATGTAGCGCTTCACTTTAACCATATCTAATACAGGAATGTGCTCTGTAATACAGATGGCTAGATCTAATTCAGCGTCAACAGCTTCTAAAATAGCATCTGCTGCAAATGGAGCAGGTACATAGATAACAGAAGCATTAGCGCCTGTTGCATCAACAGCTTCTTTCACTGTATTAAAAACAGGAACGCCTTCAACTTCAGTGCCGCCTTTTCCAGGTGTGACACCGCCGACAATTTTTGTACCATATTCAAGCATTTGTTTTGTATGGAAAAGGGCTGTAGAACCTGTTATGCCCTGTACAATAACTTTTGTATCTTTATTTACAAATACACTCACGATTATTTCTCCTTTCTTTGTTACCCAACTAATGAAACGATTTTTTGTGCACCATCAGCCATAGAATCAGCTGCAATAATTTCAACATCAGACTCTGCAAGAATTTTCTTGCCTAAGTCAACATTTGTACCTTCCAGACGAACTACTAAAGGCACACTTAAGCCAACTTGCTTTGCAGCCTCAACTACACCAGTTGCAATAACATCACATTTCATTATTCCGCCAAAGATATTAACGAAAATACCTTTTACGTTTTTGTCAGAAAGGATGATTTTAAATGCTTCTGTTACTTTCTCTGCAGTGGCACCGCCCCCAACATCAAGGAAGTTAGCCGGATCTCCGCCATAGTGCTTAATGATGTCCATTGTAGACATGGCAAGACCTGCACCGTTAACCATACAGCCAATATTTCCGTCTAAAGCAACATAGCTTAAATCATATTTAGAGGCTTCGATTTCTTTTGGATCCTCTTCTTCTAAATCGCGGAACTCTAAAATATCTTTACGACGGTATAGTGCATTAGAGTCAAAGTTTAATTTTGCGTCCAAAGCCATAACATTGCCGTCGCCAGTAACTACTAGAGGGTTGATTTCAGCGATGGAGCAATCTTTTTCGATATAAGCATTATATAAGCCCATCATGAATTTAACAGCTTTGTTAACAAGCTCTTTTGGAATATTGATGTTAAAGGCAATTCTGCGTGCTTGGAAACCTGTTAATCCAACAACAGGATCGATTTCTTCTTTGAAAATCTTTTCAGGTGTATTTGCAGCTACTTCTTCAATTTCTGTGCCGCCTTCTTCAGAAGCCATTAGCACAACACGGGAAGTCGCACGGTCTAATACTAGACCAACATAGTATTCTTTCTTGATATCGCAGCCTTCTTCAATTAGCAGGCGCTTAACTTCTTTTCCTTCGGGACCTGTTTGGTGTGTTACAAGAGTTTTCCCGAGGATTTCCTCTGCATATGTACGAACTTCGTCTAGGTTTTTCGCTACCTTAACACCGCCGGCTTTACCGCGGCCACCAGCATGAATTTGTGCTTTTACCACACAAACTTGTGTACCTAATTCTTTTGCAGCTTCTACTGCTTCTTCAACCGTAAAAGCAACTTTTCCGTTAGGAACGGCTACCCCATATTGTCTGAGGACCTCTTTGCCTTGGTACTCATGTATATTCATTTCCATCCTCCTATCAAACTCTTTACAAAAATACACTGCGTTTTCATTTTATTAAATGAAAGATACCTTGTCCACCTTAAAAAGCAAATATTGACTCTCTTTTAGCATTTTTCTTAAATTAAAAGAAATATAATCTAGTATTTATAAGTCTTCCTCCTATTTATTTACATTCTCCTTTCCAGCTCTTTTTCAGCCTTATAAATAAAAGCAAAAACTTCAGCAACCGCCTGATATAGGTCTTCAGGTATTTGCTCATTAATGTTTAGTTTCCCTAGAATTTCAACTAAAGATGCATCTTCTTGAATAGGTATTCCATTTTCCTTTGCTTTTTCAAGAATATGATCCGCAACCAGTCCCTTTCCCTTTGCAGCAACACGCGGGGCATCTAAATGGGCTTGGTCATAGGATAAGGCAACCGCCTCTTTTTTTGGTTTAAGATCCTTATTCATACACGAACATCCACCTTATTGTACTGGTTTGGGATGATAGAGGGCATGCTTTTTTGACTAGATTTTTCAAAAGGTTTGGTAAACTTCACTGATAGAAGAGTGAAATTTATTTTCTCAAGCCCTGATTTCAATTCATCCATAAACGGAGCAGCCAGCCTAGACAATGGGAGCGCTCCTCCTTCTAAGTCATTTGCAATATGAATGGTCACCATCCTATTCTGTACACGAAAATCGACAATAACCTCTTTTAGGAAATCCAGACTTAAATAAAAAAGCACTCGGCAGTAGTCCGAATCAATGCTGCCGTCCGCTTTGCTTCTCCCGCTCCATTGCATCGTTACATTTGTTTTACGGTCAAAAAGAGTGAAGGGGAGCTGGCAGACAAATTGCTGGATCGGACCATCCTCTTTTGAAATCACTTGCTGGCCAGTAATTTTGTTTAGCACCTTTTCGGCTGCCTCTTTAACGGCTTCAGGCGGGTTCTCATGAAGAAGACGGATCACCTGCTCCTTAAGGGTCTTCTCGGGGTTTAGAATCTCATCACGGCCTAGAAGAGCATGAATAACTTCATTTTCATAGGAATAGCCGATTATTTTTACAAGATTCTTTAATTGGTCTGCCATATATTGAGCCGGTTGCTGGCTAGCGGGTTTTTCAGCTGAATGAATGTCGTTGAGCATGCTGGTTACCTTTGCCGCTGCAGGTCCATTTTCTTTTCCCGAGAGCAAGGCTTGCAATCTTTCCATCAGGACTGGCAGCGACTCATCTTTGTAGAGTGAGCTTACCCCATCATAAACAGTTTGTGTGAATGGAAGACCCTTCGATAGGATCACTTTGATTGCCTGCAGCCCATCTTTTATTAAGGGGTGATCTGTAAGCCATTGCGAAGCTTTTGCCAGTGTTTCTTTTGTGATGGGCAGCTGTTCATTAATAAAAAATTTTAATAGCTGGATATTCTTTTTTGAGACAGGCAGGGAAAACTGCTTTAATAGACTTTCCTCCGAAGCTTTCGGTTCGATTTTATCTGCACCCTGCAAAACCTTTAAATGGATTTTCCCTTCACCCGGCTGAACCTGAAACCAATAGCGGTTATTGGCTGATATTGGTGTTTCTAATTGGGCAATCACTCTTTGACCGCCAAGCTTTACCTCTGCAAATTGATTCGGAAAAAGCTTTAACACTTCCCCGCTGATGATTTGCCCCGGACGAAAGGAAACAGGCTTCTCATCTGTCTGCAAATTTTGCAAAAGGAGCGATTGGACAATATTAATGGGATTCATCTACTCACCCGCCTTATAAAAAAGTACACTAGCCACTTATGCCATACTAATTCTTGAATTAAGTAGTTCACACCTAGCCCAATGCTTCCTTAATCGGTCCAAAGCTCTTTCTGTGGTATGATGTGATGCCGTATTCTTCAATAGCCTTCATGTGTTCTTTCGTTCCATATCCCATATGCCGGGAAAATCCATATTGCGGATATTCTTCACCGATTTGCTTCATGATCCGGTCTCTGGTTACTTTGGCAATAATGGATGCTGCGGCGATGGAAATGCTTTTGCTGTCCCCTTTTATGATTGATTCCTGCGGGTATGGAGCATTTAGTTTTAATGCATCGATCAGCAAAAAGTCAGGTTTGATCGTTAACCCCACCAGCGCAGTCAACATCGCTTTTTTAGCTGCTTCAAATATATTGATTGTGTCAATTTCCTCAGCCTGAATAATGCCAACACCAACATCTAGTGCCTCAGTCTGAATTGCCGCAAAATATTGCTCTCTCTTGTTTTCGGTAAGCTTTTTTGAATCATCAAGCCCTGGGAGATAAAAGTCAGGGGGCAAAATGACAGCAGCAGCAACAACAGGACCCGCCAGCGGGCCGCGGCCTGCTTCATCTATCCCGGCAATATGCTGGTACCCCTGTGTCCAATATTTTTTTTCATAATTGGACATTTCGATAAATTTTTCGTATGTATTCTTTTCGGCTATTTTCTGATTATGCCATTTTTTTAAAAGCTGCTGAACACCTTTGCGTTCATCATTTTTTAATAAATCAATGAAGCTTGTGTCTGTTTGGCTATCATCAAACAGCATTTCCTCGATCTCACGAATCTTAAGCTTTTCCATGCAGTTTTTCCCCTTTTGTGCTTGCTAAAATAAATAAATGCCTTCTTTGGAAGAAGGCACTGTGTTAATAGTCAAACGCAGATGCGTTATCATTGTTCAGATAATAGTATAGCAGGGCTGTCCAATGTAATAGGTCCAAACTTTTCGGAGCGAAGATCTCTTATGACAAGATCTGTTACTTTATCATAATCAATTTCTCCGCCGCCCATTAAACATCCGCGCAATTTTCCAATCGCATCAAATAAATCAACAATGTCTTCTGGAATCTCTTCTAAATTATAACGCTCTTTTAGTCTTCCTGGGTATTCTTTTTCAAGAAATTTTAATGCGTAGACCGCGACATCCTGGAGATTTAAGATGGTATCCTTAATCGCACCTGTCAAGGCAAGCTTTAAGCCGACCTCCTGATCCTCAAACTTCGGCCAGAGGATTCCAGGTGTATCAAGAAGCTCCAGCTCCTTACCTACCTTTATCCACTGCTGGGCTTTTGTAACCCCAGGGGTATTTCCCGTTTTGGCAATATTCTTTTTCGCCAGTCTATTGATAAGGGTTGATTTACCCGCGTTTGGGATGCCAACGATCATAGCACGGATAGCTCTAGGCTTTACCCCTTTAGCTCTCATACGATCAAACTTTTCTCTTAGTACATCCTGAGAAGCAGAGACAATATTCTTCATTCCTTCTCCTGCCTGCGAGTTAATGGAAATAGCTCTAATCCCCTGATCTTGAAAATAGCTGATCCATTGTTTTGTCATCTCTCTATCTGCCATGTCAGCTTTATTTAATAAAAGCAGCCTTGGCTTATGCTGGATAATCTCATCAATCATCGGATTTCTGGAAGAGAAGGGAATTCTTGCATCCACAAGCTCATATACGATATCAACTAGTTTTAGTTTCTCTGTTACCTGTCTGCGGGCTTTAGCCATATGGCCCGGAAACCACTGGATCGTCAATGGTGCACCTCCTAGCTTGCTTACTTAACGATTCGCATATCTTCAATCGGCCAGTAAATGACACCCGTGTTGCCCAAAACTTTTTCCATTGGCACTGTTCCGATATGCCTGCTGTCTTTGCTGTAGCGGCGATTATCGCCCATAACAAAAAGATGGCCTTCAGGAACCGTATCACGGCCGATTTTTTCTTTGAGTGTAAATGGTTCTGTTAATGGTCCATCAATCACTCTTTGTTTGTATTCATCCAGGTATGGCTCTTCATAGGCTTTGCCGTTCACATATAAGACATCATCCTTATATTCGATTGTATCTCCCGGCAAGCCGATCACTCTTTTTATGTAATCTTTATTTTCTGGGGCGTGAAAAACAATGATATCAAAGCGGTCTGGTTTACCAAGCTTGTAGCTTAATTTATTTACAATCATCCGATCCTGGTCATGAAGGGTCGGCATCATGGATAAACCATCTACCACAATGGGAGCAAAAAGGAAATATCTGATAACTGCAGCTAATAAAACGGCTATAATGAGTGCCTTTGTCCATTCAAATAGTTCATTTTTCTTCTTTTTCGCCATATACTTCCCCCCAATACTTCTATATCCTTGTTATATTATAAGGTATTTCTAAAAATATTATTTAACCTTTTGACATTGGCCGTTGATTTTGCGTTCCAGGCACTTCGCTTTTGGGGGGGGCATTTTGTGAGCCTCCTCGTCTCTTCATTCCTGCTCACGTCTCACTTCAACGCTGATCCCCCAGGAGTCTACGTGCCTTCCACTCCAATCAACTAATATGTAAAATCAACTAGTTTTGTACCAAATAATCTTATTTAATTGCTAAGAAAAAGGAGCTTGATAACCAAGCTCCTTTTTTGCTTACTCTTTTTTCTTTATTAACGAAGTTCTTTAATACGAGCTTTTTTACCGCGAAGGTTACGCAAGTAGTAAAGCTTCGCACGGCGTACTTTACCGCGGCGAATAACTTCAAGCTTCGCAATCTTTGGTGTGTGTACAGGGAATGTACGCTCTACGCCTACACCATAAGAAATCTTACGAACTGTGAAAGTTTCGCTGATTCCACCACCACGACGCTTAATCACAACTCCTTCATACACCTGGATACGCTCACGAGTACCCTCGACAATACTTACGTGTACACGGACAGTATCACCAGGACGGAACGCAGGAAGGTCAGCACGAAGCTGTTCTTTTGTGATTTCTTCGATTAATTTATGCATCGTTTTCAACTCCTTCCAGCAGATGCTCTTGCATAAACATTTCTTATCATTGCAGCGGAACATCTTTATCAGACATCAAACTAAGTTCTTAGTTCAAGTCACAAAATGTATTTTAACATAATTAAATTATTACTTCAATGCTATTTTAGCTCTTTTTTTAGTTCGTCCAGCCATTTTTTCTGGGAATCCGTCAACTCCATAGAGTCAAGCAGATCCGGCCTTCTTACTAGCGTGCGCCTTAATGATTCCTTTTCACGCCATTCATCAATCAAGCGGTGATTGCCTGACATTAGAACATCAGGCACCCTCATTCCCCTAAAATCAGCAGGACGGGTATAATGCGGATGTTCTAAAAGGCCTGTACTAAATGAATCTTTGCGGTGAGACTCTTCATTTCCAAGAACGTCAGGGAGCAGTCTGACAACACTATCAATAATCACCATGGCCCCTAGCTCCCCGCCCGTTAAAACAAAGTCGCCAATGGATATTTCATCTGTAACAACATGCTCGCGTATCCGTTCATCATAGCCTTCATAATGTCCGCAAATAAAAATTAAGTGATCTTCATTCGCCAGTTCTTCCGCTTTTTTTTGCGTATACGTCTCCCCCTGTGGACAAAGAAGGATCACCCGCGGAGTTGATTCCGCCTTTTCCTTTAGGTCAGCGACTGCATCAAAGATCGGCTGCGGCTTTAGCACCATTCCTGCCCCGCCGCCATATGGGTAATCATCAACGGTCTGATGCTTGTTATCCGAGTAATCCCTGAAATTAACAACATTGTAGACTGCCGCATTTGCATCAGCAGCTTTTTTTAATATCGAATGTCCGAAAACACCGGAAAACATTTCAGGAAAGAGGGTAAGCACATCAATCTTCATCATGAAAGCAGCCCTTCCATCGGATCGATGAGAACTAGCTTTTCTTTTACGTTTACTTCTTTCACAACATCCTCAATATAAGGAATAAGAATTTCTTTTCCCTTTTCCCCTTTGATCACCCACACATCATTTGCTCCTGGAGAAAGAATTTCTTTAATTTTCCCTACTTCTTCTCCATTAAGCGTCTTTACCGTACAGCCGATGATTTCATGATAGTAAAATTCATCCTCTTCCAGCTGACCAAGCTGATCCTCTGTAATTTTCAAAAGACCGCCTTTCATCTTCTCTACGGTGTTTATGTTTTCGTATCCTTCAAAGGTTAATAAATCAAACGATTTATGTGTGCGATGGGATTTCACGGTAAGTTCCTGGGATTCATTTGAATCAGGGTAAAACAACGTCAGCTTACTGCCCTTTTTATAGCGTTCGTCTGGAAAGTCCGTCTTTGATACTACTCTTACCTCACCTTTAATCCCGTGAGTGTTTACGATTTTTCCTACATTAAACCATTTTTCCATCTGGATGTTCACCTCTAGCGAATTTCATCGACAATTCCGTCTTTAATAATAATGGTTTTCTCGCTTTGAATATCTTCCCACCGGTCGCCTTCGTTTATTTCAATAATGGCTTTAATTTCTTTTTCTTTTAGTTCGCTTCCTAGCGGGAGCATATGTAATTGTTCCATTTGGAAATCCAGAAGCTTGATTTTTTCTTTTCTTGCCTGGATTTCTTTTTCAAAATGTTTTTTTAAACTGAGAGAAGGGATCTTTTTCGTTTTTTCTAGCTTTTTCATTTCAAATTTGAGCTGATCACTTTCTTTTTGAAGCTGCAGCTTTTTTGCTTCATAATTCCCAAGGAGTTCATTTTTGCTTTTTTCAGTCAATACTTGCTTTACAATTACATTCTGCAGTATTTTCATCCGCATCCTCCTAAAGGCAAAATAGGGTTTGGCATATGTTAATTTCCACTCCAGGCGCTTCGCTTTCCGTGGGCGTTTCGCGGAGCCTCCTCGCAGCTTTGCTCCTGCGGGGTCTCCCCTGAACCGTACTCCCACAGGAGTCTTCGCGCCTTCCGCTCCAATTAACAACAATATCCAATCGAATCAAAATGAACTATACAAATAAAATTTGAAAAAAGGAGGGGAACTCTTCCCCTCCTTTTTGTATGACTAAGATGAATGTGTACTTATTTTACATCACTCACAAATTTCTAAGAAGATTTTCTTATGCTGTGATGATCCTGCTGCGTATACTACAGTCCGTATGGCCTTCGCAACGCGCCCTTGTTTGCCGATGACCTTGCCCATGTCATTTTTGTTGACAGAAAGCTGATAGGTCACTCGGTTTTCCTCTTCCTGGACAGTTACCTGAACCTCTTCAGGAAAATCTACAAGGGGCTTAACAATCGTTTCGATAAGCTCTTTCATCTTATTATAAGATTACTTGCCGTTTTTTACATTATGGAATTTTTCCATGATGCCTTGTTTAGAGAAAATGTTACGAACTGTATCAGATGGTTTTGCACCATCAGAAAGCCATTTAAGAGCTAGCTCTTCGTTAATGTCAACGATAGCTGGTTCTGCAACTGGGTTGTAAGTTCCAACTGTTTCAATGAAACGTCCATCACGAGGAGAACGTGAGTCAGCTACTACAATACGATAGAAAGGAGATTTCTTAGCTCCCATACGCTTTAAACGAATTTTTACTGCCATAATTAAAAGCACCTCCGAATAGTTTCACACAAGATAGAATAATAACAGATTGATAAATAGTTTGTAAAGTGTTTTTTCTTTACAGGTGAATTTTTTAAAGATTAAGCCGTTGATCTCCGCTCCAGGCACTTCGCTTTCCGGGGGGCGTTTTGTGAGCCTCCTCGTCGCTTGCGCTCCTGCTCACGTCTCACTTCAACGCTGATCCCCCAGGAGTCTACGTGCCTTCCACTACAATCAACTGGATTGTAAAGCTAATTGGCTTTATACAAAGCCAACCTTTTAGAAAGGATTAAACGGAAATTTGAATCCGCCTTTTTTCTTTCCCTTTTGCTGCATGCCTGACATTTGCTTCATCATTTTTTTCATTTCTTCAAATTGCTTCAGCAAGCGATTGACTTCTGGAACGGTTGTGCCGCTTCCTTTGGCAATCCGCTTGCGGCGGCTTGAATTGATGATTTCAGGGTTTGCTTTTTCCGTTTTGGTCATCGAACGGATAATGGCTTCCACTTGGTTAATCTGTTTATCATCAATTTGAAGATTGTTCAGGCCCTTTATTTTGTTTGCACCTGGAAGCATTTTCAGAAGCTCATCAAGCGGTCCCATATTTCGGACCTGCCCCAGCTGATCCAGGAAGTCATCAAAGGTCAGGGAAGCTGTCCGCATTTTCTGCTGGATTTCCTTCGCCTTTTCCTCATCTACATTAGCCTGGGCTTTTTCAATGAGAGTAAGAACGTCACCCATTCCCAAAATCCTTGAAGCCATGCGCTCTGGATGGAATGCCTCAAGTGCATCAAGCTTTTCGCCAAGACCGACAAACTTGATTGGCGTATCTGTTACAGAGCGGATAGATAATGCCGCACCGCCACGGGTATCACCATCAAGCTTGGTTAAAACGACACCTGTCAAGCCCAGCAAATCATTAAAGCTCTGTGCCACATTTACAGCGTCCTGACCAGTCATCGCATCAACGACAAGAAAAATCTCATCCGGTTTGGTGATTTCTTTGATTTGCTTCAGCTCGTCCATTAATGCTTCATCGACATGCAAGCGGCCGGCTGTATCAATAAGAACATAGTCATTATGATCTTCTTTAGCCTTTGCAATCGCCTGTCTGGCAATTTCCACAGGGCTTACCTGATCTCCAAGGGAAAATACAGGCATACTCAGCTGCTTGCCTAATGTTTCAAGCTGCTTTATGGCAGCCGGGCGGTAAATATCCGCCGCTACAAGCATGGGGCTTCGGTTATATTTTTTCCGAAGCAGATTAGCAAGCTTACCGGTGGTTGTTGTTTTACCGGCCCCCTGCAAGCCTACCATCATAATCACGGTCGGCGGACGATTAGAGACAGCAATTTTGCTTTGCTCCCCGCCCATCAGCTCGGTCAATTCTTCTTTAACAACCTTAATAACCTGCTGTCCTGGAGTTAAGCTTTTTAAGACTTCTTGGCCGACAGCTCGTTCACTTACTTTTTTAACAAACTCTTTGACGACCTTAAAGTTAACGTCCGCTTCTAATAGTGCTAGACGAACCTCACGCATCATTTCTTTGACATCCGCTTCGTTGATTTTCCCCTTGCCGCGGATCTTCTGGATCGTATTCTGCAGTCGGTCGGCTAATCCTTCAAACGCCATCTTGCCGCCTCCTAATCTAATTTCTCAAGCTCATTTATCGCCTTAATAATAGCCTGGTTTTGCCCGGCATTCTCATTAAGAAGGTTTTTAATTTCTGCTATCAGTTTGCTTCGCTCTTGAAATTTTTGAAATAATAACAGCTTTTCCTCATATTCCTCAAGCATTGCCTCAGTGCGCTTAATATTGTCATATACCGCTTGGCGGCTGACCTCATACTCCTCGGCAATCTCCCCTAGAGAATAATCATCCAGGTAATAGAGGGACATATAGCTGCTCTGTTTCGGAGTCAGCAGTGATTGGTAGAAATCATAGAGAAAATTCATTCTCGTCGTCTTTTCTAGCATCTCTACTCCCCCTTGTTAAGTGAAAACCCTTTACAAAACATAGTTTACCTAGAACTATAAGACATGTCAAGAAAACATCTTGACAATATTCTGAATAGCCCCGATGAAGGACATTTTACACGAAAAATCGTATCATTTTGTCCTTCATGGGCCCAACCAGGTCTTTGCTCCACCAGTTTAATGACTAGTTCTTTCGCTTCTTTGCATCAAGCAGCCGCTTCATTCTTTCCGCACGTTCTTCTGCAGTGATAGGGGTATCCTTTGGCTTGTATGTTTTTTTTCGCTTTTTATCTTTGTTTTCTTCCGTTTGCTTCACCGTCTCTGTCTGATCCTGAGTGACTTCTTTCTTTGGAACAGCAGCTTTCGGCTTGGAGGAGTTTGCTTTTTCAATTGTCCTCGTTTCCGTCTTTTCTTTGGACTTTTTCCGGAGCTTCGGTCCCATTTTTGAACGGAACATCGATAGAAGATTAAAGCGCCTAATCGCTATTTCGGCAAAGAAGAGCAAGAATGCTGCCATGAGAAGCCACTGGCTGGTAAGCTGTTTTGTATAGGCTCTGCTGCTTAATGGCCGAAAAGCGTCTTTTTCATCGGACAGCTGACCCTTTCCTCCGGTCATTTTCGAAAGCTCTTTAAGCAGTTCTTCATTTTGTCCGCTTAATAAATACTCATCGGAATATGGAATGGTAAAGCCCGACTGATAAGTCCGGACGCTCCCATCCCCGCCGGTTTGCTTGACACTTAGGAAAAACATCCCCGAGCGGTTTGGCAGGCTTATCTCATATTTTCCAGGTGCAGTAAGCCTTGTGTTTGTGCTGATCTCTTCGCCATTTTCGGAAACAAGAACGGCTTCCATTGGAAGTGATTTATTGGCAATCGATTCCAAAGTTAATACGGGATTGCCCTTTTCCTTACGTAAAGACATTCGATATGGTTCACTTTCATACTGAGGAAGCGTCTTTGTAATAAGCTGATTAATAAAATTTGGCCATTGATTCCAGCGGGCCCAATCGCCTGACCATTTCCCTGAAAGATCAGATGTGAAAGCAATCGTATGCCCCATTCCATATTGCCACTCTGCTAGAACGGGATCATCTTTTTCGCTTAAAATCGGCACATTTGCCCGTGTCTTTGGCGTTACAGCAATATAGGCATTTATTTGCGGAACCCCCTTAGAAAAAAACGAAGACCAATCAGGATCATTGGCAATTCGCGGATAAAACGGGGAATCCTCAATATATGTTCTTGTAGCCATGACCGTTTCACGTGAAAGGATACTTGGAATGACGGATGAATCTGTCACATCATAAAAACGGCCTGTTCCCATTGCCGCGAGGTCCTCTAAAAGCGCACGGTCCGCGTCACTGCCGAGTGCAACCGTTGATAAAGTAATATTTTTTTCCTTTCCGGATTCAATAAGCCCTTCATAATCACCGCCAGGGGCCTGCCCATCGGTGAGCAGAATAATATGCTTTCTCTGCAGCTTCAAATCCTCCAGCTCTTGATAAGCTAGCTCCAGCGATGAGTAGATTTCCGTCCCTCCGCCAGGGGCAACAGAGCGGATATTATCGGCAGCTTCTTTTTTATCTTTTAATGGAGCTGTTTCAACAATGACCCAAGGCCTGTCATCAAATGCGATAAACCCAAGTGTATCTTCTTCCCGCAATAATTCTACAGACCTTGCCGCAGCTTCTTTTGCCAGCTCAAGCTTGCTGCCTGCCATACTGCCCGAGCGGTCCATTACAATCACAAGGCCAAGCGATGGCAGTTCCTTTTTCCCTTTAATATCCATATCAACAGGTAGCAATTTTTCTATTGGCGTTTTGAAATAGCCTCCAAGTCCGAAGCTTTCATCTCCACCTGTCATAACAAATCCTGTACCAAATTCCTTCACCGCTTTTTCAATCATATTCATTTGGTTTTCTGACACAACGGTAGCTGGTACATTATTAAAAACGATGGACTGATATTGGATAAAACTCGATAGAGCGGTTGGCAGCTTATCAGGGGAAATCGTTTCTATTTCAACTCCTGTATCTTCTATTATCGAAGAAAGATTTCCTCCATCCGCTCCTTGAACAATCAAGACTTTCGGAGTGCCCAATACATTCACAATCGAGTGCAAAATATTGTTTTCTATAAAGGCATCATTTTCCGCGGCTATCTCAGCCTTGTAGACAGAGAGGCCAGATTCACGCGCTTGATGTGCAAAGGTATAAACATTTTTTCCTTCTTTCACATGGACCGTTTCTTTCAGGATCTCAAGGTTATTAACAGATAGTCTAACAACGGCCTGTTTCTCTGAATTACTGTCAATCGTAATCGTTACAGGTGCCTCTTCTCCCTCATAAAGCGTTGAGGGCACTTTTAATTCTTCGATCGACAGATCCTCTCGCCGATCGTTTTTTAATAAAACATAATCAAGATCAATTTTCCTATTTTTTAATAGACCAGCTGCAGCACGCGCCTCGCCAAGCGTTTCATTTCCGTCAGACATTAGAACGATTCGGCCGCTTGAATTATTCGGGATTAACGAAGAGGCAAATTGAATGCCGCCTTCAAGGCTTGTCTCTGAATTGCTTATATTAGAGGTAAATTGGGTAATCGGATTTTTTCCATTTGTGATAGGCTGCTCTAATGCAGCGTTTTCTCCAAAAGCAGCAATAGCATATTGATCATCTGCGCCTTTGCCCGAAACACTATTCTCAATCCATTCTAATGCTGCATCATCAAGATTTTCTACGCTGGCCGAACGGTCAACAAGAAAGACCACGGTTTCACCGTTGACAGGCAGCAGCATCTGCGGAATCATTAAGGCAAAAATGATGAGTGCAAAAATGGCCATCCTTATTCCAGCCAGCCACCAGGAATCCTGGATTTTTTTTGCCTGCTTTAAAAATAGATAGATCAAAAATAGCGCCGGAATAAATAATAATGCGAGAATGGGATACTTAAATTCTATGCCCACGACGAAAAACCTCCCATTCCATGGCAATAATTGCTAAAGCAATAAGCGCTAAGATAAACCAGAGCTTATCATTTGGCGTTTGAATGCGGCCGCTTTCTCCAGATTGCCCGCTGTTTATTTTAAAAGCCTGCTGAACATTCGCCTGTTTCTCACGATCATCCAATTGGACCGAAAAATAGACGATTTCGTTCTCAGAAACTGCTTGATAAATACCAGGCTTTAACGGTGCCCTAAAGCTTTCCTTTGTTAAATCAAGAGTATACAAATTTTGATCATTTCGATTGAAAATTTCCCATCTGCCATTACCCTGGCCAATATTCAGCCACTTCTCTTCTCCAGGCGCAAAATAGCCCAGGAAATCAGCGGATTGAGACAGCCATTGAAAAGAATTATAGAGGAATATAGGAAATCCCGGCTGAAGCGGCCAATCTGAATCTGCTAAAGAAAAGTTTAGAATAATGATAGGTTTTCCATTCCACGTTCCCTTTTGGATGAGAGGAATATTCCCGCTTGAAAGCAGCGTGTCCCAATCCCCTTCTATTTCCTTAGATGCCGATTGGATAAAAACCTTCTCAAAATTAACATACTGCAGCAATGGATCGTCCTTAGCCTGCAGCTTTTCTGTCAGCTGAATCTTTTCTTCTGAATGATTAAATACAAGCAGCGCAGTTTTTGGCAATTCAGTTAAAGGGATATTTTCAGCGACAACAACCCCATCCAAGTCCTGTACGGATGCCCCTGCTTCTGTCTGCAGCATTTCAACCCCAGCATTTTGTAATCCGCGTACAGCAAAAGTATTTATATTTCCAAGTGAGTACACGGGCGGGTTGGCATTTGTAAAAATCGAACTTAATGTATTGTCTGCTTTATACCCATCCTCGACTGCAATTTCCGCTTCATAATAGGGTTTTTCCGGCAGTGAAGGAATTTGCAGGACATACTGCTCCCCACTTGCGATAGAGATTGTCTTCTTAAACAGAATTTCATTTTCACTGCTAATTCTAATCTCTGCATCTTGTTTTGTTTTTCCTTGATTTTCAACGACTGCAATACCTGCTATACTCCCATCTACAGGTGCAGTTCCAAATGTAAGAAGAGAAAGATTTTCGAGTTCCTCTCCAATATTATGAACCTCCACATACTGTTCCTTAAAATTTTCTTTTACCTGCTTTTCGGTTACTGTATCAGAAAAAATATAAACAGCCGCTTCCTTGCCTGCAGAAAGAGAGGATGCCAAATTCAGCGCATCGTTCATTTCTTCATGTTTATACGATAAAGAAACCTCTTCAAGTGCACGTTTGATTGTTTGTGGATCGCTTTCCCGGCTGGAGAGAATTTCTGGTTTTTCTCCTGTCTTGATCAAAGTAACCTCCTGGCCGCCAAGTTTATCCGCAAGCTCGAGTGCTTCCTTCTTTGCCTCAGCAAACCGGGTTGAATTCTCATATGCGGCCGACATCGTGGCTGAAGAATCGATAATCATAATAATGTGCTCTCCCTTAAGAACATCCTCAACCCAAAATGGGCGTACAAGGGCCAGCATTAACAGCAGGAGCGCAATCAGCTGCAGCCAAAACAGAAGATTTTGCTGAAGCTTCTTTAACCAAGGGGATGCCTGCCATTCATTTAAGGCTTGTTCCCATAAAAAATTGGCAGAGACAATTTTCTCCTCATATTGCTTTCGGAAAAAGTAGAATAAGATAAAAACAGCGATAAAAATGCTTAACAGAAAATAAAATGGATGTAAAAACTGCATTGCCTCACCTCAATTGGTTAACCGGTGCTTTGGAAAATCATGAAAAATAATTGACTGCACATCACGGGCATCACTGACGAGCAAATATTGCCCGCCGACTTTTCGGCATATGTCCTTAAGCTTCCGGTTATGTTCTGTTAAACGAAATTTGTAGTCTGCAATAAGCTTGGGATTCATGCTGACATTAACAGCCGTGTCTGTTTCACTGTCAACAAGCTTCACATCACCAGAATAAGAGGGGGAAAGTTCGTCCTCGCTCAGAACCTGAATCAGCCAGATCTCCCGGCGAAAGGCAGCTATCTTTTTAAACAGACTCTCTATTTCTTCTAATCTTTCTAATCCATCGGTTACAATAATCGAAAGCTGGGCACCTTTACGAATGACGCCGCTTAGGCTTTTCATGAATTCACCTGTTTTTGCTTCCTGATTAAGATTGATAATCTCCATAAATGTCCTTTTTCCATATACGGATCCTTTTCTTTTGACAGGATAAACCCCTGATGAGGAAACAGAAAAGAAATGCAGCCGATCCTCATTATTCAGGACAATATAGCTTAAGGAGGCAGCAATGAGCTTAGCAAGCTCCCATTTTGCCGGACTCTTTCGCATAGATGAACTGCCGTCAAGATAGATCGAAATGGACAGCTCCCGCTCATCCAAGAATCGTTTAATATAATGCTTTTGTGTCCTTCCATAAACATTCCAATCGATTTGCCTGATATCATCACCGGGCTGATAGATTCGATAATCGGAAAATTCCAGGGATGAGCCAATACGCTTCGATTGCCGTGACCCTTTCTGCATCCCAGTATTTCTTGCCTTCACTAGTAATTTCTTTTTCTGCAATTTGCTTAAGAGTGCTTGGTGGCTGCTCATTCGTTCCGAACTCCTGCCCCTGTGCCGTTCAACAGCCCATCAATAATTGAATCGGCTGTCATTCCGTTTGCCTCAGCTTCAAAGTTTAAAATCAGGCGATGTCTTAAAACGGGCTTTGCCACTCGTTTAAGATCGCCTATTGATATATGATATCTTCCCAGGCTCAGGGCCCTTACTTTTGCCAAGCTGATTAAGCTTTGCAGTCCGCGTGGACCGCTTCCATATTGGACATAATTCTTCACAATCTCTGGTGCATCCTCAGATTCAGGGTGTGTAGAAGCAATTAAATTAACGGCAAAATCAAGCATGTCTTCTGAGACAAGAATTTCCTTAGCAAGTTTTTGATAAGCAAGCACTTGGGCAAGTTCAGCTGATTTTTGCAATTCGATTGTTTTTGCGCCTGTTGTTCTAAGGACAATTTCTTTTAATTCTTCTTTAGATGGATATTCAACAAGAACTTTGCAAACAAAGCGGTCTGTCTGCGCTTCCGGAAGCGGATAGGTCCCTTCCATATCAATGGGGTTTTGTGTGGCAAGCACAAAGAAAGGCTTTGCCATTTCTTTTGTTTCTCCCATTATTGTTACCGTTTTTTCCCCCATCGCTTCGAGCAGGGCACTTTGTGTCTTTGGTGTTGCCCGGTTAATCTCATCTGCCAGCACAATATTGGCAAACAGAGGTCCTTTATGAAAAACAAACTTCTGTCTTCCCGATTCATCCGGCTGCAGAAGCATCGTTCCTGTTATATCGGAGGGCATTAAATCCGGAGTAAATTGAATTCTTGAGAACTCTAGATCCAGACATTCAGATATCGTTTTAATAAGCATCGTTTTTCCCAAGCCTGGCAAACCTTCCAGCAGGACATGCCCTCCGGCTAAAATACTCCAGAGCACTTGGTCAATCACTTCATCCTGGCCGACAATAAAGGTTTGGATTTCTCTTTTTATCCTTTCTATTGCTTCTGCTGCTTCTTGGAATTCGCGTTCCTTTTCTGCAGTTGCTGACATCTGTCTTCACTCCTCATTGGGATCAATATTTGTAAAGTAATTTTTAACGATTTCCTCTAGATCAGCCGGCAGCTGATAACGTTCCGTCCCCTGCCTATAAGCCTTTTCATATTCTTGATACACTTCGCTGTACGGTCTAATGTTTCCTCTTAAAATGGGGCCAGTTCCATCCGACTGCTGAATCGATCCGCCTTCACCAAGGCTTCCGTTATCATTTTCAATATTCTCCTGCCCCTGCATATGCTCTGGTATGGTCAATAGTTCTCTTGATCCTTGGCCAGTTCCCGCTCCTAAACCGCCAGTTCCAGATCCTGAACCTGATCCAGAACCCATTCCGCTGCCTGAGCCGGAGCCACTGCCTGAGCCAGAACCGCTGCCCGAACCATTTCCTGAACCAGATCCATTCCCGGGCTTGCCCTGGCCATTTTGGCTGCCAGTATTATTGCCCGATGATGGAGACCCATTCCCCTGCTGTCCATTACTATTTGAACCGGAAGAAGGCGATTGTCCTGGCGGTGCAAATGCAATCTGTCCCGGTGGCATCCCATTAGATGCCATTTGATTTTGCATGGCTAATCCAGCATTTTGCAAGGCTTGCTGTGCCGCTGCCAGCTGCTGCAGAAACTCCTCCGACTTTAATGCCTCTTCAATTTTTGCAAGAAGCTGTTCCATCTCTTCTTCTGAAAGCTGGTTATCGTTTTCTGAGAATTGAGCTAACGCTTTCTTTTGCTCCTCGCTTAATTCATTCCATTGATTATTTAACTTTTCGAGCTCCTCCTGTATTGCTGCTAAATCTTTTTTATCCAATAATTGTTCAAGAGCATTCAAGCCGCTCTTGTTTAACCCTGATTGCCAACTTTTCAGTGCTGTTTGCTTTTCTTTTTCCTTTAATGCTTTTAATTCAAGTTCCTTCTTTTGCTTAGCCAGTTCCTTTAAAGCTTCTTCAGCAGATTTTTTATCAGCCATTTTTTCCTTTGCTTCTTCTAACGCCTTTTTCGCTTCAGGTTCCTTTTCTTTCTTGATTTGCTTCTCGATTTCTTTCTCGGTATCTTTAACGATTTTTATCTCCTTTTCACGCTGCTTAGCCTGTTCCATTGTTTCATTAGGCACGTTAAATAAGACAGCAATCGCAGCTGCACAAGCGATGAAGGACAGCAAATATTTAGGATAAACCAATCGCTTTTTCCTCTTATACACTTTGTCCCTTGCTTGTTTCATATGCGTTAACGCATCGGACAGCTGCAGGGCGCTAAGCGGCTCCTTGGAATCTAAAAAACGGTAAGCTGTTGTCACCCGGTCATCCGGAACATATGAATTGTAGACAGAAACCGCCTCAAGCATCTTCGGACGCTTCATCCCTATGCGATAAACAAAAAATAGGGCGATTAGCACAAATTGGCTGACTATATAATTGGTTAGAAACGGAATCACAATAAAACGGGCTGTCAGCGTGAAAAGAAAGGCTGCAGCTCCTGCTACAACAAGCAGAAGCTGAAGCTCACTTATCATATGCTGAATAAAAAGCTGCCTTTGTACAGGCTTTAGCAATTTCACAAATTGTTGTCGATCGTTCATGCCATTCATTCCCTTACCCTTTTTTCATATTTGGGCGAAGCTTTTTAATACTTAAGAGAATAGCTCCAATAAAGATGACAGAATAGGAAATAAGGTAGGAAGCCCATAGCGGAAATTCAATGCCTGTTCTATTTGTTATTTCATTTGTCGCCTCAGGTTCAAACATGCTTAATAGTATGATTACCGGATTCAGCATCGCCGTAAAATAGGGAAACGGACTTGTCGGCGGATTTGGCGTTTGATGAAATTGATAGGACAGCTGCAGCAAAATCAACGTTAAAAAGGCTGTTCCTCCTGCTAAGAATAGTGTGACCCCATAGGTTGTTACCATCGAAACGATCGTCTTCCTGATCAATGCTGAAAAAAGCACCCCAAGACTCCCAAAAACGATCATCGTAAAAATATAAAATCCCATTGTCGTCAGAACCTGTCCCGGCGAGATTCCCCCGAATAAAAATACAAAGCTGTACAGCGGCAGGCTGGCAATGATTAATAAGAGCAAATAGGAAAGAGATGAAATTAATTTGCTCAAGATGATGCTTGCTGAGCTTTGTGTCGTTGTCAGCATCATATTTAATGTCTGCCTTTCACGCTCGCTGCTGATGACCCCCGCTGTCAGTCCAGGGGTTATAAATAGAATTAAAGCCAGCTGCAGGAAGGAAAGAACAATAAACACCTGTCTGCTTTGATCCGGCTTAAAAAATCCCTGCATATTGGACAAGGATTCAATAAATATGAACCCTACGATTATTAAGCCAACAGCAAGCAAATAAAAGAGAAGGCCGAGGAAGCTTTTAAAAGAACGGAAGCGAAGTTTAAATTCCTTATTTAAAACCGGATTTATGATAAAATTCTTCATTGTAGCTCCACTCCTTTCGTAATTTCCATAAAGACATCCTCAAGATTGCTTTCTTCTTCAGCAAAGCTTTTAATCGGCAAGCCCTTTAATATAGCCTTTTTCAATAATTCCATTTGTTCCTGGTCAGTGCCTTTATAGATAAATGTCAGCGAGTCTTCCGCAATGGTTAATTTAGAAACATTATGATCATCCTCGAAAAAGGCTGCTGCCGCTGCTGCTTCATCATTTGTTTTGACAATAATAAGCCTTTCACCGCGCAATTGTGCCTGGATATCTGAAACAGACCCCTGGGCAACAAGTTTTCCCTGATCGATAATGCCGATAATATCGCACATTTCCGCAAGCTCTGGCAGGATATGTGAAGAGATCAGAATGGTTTTGCCCATTTCCTTAAGTTCCTTTAAAATTTCTCGCATCTCCACCCTTGCTCTTGGATCAAGCCCTGACGCAGGTTCGTCAAGGATCAAGACTTCAGGGTCATGAATGAGACATCTTGCTAAGCACAGACGCTGCTTCATTCCCCTTGAAAGCAGATCAACATAGGAATCTTTCTTGTGTGATAAGTTAACAAGATCGAGCAATTGGGGAATCAGCTGCTCCCTTTCATGGAAAGGAATCCCATAGCTCGCTCCGTAAAAATGAAGATATTCACTTGTTTTGAGCTGGTCATATACACCAAAAAAGTCTGGCATATAGCCAAGCTGTTTTCTGACCATTTTCGGCTCTTTCTGGATATTATAGCCATTTATATATGCCGTTCCGGAAGTTGGAGCCAATAGTGTAGCCAGGATGGAAAATGTCGTTGACTTTCCTGCGCCATTTTGCCCGACAAATCCAAAAACGGTACCCTTATCAATTTGCAGACTAAGGGAATCAAGAGCTGTGAAATGTCCGTAGCGTTTTGTTAAATCTATGATTTCAATCATGGTGACACCTCTCCTTTGATCGTGATTGCCGGCAGCTGAACCTGCGGATTTCCTTGCGCATTTTTCACCAGTTTGATAAGAAGCTCTCCTTCTTTTGATATAAATGGTTTAATAGAATCACTGCTGGTCAGCCCATAGCTCTTTTGATCAATGGACTCCCACTGTTTTGTCTCATAATTAAACAAGGAATACTGAATAAATGACTGGCTATTTGTCCGTATAGAAAGCTCATTGAGTATATAATTCCGGGAAGCCAGCTGTTTCGGCAATTTGACGCTATACTCATACTCCCCATCATCAAGTGCCATTTCACGAACAGATCCATTTATCCCCTTTTCATAAATATTTCCCGTAATGACTTTCACATCCGAATCAAGCATCTCATTTTTCAGCGTGAAGGAACCTGATAATTCATGTTTGGCAGTAAAAGGTGCAAGGATGAGATTTGTGTTATGCTGTTTAGCTTCTTGCTCTGCCATTTTCACGTCAATGACCGAATCCTTGGTGAACCCAGCAATGAGCGGCCCGCGATCTATTCCATTACCATTCAATAAATACATGGATGAGGCATAGACAAGCCGGTCCTTGCGCATCTCTTCTAAATCTGCGTTTTGCCCATTAGGCATATATCCAAAGCCTGATTGAACGGGACTGGTAAGAAAAATCTGTTTCATTGTTTTATCCACATTAATTTTTTCGCCTTTATTCAATGGTCCTATTTTCACTTTTTCATTGCCTGACCAAATAAAGATTTCCTCAAAATCATAGTTGAAATTATTTATAATGGTCCCTGACAGCTGATTATTCTTTAGAGTCAAGTCTGCTGCAAAGCCACCCTCAGTCATCTTACCCGCTTTCCCATAGATGGTCTTTGATGCCCAGTAGCCAACATCAGGAAAGACGATTTCGGCTGATTTTCTTTTATCTGTATAAACTGATCCCCTTTGCGGATCAGTTGCTGGACGATTCTGTGAGCTTGTCACTGCAGTAAATTGGTCATTTGGCACTGACAGCGTATACTCGCCGCTTTTATTTGACAACAGAGTTGTCGCATGCAGTCCTGTTAATTGGTTCTGATTTAGCGTATAGACACCCATTTGGTTCAGCTGCGGATTAGAAATTCTGTCCTTAGCACCAATGCCAAACACAATGGCTGCCATGATAATGGAAAGGGATGGGATGATCCACCAGGAATGTTCCCTTTTATCCAGTTTCCTTAGTACCAGATAGAGCACAGGAACGATAATAATGATGTAGCCTGCTAATAGCCCAATTAATCCGCCAACAGAAAAATTGCTGGCTGGAAAATATTCATTGGTTTCAACGAATTCCCAATACATGGAGCCATAGAAATCTGGCCCATAATTTCCTGTATCCATTACTAAAGGCTTTGCTTGATCAATGAATCTTGAAAACCAATAGCTGTAACCATTCCATGATGACAGCGGTTCATCGCCAAGGGAAAAGCCTGTTTGCAGGATAACGCCATTCCCGTAATTTTTCATGACCGCTGCAGATGTATCTCCGCTCTTTTCTAGAACTTTACTGCCTTTTTCGATGTCACCAGTAAATAATTGAATGTTTTTGAAATCTGGCTTTGCTTGATTGATGCCAAGCAAAAAGTCTGATGTCCCCAGTGACTCTTGATCCATTTTCATCGGCAGCAAAGAGTAGAGTGAGTCATATCCCTGAGATCCATTAGGCGAACCTCCCGCAATAAGTACCCCGCCATTTTTTATCCAGGATATTAACGCCTGCTGCTGGTCTTCGTCTAATTGAGAAACTCCATACTCATCAATAATGATATAATCGAGCATTTCCAGCCCAAGTGATTGTTTTGGCATTTCTTCCTTTTTCAATTCAATCATTTGTGCAGGCATGGATGGGAGTACTCTCAGCTCGCGGAGGCGGTCATATTTTTCACTGAGGACGCCAATAATCTTTTCATTGAAATCAATAAATTTCGGTTTCAGCCGGTTTTCACCAGAAAACTCTACACTCTTATTGTCCCGCCAATCTCCTTTATAAAGAAAAATCGATGGTTCATTTTGATAGGCTGAAGGATTATCGTCAGTTAGCCCAGGCATAGCAATCTGATATGTTTTCGTGCTGCCTGCAGGCAATTCAATATTTATCGCCAAAGTTCCGCCCGAATTCCATGATGGATTAAAATTGACCAGCAAGCTCCCGCTGAAATCTTCGCCATTATTTTTCATCTTTACAAATAACGGGAACCCTTTCCCCATCTTTATTTTTCCATTGAAACCTTCTTCGATTGTTACGTCTATCTGTTTTTCCTGAGCCTGAACCGTCTTAAACCCTGTGAATGCCATAAAAAGCAAACAGACGAGAATGGCCAGGTAAAACTTTCTATTTCTTCTATGCATGTGTCTCTCCCCCAATAATTGGTTCTTACTAATAAGACGAAAAATATCGAAAAAAGGTTCTGTCATAAAAAAAACAGCTGGAGAAAATCTCCAGCTGTTATTATTGCTCATCATTCTCTTCTTCTTCTGCTGCTTCCATCTCTACAATATCAGCGAATAGCCCATAGACATATTGTTCAGCGTTGAATGCCTGCAGATCATCCATTTTTTCGCCAAGGCCGACAAATTTGACTGGAATATCCAATTCCTTTTTGATGGCCAGAACAATTCCGCCTTTTGCGGTCCCGTCCAGTTTTGTCAGAACGATTCCGCTTACGTCTGTAGCCTCTTTGAATGTCTTAGCCTGGATCATGGCATTTTGTCCAGTTGTGGCATCAAGCACTAATAATACCTCATGCGGCGCACCCGGAACCTCACGTTCGATAACCCTTTTAACCTTTTCTAATTCCTTCATAAGATTCACTTTATTCTGCAGACGGCCTGCAGTATCACAGATAAGAATTTCTGTTTTTCTGGATTTTGCTGCCTGAATAGCATCATACATAACAGCAGCAGGATCGGAGCCTGCTCCCTGTTTAATTACTTCGACGCCGACTCGTTCTCCCCACACTTCAAGCTGTTCAATGGCTCCAGCACGGAACGTATCCCCCGCAGCCAGCAGAACCTGTTTTCCTTCACTCTTAAACTTATGGGCAAGCTTGCCGATTGTTGTTGTTTTTCCAACGCCATTAACACCAACAAAAAGAATCACAGTTAATGAGTCTGGCTGAATGTTCAGCTCAGCAGATGAATCTTCGCCTTGCTGATAAATTTCTACAAGCTTTTCAGAGATTACGCTTTGGACATCACGCGGGTCCTGAATATTCTTGCGCTTGACTTCCATTCTTAATTCTTCTACAAGCTCCATTACTGTATCAAACCCGACGTCTGCCTGAATTAAAATTTCCTCGAGCTCTTCAAAAAACTCCTCATCTACTTTGCGGTATCTGGCGACGAGGTCGTTCACTTTGCTTGAAAAGTTATCGCGGGTTTTTGAGAGGCCTGTTTTAAATTTTTCAGTAACGGTGTCGGTTTGCTTTGTTATTTTTTCCTTTAACTTTTTAAAAAAGCTCATGATTTCACTTCCTTGCTAATAGGTCATATGTATATAGCCCAGGCCAAACATGGCCCAAGCGATTTTACTGTGCAGTTACGCGGCCAGTTGATTTCCACTCCAGGCACTTCGCGCACCTAGGGCATTTTGTGAGCCTCCTCGTCGCATTCGCTCCTGCGGGGTCTGACTTCAACGCTGATCCCCCAGGAGTCTACGTGCCTGCAGCGAAGATCAACTTATAGTTAAGTTTACTTTAACTTTTAACGCAGCCTATTGTGTAATTAATTCCTTTGTTTCTTCGAGACGGACGGAAACGAGTTTGGATACGCCTGATTCTTGCATGGTTACTCCATATAGCACATCGGCTTCTTCCATTGTGCCTTTTCGGTGTGTGATGACAATAAATTGTGTTTCAGCGCTGAATCTCTTTAAGTATTGGCTGAAGCGTGATACATTCGCTTCGTCAAGTGCTGCTTCAACCTCATCTAAAATACAGAATGGAACCGGACGGACTTTTAATATGGAAAATAAGAGGGCTATCGCTGTTAATGCCCGCTCCCCGCCTGATAACAAACCGAGGTTCTGCAGTTTTTTGCCCGGCGGCTGTGCAACAATCTCGACACCTGTATTTAATAAATCTTCCGGATTCGTTAGCTTAAGATCTGCTTTTCCCCCGCCAAATAGAGAGCGGAAAACAGCTTCAAAATGAAAGCGAATACCTTCAAAAGTTTCTTCGAATCTCCGCTTCATTTCTGTATCCATTTCATCAATGACCTGGAATAACGTATCCTTGGCTTCCAATAAATCGTTTTTTTGTTCAAGAAGGAACTCATATCGTTCAGATACCCGTTCATATTCATCAATAGCTCCAAGATTGACCGTGCCCAGCTCATCAATAGATAGCTTGATAAGTTTGACCTTCCTCCTCGCTTCCTCTGGAGGAATGGTTAATGGGTATGCTTCTTTAGCTGCTTCGAACGAAAGGAGATATTCCTCCCTTAGGCGGTTTAAGCGATTTTCCAGCTCAACATCCAGCCGGTTAATCTTCACCTCTAAGTCCTTTAAACCCTCTGTCATCCCTTTATGAAGCCGTTTCATCTCTTTGGCTTCAAGCTCTAAATCCTCTAGAGCTGTCTGCAGCTTCATACGCTCATCTCTTCTTGAAGAAATAAGGCTGATTGTTTCCTGTTTATCTTCAAGCTTTCTGCGGGCAGCTTCCTCTAACTGCATTTCGCCTGAATCGCTGCTGACCATTTCTGAAGAAAGCAGAGAAAGGTCTTCTTCAATCAGTTCCAGCTTTTCTTTGTTTGCCTGCAAGTCCTCCAGAGTTGTTTCAAGCTTATCATTGGCATGATTATATTGTTCACTTTTTGAAGCATAGCGGACTTTCAGCTCATTTATCTCTGAAAAAAGTGCGTCCTTAGATGTTTGATTAAGATTTTTTCTTTCGATCATTTGTGAAATCTCTAGATCAAGGCTGGCAACTTTCTCTTTAAAGTTTTCGAGCATCGATTGAAGCTCCAGATTTTTTGCATTTAATCTTTCGCGGTCTTCAGAGAATTGCTCTTTCTCAGCATCATACAAAGAGAGTCTGTCATTTAAGCCCTTCTCCTCAAATTCAACCTCACGAAGGTCCCCCTTGATTGATTGCTCTTTAAGGCGAAGTTCCTCACCTGTTTTTCTAAAGTTTTCAAGGTTCTTTTCCATGGACTGGATATCAGCTTTTAGTGATCTCACCTGGGCTTCCATGGCATATGTCTTTTTGTCCATATCAGAAATTCTTGTCTTCAATTCTTCCAGCTCGCTTTTTCGGCTTAAGATTGAAGACATTTTTTGCTTGACTGTGCCTCCAGTCATTGAACCCCCTGGATTGACAATATCCCCTTCAAGGGTCACAAGCTTGACGCGATATTGCAAAACCTTGGCCATTTCGTTTGCCCCTTTTAAATCGCGGGCAATAATAACCGTACCAAGCAGATTGCTCATTGTCGCATGGTACTTATTATGAAATTGAATGATATTCACTGCCGCATCAATAAAAGATGGGTGACCCTTAATAGCTTGCAGCTGGCTTGAACTTAGACTTTTTCCTTTTATAACAGACAGCGGCAAAAACGTCGCGCGTCCAAAAGAGTTTTTCTTTAAATAGCTTATAGCGTTTCTTCCATCCTCTTCTGTCTGCACAATTATATGCTGCATGGCACCGCCAAGGGCTGTTTCAATCGCTGTTTCATACTCTTTCGGAACATTAATTAGTTCTGCAACTGCCCCTTCAATCCCCTGCAGTTTTGTTCCGCGTGCTTTTAAGACTTCTTTAACCCCCTGGAAAAAGCCAGAGTAATCGTCTTCCAGTTCCTCAAGCATTTCCTGGCGCGACTTTGCCTTTTGCACGTATTGGTAAGCTTGATAAAGTGTTGTTTCCTGTTTTTGATAATTTTCTTTTGTGCTTTCCAGACGTCTCTGCTCTTCTCTGTATGTGTGAATATGCTTGTCTAATTCCTCCTGTACAGCCTGAAGGAGACCGGCAATGGATTGCTTCTTCTCCTCAATTGCTTTTCTTTCATTGAGATAACTGACATTTTCCTGTTCAATTTTAACACTTCTATATTCCAGGGTTTTTAGCTGCTGCTCAATATTTTGCCACTCATTTTTAGCTGCTGCCTGCTGGTTAAGAATTTCAATATATTCACTTTTCAGAGATTCAAGCTTTTCTTCGCTGTTTTCACTTAACAGCGTTAATTGCTTTTGTTTTTCTGCAAGCTGTTTTTTTAGATCCTTTGCTTCATTTTCCAATTTATCTTTTAACGCTTGCTGTTCTTCTTTTGCGGAATGAAGGGTCTCATTTCTTATTGCATGTTCCTCAAGGCTTTTTTGCAGCTGTTCCTTATTTTTGGAAGCATGCTTTTTTCTTTCTTTTAGAACTTCTTTTCTGCCTTCAAGCTTCTCAAGCTCCTCGCTGGCGCGCAGCAAGACATCCTGTAAATCGCTGATAGATTCATCAAGTGCTGCTGCATGGTCTCTCATTTGCTCGATTTTAGCTTCTTTGTTCTGCAGTTGTGCAGAATGTTTGATTTCATTTTCTTTTTGTTTTTCCAGGTCTTTGGACAGCTGCTCCCAGTGCGCGTGCAAGTCCTCTATTTCATACACTGTTAATGCTACTTCGATTTTTTCAAGCTCTTCTTTCTGTGCTAAATAATCCTTGGCAATTGATGCCTGAATTTTCAAAGGCTCAACCTGACTTTCAAGCTCATGAACGATATCACTGACCCGATTCAGATTTTCCTGGGTTTCAAACAGCTTTCCCTCTGCCTTTTTTTTCCTCGTTTTATATTTTAATACACCTGCAGCTTCTTCAAAAATCGTTCTGCGCTCTTCAGCCTTGCTATTAAGGATTTCCTCTACCCTTCCCTGGCTTATAATGGAGAATGCCTCTCTGCCCAGGCCAGAGTCCATAAACAAATCAATAATATCTTTCAATCGGCAGGCCTGCTTATTTATTAAAAAGTCACTTTCTCCAGATCGAAAAACCCTTCTTGTCACACTGATTTCATTATATTCAATTGGCAGTCTCTGGTCCTCGTTATCTAAAGTCAACGTGACTTCAGCAAAGTTCAGCGGCTTTCTGGATTCGCTTCCGGAAAAGATGATATCTTCCATTTTTGCTCCTCGCAAAGACTTGGCTGACTGTTCTCCCAATACCCAGCGGATGGCATCGGTTATATTGCTTTTTCCGCTTCCATTCGGACCTACTACAGCAGTAACGCCTTGAACAAAATCAACGGTGATTCGCTCAGCAAACGATTTAAATCCAACAACATCCAACCGTTTTAAATACACTGCTGGTCCCCCTCTTCATGCTTTTCATGCTGTTTACATTTGCCCCTTTAAATATTCTAGAGCCATTTGGGCGGCATGCTGTTCTGCTTCTTTCTTCGAGCGTCCAGTTCCTGTGCCTAACTCCCGGCCATTCATGGAAACCCTGGAAACAAATTCCCGATTATGGGCAGGGCCTTTTTCCAGTAATATTTTATATTCAATCAGCCCAGATCCATCACGCTGAACCAATTCCTGCAGCTGGCTTTTAAAATCCATCAGATGTGAAAAAGCTCCTGCATCTATTTTTGGAAACACCACTTTTTCGAGGAACCTTATTACCGTTTCAAGTCCCTGGTCTAAGTATAAGGCGCCAATAAATGCCTCAAACACATCTGCAAGAAGAGCTGGTCTTTCTCTTCCCCCAGTCATTTCTTCTCCCTTTCCAAGGAGGACTATCCCTCCAAAGGACAACTCATTGGCAAACGAAACGAGTGATGGTTCACAAACAATGGCTGCTCTTAATTTTGTCAGTTCCCCCTCACTCATCATAGGGTATTTTAAGTAGAGAAATTTAGATACGGT
>Ga0182742_1001091_pt1 | contig 36919 bp, 30 predicted proteins | sample eDN5th37CBELigMG_FD_128880 | JGI IMG/M metagenome (GOLD analysis project Ga0182742, IMG submission 128880) | Enriched Miracle-Growth compost microbial communities from Emeryville, California, USA - eDNA 5th pass 37_C BE-Lig MG (version 2)... ... | reverse complement strand
GCGCATGCGCCGGATCGATGAAGAAGGCGCGGATCTTTGCGAAATCCGTGCGCGGATCGAGCCAGGAGTCGTCGCGATCGCCGCGGGAGTCGCTGCCGAAGAGCGTCTTGCGGCGGCTCCATCCGCCGCATCCGGCGATGACCCCGGATTCGTCGGTAATCGCGAAATACGTGCCATCCCGAACGAGCGAGGTGTCCAGTCCGAATGCGCCCAGCAGTGCCGCTTCGATCTGTTCCGGGGAGTAGTCCGGAGCGCCAAGCGTCCGGATCGAGCGCGCGATGAGATCGCGGAGTGCAGGTTCGTCAGCGGCAGTTGCAGTTCGCAGCTCGTAGGTCATGCCGGGTTGCCGATTCGAGAACACGACCGCAACGATAACCCGGCTTCATCTTCCAATTCTCGTCTGCGCGTGCGGGCGGCTTCGGTGTCGTGCGCGAAGCCGCCCTCATCCGCTGCGTCAACCGGGGATCTCGGGCTCGACGAGCCGCGCCAGGTGGTCCAGCGACTCCTGCCAGCCGAGGTAGCACGCCTCCAGCGGGATCACTTCGGGCAGGCCTTCCTGCACGACGTTCATCTCGGTGCCGACGGAAACCTCGCGGAAGGTGATCGTCGCGATGATCTCGCCGGGCAGGTTCGGGTCGTCGAACTTGTCCGTGTAGCGAACCTTCTGTCCCGGCACCAGTTCCAGGAACGTCCCGCCGAAGGAGTGGACCGTTCCGGTGGTGAAGTTCCGGAACGACATCTTGAACGTTCCGCCGACGCGAGCGTCGAGGTGGTCCACCTTGCAGGTGAAGCCGTTCGGCGGCAGCCAGCGGGCCATGGCATCCGCGTCCACGAAGGCGCGATACACCTTCTCGGGCTTCGTGCGCAGGACGCGGTGGAGGCGGACGGTATTGCCGGGCATGGGAGCATCTCCTTTCGGGTCGATTTCAGCTGTTACGTCCCAAGGACGACCGGGGGCCGGCGAATGCGACATCCCCGATGCTCCTTTTTGCCTCGTCGGGGGCTCCATTGCTTCACTTGCTGGCGCAGGGTCTCGGCCTTCCGTCTTGCCGCCGGCCGGCGTGGGCGCAGGTCAAGCGTGAACGGGGGTACTGGTCCGCAATGGCGAGGTCTCGAAGCGCAATCGCGGTTCGGAGCTCGGCTTGCGCACGGAGGATGTCCGGACACGCTCGCTCCTGCCTGACGCAGGCCGCCTGGGATCGCGGGATTCGTGCCTTGTTCACCGCAAATCGATCCGGCCGTACAGCCCTGCCGTTTCGGCCCCAATGCCTGCCGCGAAGAACAGACTCGACGCGGGTTGTCCCAGCGCATCGTTCCCGAAAGCCAGTCCCCAAAGGCCTTCGAGGACGATTGGCTGACCCGCGGCGTCCTTGACCGTATCGACAAACGCCCCGGTGTTTGGGTCGAACGCGTGGATCGCGCCGTCGCCGAAGTTTCCGATCAGAAGCATGGAGCCGAGCGATCCGAAGGTGGCCGGCGCAAGCACCACGCCCCACGGTGCGTTGAGCTGCGCCCCGACGCCGACGAGGTTCCGGATCAGCGTCCCGTTCGCGTCGAACACGTTGACGAGGCCCAGACCCGGGCCTTTGATTTCGAGATCGAGGTTTTCGGGAACGTGCTGCGCGTAGGTCACTACGATCACCGTGGTGGGCGCCGTAGCGCCGGCAGGGACGAACGACACTGCCTGTATTCCGAACGGGGCGTAGCCCGCCGGAAGCGCGGGATCGACGAAGCCGCCGGGTGCGGCGACTTTTCGAAATTGCGCATCGAAGACATCCACCTTGCCGTTGTGGAAATCCGTTGCGTAGAGGAAGTTGCTGCATTGTTCGCTACCCACATGGGACCGCCGGGTGCCACGGCCAATCCCCAGGGATTCACGAGCGCCGGATCGACAAGCGTTCCGGGTACAGCTCCGTTCGAGACGAGTGGCGTCATGGAGAACGTACTCGGAGCCGCAGGCGGCGGGGGAGTTGGCGGAGGGGGCGGTGTCGGTGCCGGCGGTGCTGGAGGTGGCGGCGGTGGTGCAGGCGGCACTGGGTAGTACTGGGCGCTGGCGACGCCGGAGAACATCATCGTCGCGAGGAAGGTCGCCAGCGCGCCGCATAGGCGCCCCATCCGAACAGGATTGCGCGAGATCATGGGGAGAACTCCCGATTCGCGAGCCTCAGGAGGAGTGTGTTCCCCGGCAGCGCAATTGGTTGCCCGGCGTCACTCCTTCCGCGAGCGAGGAAGCCTGGGAGTGAGCGAGCCGCGGCTCGGCCCGCGCCCGCTCCGTTGCGGCTACTCCGACGCGGGCTTCATCCCGGCCGGGTCGTCGAGTCGTTTTGGGGGCTGCGACCCACGCCGGCGGAGCAGCCCGGCCAGCTTCCGGCAAGCCACGTAGAACACCGGCGTGAACAGCAACCCGAACACGGTCACGCCGATCATCCCTGCGAACACGGCTATTCCCAGCGCCTGACGCATCTCCGACCCTGCGCCGCTCCCGAACGCCAGCGGCACCACGCCCGCCACGAACGCAACCGACGTCATGAGGATGGGTCGCAATCGGGTGCGTGCCGCGTGCGCGGCTGCTTCGCCCGGTGGCAGGCCCAGCTTCTCCTCCGCCTGTCTCGCAAACTCGACGATGAGAATCGCGTTCTTCGCCGCCAGCCCGATCAGCACCACGAGCCCGATCTGCGTGAGGATGTTGTTATCCGACCCATCGATGTTCACGCCGATCATCGCCGCGAGCAGGCACATCGGCACGATGAGGATCACCGCGAGCGGCAACGTCACGCTCTCATACAGCGCGGCGAGGAAGATGAACACGAACACCACCGCCAGCACAAAGCTCAGCACGCCGGAGTTGCCCGCAAGCTGCTGCTGATACGCAATGTCCGTCCACTCGAACGAGAATCCCGCCGGCAACCGCTCGCGCGCGAGCCGCTCCATCGCGGCCATCGCCTGGCCCGTCGATGCTCCCGCTCTCGTCTCCCCCATGATGTCCGCGGAAGGGTACAGGTTGTAGCGGAATACCTTGTACGGCCCGACGGCCGGCTCGAACGTCGCCACCGAGCTGAGAGGCACCATTGCGCCCGAGGCAGAGCGCGTCTTGAGGGTGCCGACCCAGGCCGCATCCTGGCGGAAAGCCGAGTCCGCCATCGCAATCACCTGGAACGTATGACCGATGAGGTTGATGTTGTTGACGTACGTTCCCGCCAGATACGTCTGCATGGTGCCGAACACCGCGGAGGCAGGCACGCCGAGCATTTCCGCCTTGTCACGATCGACCACGGCCCGCAGGCGCGGGCTTCGGCTGTTGAAGCTCACGAGCGTGTTCGTGATCGCGGGATCTTTCGACGCGGCCTCGGCGAGATCACGCGCAGCGGCCTCCAGCGCCGCGTAGCCGTGTCCGCCGCGATCCTCTATCACCATGCGGAACCCGCCCGCCGATCCCAATCCCATGACGGGTGCCGGCTGGCTGATGCGAATGTCCGCACCTGTGATTACTGAGAGCCGCTTTCGCAGATCCGCCGTGATCTTCTGGGCGGTGAGTCCCTTGGCGAGCCGTTCCTCGAAGGGGTCGAAGATTGCCCAGAGCTGCGTGGAGCTCGACTGAAGGTTGAACCCGTTTCCATCGATGCCGGCGTAGGTGGATGTCGCCCAGACGCCCGGTGTCGTGAGAATGATGTCGAGCACCTGCTGGGTGATCGCGTCCGTGCGCGCAAGCGTCGCGCCGACGGGCAGCTGTACCTGCATGGAGACGGTGCCCTGATCCTGCGCGGGGATGAAGCCGCGCGGTGTGTCGACGATTCTCCATGCCGCGAGCGTCACGAGCCCGACGTACAGGATCAGCATCATCGCGCTCGCGCGAACCGTTCGGGCCGCGAGCCTGCCGTAGCGCTCGCTGAACGAATCGAACCCGCGAGCGATGCGCGCGCCGAATCGGGCAAGCGGCCCTTTGGCCGCTTCCGGGGGATGAGGCTTCAGAATCAGCGCGGCGAGCGCCGGCGTGAGAGTGAGGGACACGACGAGCGAGATGAGGGTGGCACTCGCGATGGTGAGCGCGAACTGCTTGTAGAACTGCCCCGCGATGCCGCCCATGAACGCCGTCGGCACGAATACGGCCACGAGCACCATCGCGATGCCGATGAGTGCCCCGCCGACCTCGTCCATCGTCACGTGAGCGGCTTCGCGTGCACCAAGGCCCGCGCGCATATGCCGTTCCACGTTCTCTATCACGACGATGGCATCGTCGATGACGATGCCTATCGACAGCACCAGCCCGAACATCGACAGGTTGTTCAACGAAAAGCCGAACGCCCCGAGCACGGCACACGTCCCTATGATCGACACGGGAATGGCGAGAAGCGGAATCAGCGCCGTCCGCCAGCTCTGCAGGAAAAGGACGACGACGATCACAACGAGGATCGTTGCGTCGAGCAGCGTCCGCTGCACTTCCTTCACGGAGTTGCGGATGTACTCGCTCGGGTTGTAGATGATGTGGTACGCGATGCCGGGCGGAAAATCCGCTTTCAGCTCGCGCATGGCCTCCTGGACTGCATCCGCGACCTGGAGCGCGTTGCTACCGGGTGCCTGCGTGACGCTCAGGGCGACCGCGCGCTCGCGGTTCATGAAAGCGTTGATGCCGTAGTTCTGTGCGCCGAGCTCGACCCGCCCGATGTCGGAGACGCGCGTGACACGCCCTTCGGAATCGCGCTTGATGATGACCCGCGAGAACTCGTCGGCCGTGGAGAGCTTCGTCGTGGCCTGGATGTTGAACTGCGAGGCCGCGGGGCTGTTCGTGAACGGCGGGCCGCCCACGGCGCCCGCGGCGACCTGCACGTTGTTGCTCCGGAGCGCGCCGACGATTTCCTCTACGGTCAGGTTACGCGCGGCCGCCTTGTCCGGATCGATCCAGATCCGCATTGCATAGTCGCGCGCTGCATTGACGCCGACATCGCCGACTCCCGGCACCCGGAGCAGGCGCTCGCGCACCTGGAGGCTCGCGTAGTTGGCGAGGAATTTGCGATCGGTCGAGGGGTCCGTCGCCGTCATGTGCACGATGAGAAGCGTGTCGCCGGCGCCCTTTCGCACGCTGACTCCAAGGTTCTGCACTTCCTGTGGCAGCTGGGGCAGGGCGGTCTGCACCCGGTTTTGCACTTTCACCTGCGCAAGATCGACGTCCGTTCCAAGACGGAATGTCACTGTGATGCTGACGCGTCCTTCGCCGATCGATTGAGACGACATGTACAGCATGTCGTCGACGCCGTTGATCTGCTGCTCCAGTGGCGCTGCGACGTTGTCCGCCATCACTTCGGCGGAGGCTCCCGGGTAGCTGGCCGAGACCGTGACGGTCGGAGGCGCGATGCGGGGATACTGGTCGACGGCGAGCCGCGGCAGCGTGATGGCGCCGAGCAGCGTGATGATCACCGACACCGCGCACGCGAAGATCGGCCGCTCGATGAAGAAGTGAGCGAGCTTCATGGGATCACGATCCGCCCGAAGGCGCTGCGGGCTGCCGGTCCGTGGGGGCATGCGTCGTGCGCTCCCCGGGCTGCGAACGCACTGCCGGCGCTCCCGAGCCTTCCGAAGGCGGCGCCGGAAGCTCCAGCCGTCCGTCTTCCCCTCGCGAAACGCCGGAAGGGAACGCGGTCATCTCCGTCAGCTCCGGAGTCACCTTGCGTCCCGGCCGCGCACGCTGAACTCCGCTGATGATGACGCGCTCGCCGGGCGCGAGCCCGGCGCGGATCACGCGCATGTCGTCGATGAGGCGGCCCATCTCGACGGTACGCTGCTGAACGATCCCGTCGTCACCGACCACGTACGCCACCTGGCGCGTCTGGTCGTTCACGATGCTCTCGTCGGGAATCAGCATCGCCTTCACCGGCTGCGATTCGAACCGCCGCATGTGCCCGAACATGCCGGGTGTCAGGAACCCGTCCGGATTCGCAACCAGCGCGCGTGCGCGGATGGTCCCCGAGCTTTGATCCAGGGCGTTGTCGATGAACTCGATGTGCCCCTTCCAGCGATACTCCTTCTCGTCCTGCAGCCGGATGTCGACCGCGTTCTGCCCGGGGGAGCCCGCCTGCTGCCGCTTGTACTTCAGCAGCGCGGACTCCGGTGCATCGAAAACGAACCGGATGGGATCGAGGGTAACGATTGTGGTCAGCAGCGTGACGCCGGCCTGCACGAGATTGCCCGGCGCGAGCCGATGCCGCGAAATGTGCCCGTCCAGCGGGGCGACCACGCGCGTGAATTCCAGGTTCAGCGCGTTCGAGCGCACGTTGGCCTCGGCCGCTTCCACATCCGCCGCGGCCTGCAGATGGGCTGCCGCCAGCAACTCCAGATCCGACTCGCTGATGAGGTTGTTCTGGCTGAGCGTCTGGCCGCGCTTGTGAGCCGCCTCCGCATTGGCTTGTGCCGCCTTGGCTCGCGCGAGCTGCGCCCGGGATTGCGCAAGCTCCGCCGCGGCCGGGCGGGGGTCGATGGTGAAGAGCAGCTGGCCTTTCTTTACCGTCTGCCCGTCCCGGAAATGTACCGCCTCCAGGAGCCCCGACACGCGCGGCCGGACTTCGACGGAGTCCACGGCCTCGAACCGCCCGGCGTAGTCGTCCCAGTCCATCACGTCACGCACGATGGGGGTGGCGACTTTGACCGTCGGGGGAGGGTCCTGCGGCGGAGCTTCCTTGCCGCACGAGGCGAGCGCACCGAGGGCTACGAGCAATCCCGCAACGCTGGCGCTGGAGGGCCTCAGCTCATGGCGGCGATCCGGGTGCAACCTCTTCATGCGGGCCATCGTCATTGCGGCAGCTTTCTCGCGGAACGTAAGGGCGAGCGTGCAGTTTGAGCCGAAAAAGAACCGATAGCACGCGATGTTGCGGGAAAATTCGCTGGTCGGGCAGGAAGTGCTCCGCCGCTTGCGGGGCCTCCGGCACCCGCGGGCATCCGGCCAGGATCGGTCGCGCTTGCCGCGGATACGTTCCGCTCATGCGAAGCCGGCGTGACGAGATGGAAGCGATCACCGCCCACCCTCCAGCACGCTCAGCGTGCGACATCCATGTATTTAAGTAGAGACATGCGCATGGCGGCGACTCGCACAGATCCGGAGCGCGTCACGGATTCCATGCTCCATGAAGAGGCAGAGCACCTCATGAGCATCATTTCCTTATGCCGGCCCGGCATCTCACGAGACCACACTGCAGCCAGACATACTTTGTTACAGAGCGAGTGAGCGCCTCAACGCGACCTGCTCGAGATCAGTTCGCAGCTGCCTGTCCGGTCCTGCAAAACAAGTCAAAACCGATACGCCACGCACGACGATCGTACTCACTCCAGACGATTGCTTGCGAAGCTCACTCGATCGCGCTCGCCGGCGGCGCAAGGAAATCTCCGGCACACCCTCTGCATTTGTGGCCGCGCAGTTCGTCGGCTCGACGACGGACGCACCACAAACGGAGAAATTCAGAATGAAGACGAGATCGGTCTTTGCCATCGGAGCGATTGCAGTGAGCGCCGCTGCACCCGCGGCGACCTTGTCCGAGCTGGCATCGAAGGTAGAGACGAGCGGATGGGTGAGCGCATCGTACGTGCACAGCTTCATCGATGAGGACCTGGCGACGACGCGCGCGACGGACATCGTGTCCGATTCCTTCCAGCTCAACCAGGCCGTGCTCAATCTCGGCACGGCAGCGGGGGATGGTTTCGGAGGCTTCGTCAGCATCATGCTGGGAGAGGATGCGGACCGGATCGTCAACGGTTCGTACGGCGAAGGCAGCGGCGACAAGTTCGGTCTTGCGCAGGCCTATATTTCCTATGTTTCCGGCGCATGGACGCTGATGGCAGGCCGATACTCCACGCTTGCCGGCTACGAAGTGGTGAGCGACGCGGAAAACCCGTTGCTATCGCGATCGCTGCAGTTCCCTGCAGCCGAGCCCTACTACCACACAGGCATTCGAGCGGCATTCGCCGCATCCGACTCGACGACGCTGTATCTCGGCCTGGCCAACAGCGCTGTCGGCGGCTTCGCGAACGATACGAACGATCAGAAGACCGTGGAGGCGGGCGTCTCCTTCGCGTTCTCCGATTCGTTCTCGCTCGGCCTTTACGACTACTACGGCATCGAAAACGATCTGGGAGAGGTGAACTATTTCGACGCCGTCGCAACCTTCGCAGCGAGCGACAAGCTGAGTTTCGCGCTCAACTTCGACTGGTATTCCGATGATTTCGGCGACATCTACGGAATCGCGGGATACGGCTCGTACAGCTTCAGCGACAGATGGGCGACGACGATTCGCCTGGAGTCTCTGGAGCGCGACTTCGGAGGCGGTCCGAAGCACAGGATCAACGCGGCTACGATCGATTTCGCGTTCACTCCGGCACCCGAATTCCGGTTGCTGCTGGAAGCGCGCGTCGACGACGCCGACGAGGATCTGTTCCTGGACGATGCTCGTACCGGAAAACTGACGAGCGCGCAGCCGACCGTCGGCATCAAGGCGATCTATTCGTTCGGCCTCTAAGTCGAGAGAACGCGGCATCGTGAGGCGCTTGCGCGGCGCCCACGGTGCCGCGTCTGCACGCCTTTTCCGGCTCGAGCAGTCCACGACATATCGAAGCCTCTGTGAGTTCCGTACTTGCACACAGCGGTCATCTCGAGCGAAGTACGGTTGACGAACCGCCCGTGGTCCGTGGTACATGTCGCGCCCGCGACGCGTAGTCGCAGTCCTTCCCGTCGCAGAGTTGTTGATGGCAACATGACAGCGCCCGTGATCCTCGTCGTGGAGGATGATCCGGGACTCAGAGTTTTGATCGCACGCGCGCTCCAGCAGAACGGCTTCGCCGTTTCCCAGGCCGGTACCGGCCCTGAGATGTGGAGCATCTTCGAGCAGCGACCGGTCGACCTGATCCTTCTCGACATCATGCTTCCCGGAAAGAACGGCATGGACCTTTGTCGCGAGGTGCGTGCACGCAGCAGCGTGCCGATCATCTTCATCAGCGCGAAGGGCGACGAGACCGACCGCGTCATCGGGCTGGAGCTCGGCGCGGACGACTATCTCGCGAAGCCTGTCGGCACTCGCGAGCTGATCGCGCGCGTCCGCGCGGTGCTTCGGCGAGCGTCGATGGATAGCGGCAACAACGGCGCGCGCACGGAAAGGGCGCGATTCGCCGGCTGGGAAGTGGACCTTCGCCGCCGCGCTGTGTACTCGCCCTCTGGCGCAAGCATCGATCTCACCGGCGCGGAATTCGACCTTCTCGCGAGCTTCCTCGGTAGCCCGCAGCGTGTGCTGGGCCGCGAGCGGCTCATCGAGCTCTCCCGCGTGCGTCTCGGAGATTCCTCGGATCGCAGCATCGACGTTCTCGTCAGCCGGCTTCGCCGCAAGCTGTCGAGCGCGGGCCAGTCCGCGCCGATCACAACGGTGCGCGGCGTCGGGTACATGCTCACCGCCGATGTGACGCACGGCTGATGCGTCTCAGGGTCGTCCCACTCGGCGCGATCGGGCTGGTCCTCGCGGTGGTGGCGATCACAGCCGTGCTCGGCCTCGCGGCGAATACACTGCTGCTGGAAGGCGCGAGTCGCCTGAGCATTCGCGAAGAGGAGGCGCGCCGCGCTTCCGAGCATATCGTCGTCGTGGCCCGCATCCTGGAAGACGAACGGCCGGAACGCCGCGCGAAGGTTGTCGAATACACCTCGACGGAGCACTTCAAGCTCGCGTGGCTTGCGGGTCCCGCGGAGCCCGGCAGGACTTCAGTCGCGCTCGAGGAGATGCGCTCCGAGATGATGCTCTGGGAGCCGACCCTTCGCGGCAAGGACCTCCGGCTGCATCTCGCACCAGGCAATCCCACGGAAGTCATCGGGTGGCTGCAACTCTCGGATCGCTCGTGGCTGCGCTTCCGCGCGCATGATCTCGTGGGAACGTGGAAGCTCAGGCTTGGCCAGATCGCCATCGCCGGTTTGCCGATGCTGGCGCTGGTGGTGGTCGCGATGACGACGTTGCGTTCGATCCTGCGGCCCTTGCGACTGCTCGCGGATGCCGTCACGCGCGTCGGCAAGGGTGATTCGATCGTGCTGGAAGAGCAGGGACCTCGCGAGTTCCGACGGCTGATTCGCGCGTACAACGACATGCAGGCGCGCATCGCCGCGATGATCAAGGACCGCACGGAGGCTCTCGCCGCTGTCGGGCATGATCTTCGGACGCCGCTCTCGCGTCTGCGGCTGCACGTGGACAACGTCACGGACGCGCAAACGCGCGGCGCGCTGATCAGGGACATGGACGAGATGGAGCAGATGCTCGAATCGTTGCTGACGTTCTTCCGCGGTAACAGCCACGGGGAACAAAAGCAGCTGGTGGACCTCGCCGTGCTGGCCGCCACCATCGTGGACGATCTGCAGGACCGCGGCTTCGAGATCGGCTACGTGGGCCCCCAGCATTGCGATACAGAGCTGCGGCCCCTCGAGTTCAAGCGCGCGCTGAGCAATCTCGCGGAGAATGCCTGCCACTACGGATCCACGGTCGTCGTGCGGCTGATGGCGGGTGACAGCACGATCCGGATTCGAGTCGAGGACGATGGGCCGGGTGTGCCGGAAAAGGACCTGCAGCGAATCCTCGTGCCTTTCCAGCGCCTCGACCCCGCGAGGAGGCGTAACACCTCCGGCGTCGGCCTCGGCCTGCCCATCGCCGCTCGCGTGGTCGCAGAGGCGGGCGGCACGCTCACGCTGAGCAATCGTGCCGAGGGCGGACTCTGCGCGCAGATCGAACTGCCGCGTCCCGAGCGGCCAGCAATGCTTCGTTACAAACCGGCCGCAGAGTAGAAAAACAACCGCGGCACTCTTCGGGCTGGCCCGCCAGCTTCGAGGGTTTCCGACGCAAGGCGCCGGTGTGCGGGCCTCGAGAGACCAACTTTCGGGGTGATGCATGAACGAGATCATCGGCCGCATCTTCAAGTTCGAGAAACACGTCTTCGGGCGTCACGAGGACCTGTACAGCCGCCTCGCGACCAACGGCCAGAGCCCCAAGGCGCTGATGATCTCGTGCGCGGACTCGCGCATCGTTCCGGAGCTCATCCTGCAGGCCGAGCCCGGAGACCTCTTCGTCACGCGGAACGCCGGGAACATCGTGCCGCCCTTTGCGGAGGCCAATGGCGGCGTTTCGTCGGCGGTGGAGTACGCCGTAGTGGCGCTCGGCGTCACGGACATCATCGTGTGCGGCCATTCCGGGTGTGGCGCGATGGAAGCGCTGCTGCGGCCCGGATCGCTCGACGAAATGCCGAACGTCGCCGCATGGCTGCGTCATTCGCACGCCGCGCAGGGCGTCGTGCGCAACTGCTATCCGGACCTCGATGACAAGGATCGGTTGCGCGTCCTCTCGCTGGAAAACATCGTCTGCCAGCTGGCGCATCTGCGCACGCATCCGTCGGTCGCGGCGGGAATCGCGCGCGGGAAGATCGCGCTTCACGGCTGGTTCGTGGACATCCACGCCGGGTCGATCCTGGCGCTGGACTCGGAAAAGGGACACTTCAGGCCGGTGCGGGACGAAGCGCCTTTGCCGATCGCTCTTCCGCACGGACCCCGACTCGCAGCTTCCGAAACGCTGAAGCGCAGCGCCTGAGGCGGCACTCATGACCTCGGGTGCGAGCACCTCCGGAGCGACGTCCCGCCACAACTGGCTTGTGCGCGATTTCACCGCGTCCATCGTCGTGTTTCTCGTGGCGATGCCCCTGTGCATGGGAATCGCCGTCGCTTCGGGTGTACCGCCGGAGAAGGGGCTCATCACCGGCATCATCGGCGGCATCATCGTGGGAGCGTTCGCAGGGTCGCCGCTGCAGGTCAGCGGCCCGGCGGCGGGCCTCGCCGTCATCGTGTTCGAGCTCGTGCGCCAGCACGGAACGATGGCTCTCGGGCCCATCCTGATCATCGCGGGGGCGATCCAGATCATCGCGGGTGCCGCACGGCTGGGCGGCTGGTTTCGCGCGATCTCGCCTGCTGTCGTTCACGGCATGCTCGCGGGCATCGGCGTGCTCATCTGCATCAGCCAGTTTCACGTGCTGTTCGATGATTCGCCCAAGCCGAGCGGTGTCGGCAATCTCCTCGCGATCCCGGCCGCATTGTTGAGGCTGGTGTCCGATGCACATTCGACCGGGAGCGCGTTCGCGGTCGGCGCGGTGACCATCGGAGCCATGCTGGCCTGGGAGAAACTCCGGCCCGCCTCTCTGCGCCTGCTTCCGGGTGCGCTTGTCGGCGTCACGCTTGGCACGCTTGTCGCGTTCTTCATGCAACTCGATGTCGTGCGCGTGAATGTGCCGGAGTCGATCTTCGCGAGCCTCTCATGGCCGACTCTCGCGAGCTTCTCGAACGTGCTGAGTCCGGGCCTGTTCGCAACCGCCGTGGCCGTCGCATTCATCGCGAGCGCGGAGACGCTCATCTCCGCCGCGGCTGTCGACCGCATGCACGACGGGCCTCGCACGGACTACGACAAGGAGCTTTGCGCCCAGGGCGTGGGCAACTTCCTCTGTGGAGCGGTGGGTGCCTTACCGATGACGGGCGTCATCGTGCGCAGCTCGGCGAACGTGCAGGCCGGTGCGGTGACGCGCGCATCGACGATCCTGCACGGCGTCTGGATTCTGGCATTCGTGCTCGGACTGCCGTGGCTTCTGCGCGAGATCCCGATGGCTTCGCTCGCCGGCATCCTGGTCGTGACGGGCTGGCGCCTGGTGAGCCTCGAGCACGCCCGTCATCTCCTGCATCACTACGGCCCGCTGCCGGCGGTCATCTGGGCGACCACGCTCATCATGGTGGTCACGACCGATCTGCTCACCGGCGTGCTGACGGGCTTCGCGCTGTCGCTCATCGAGCTCGTGCCGCACTTCCGCAACCTGAAGCTGGATGTGCACGTGGTCCGGGACGACGAGCACATCGAGCTGCAACTGCGCGGCGGTGCCACCTTTGTGAGCCTGCCGAGGCTGACGAAGGTGCTGGATCGACTGCCCGCCGCCGGTTCCATCCGTCTCGACGTCGCCGGGCTCGGCAAGGTCGATCACACCTGCGCGGAAGTTCTCGCCGAGTGGATTCAACGCAAGCGTCGGTCTGGCGCGCGGCTGGAGCTCGCGGGCATCGATGCGAGGGCCGGCGCGGGCCATTACCGCCGCCTCGCTGAAGCGGCTGCGTCCTGAGAGATCGGTAGAGATCCATATGCAGCAGAAGCACCTGGCTCATCTCGAAACGCTGCACGTGCAGTGGACGCTGCTCCACCTTGCCGTACAGCTCGATCATCGATGGCTGCCTTCGTCTCGCCAACGGATCGGTGCCGCTGCCGACGACGAGGTTTTCACCATCGCGCAGAAGCTCGGGGGATTGAAGCGCGACTTCGCAAGTCTCGGCGAGCTTCGCAAGCACCTCCTTGAGTGCATCGTCGAGACCGGATCCCACCTGGCGCTGGGCCTGAGTGCCCAGTCGGTGCAGACCGTGCGATTCGGGCTTCGCAAGCGGCGCGCCGACGACGTTCTCTTCATCGCGCGGACGCTCGACCGCTGCGTCGGCATGCGTAGCGGCGATCTGACCTGCAATCCCGGCGCACAGCGTGCGTTGTGGTCTGTCGTCTCATCCACTAGCGATCGCACCGAGATGCCCCGTCGGGGCCCTGAGCTGATCCGCCAGACCTGCATTCACGTCCTCACCCGGCTGGAAGACTGGCTGGAGGAGGAGCGCGAGATCGTGAACGCGCAGAGCGTCGCGAGCGCACGCGCGTGATTCCGAGCGTTCCGCACACCAACTGATCCGGAGGAGAGTCTCATGCAAAGTTCCGATCGCAAGTCGATCCGCGTCGCGTTCCAGACAGGCATCCTGTTGATGGGAGCACTGGTCTGTGCGGCTGCCGGCGCGGCGGAGAGCGCGAAGTCGAACGAGAACAGCGCATCCTGCACCGAGGAAACGCGTCGCGTGGCTGTGGCGCGGAAGGGCGGTAATCCGAAGTTCTCTCACCTTCGACGGTACGAGACGCGGGACGTGAAGGTGTGTGACGGCAAGGTCGTCACACAGCCGGAGCAGCGAAGCGCGTCCGCGCGCTGATTCGCCGCGGTGGGTGACATGCACCGGCGATTCGTGGAGGCTGCCGCGCTCGCCGTGCCCCTCGTGCTGCTTGGGGCATGCGCAAGTGCTCCGCGCCCGCCGACTTACGGCCTGGACGCAGGAGGAGCGGCGCTGGTCAGGCAGACTTGCACCGACGTCATGGGCTTGCACATGGCGGCGGCGGAATTCGATGCTTGCAGCATGAGCCTTGCGGAGAGCGTTCGGATGCTGAGCGACGCTCGGCTCACCGCCCTCGCAAATGAGGAATGCGAACGGCAGGGATTCGAGCGCGGAACGGCAGCGCTGGCGAGATGCGTCGTTCTGACGCGTCGAGGGGAGCTGCGGTCCGCTTCGCCGCAGCTCATTCCGGCGGCCGCTGCGACTCCGCACATGGAATCCTACTTCAGCGTGAGTCGTTCTCAGCAGGAGGAGCGCGAGGAGCTTTCGTGCGCCCACCTGGGGCTGCATCCCGCTTCGGGCGGTTTCCAGCAGTGTCTCGCGAGCTTGAGGATGGCGCTGATCGGTGCCCGGTTGCCGCCGTTGTAGATCGCAGCGGGCGCGTGCAGATCGGAGTGGGGCGCGTAGGTCGCGTTCGGTCGTCGTTGGCGCCTCGCTTGCGATTTGAGGAGTGTGCGGGAAGCCGCCTCGACGGCGGCTTCCCGGGCTGCGACTCGGGTCAGAGTCAGCGAATGATTGCCCCGTTGTCGTCTGCCTGCGGCGAGGGATTCGTCCCGAGGTTCACGCTCAGCGTATGCACGTGCGTGAACTTGCCGTTCACGAGGCGAAAGGTGTGCGAGTCCGGCATGCCGGTCTGGCTGTTACCGAAGCGGCAGAAGATGTTCACTACCTGCTGCTCTTCGTCGACCACGTAGTCGCGGTTGTTGATGTAGAGCACGCCCGGTGGAATGCCCACCGCGCAAGTGGCCTTCGGATCGTTGCTCCGATTTGAGTACGCCCCGCCTTCGAGCCTCGCGCACGGGATGCCCCAGGGCTGCTGCACCTTCTTGTCCGAGAACAGATCCAGATAAGAGTTGCCAGCATCGATCAAGCGCTGCGCCGGCACGCGCTCGGAGGGCTTCGGCGGGCTCCAGTCTTCCGCCTTCGAGTACTTGAGGTACGCATTGGCGTTGAAGAGCCAGTCGCCTTTGTCCGTCACCAGGCTGTCGATGCCGGTGATCTTGCCGTTGTCCACGGTGAGCCGCGTGCCAATGACGTACTGGTGGCTGCCTTCCGTGACGATCACTTCGGAGAATGTCCTGCAGCGATCCTTGTCGTAGAAGCTGCGGGAGAACGCGATCGGCAGCGCCGTATTCCACAGGCCCTTGTCCGCTGCGACCTCGCTCATGTTCTCGAGGTATTTCACCTTGTCCGCGAGCGCCATCTTCGTGCGGTCGCCGGTTTTCTGGGCTTCGAGGTAACTGTCGACGGCAGTCATGAGCGACGCGCGTGTGCAGACGAGCGGCGGGGGCGGCGGTGGCTGCGTGGGCACCTGTGCATAAACCTGTGCAGCCAGGCCGCACAGCGCGAGTAATCCGAAGGCGTGTTTCTTCATGCGGTTCTCCCCCTTAACCCGCCTGTGAGTTGTCCGAGCCGCCGGTACGGCGGGGCGTCTGCCGCCCGGCCGGGCGGAGTCGAATCGGCGGGCCGCCCGATTATGGGCGAACGCGTCCCCCGCGCTTCGGAACGCGCAGCCGCCGATCCACAGGACGGCGGGGGCGGCCGGCGGCGTCTCGCCGGCACACCTTTAAGAAGATGACTTGAGCGTGCGGACGGTCAGCTGCCCGAACCCGGCGTGCCGACCAGCTTCTCGAGCGGCGCTTTCACTGCATTCGCCCAGATCTCGTAACCCTTCGCGGAAGGGTGCAGGCCGTCGCTCATGACGTCCGCGGGGATGTTGCCGTTCGCATCGAGGAACTTGTCGCCGATGTCCAGGTAGTGCACGCGATCGCCGTCGTGAAGCTTCGAGATCGTGCGGTTGATGTCGGCGATCACGGCGCGTACCGGATCGTTCGGGCGGCTGCGCGGGAACACGCCGAGCAGGAGGATCTTCGCCTTCGGGAAATCCTTCTGAAGCTCAAGGACCACCGCACCGATTCCTTCCGCGATTTCGGCGGCGGAGTTCCGCGCCGTGTTGTTTGTGCCGATCATGAGCATGATCGCGCGAGGGCTGAAGCCCTGTCCCTCGCCGTTCTGCAGGCGGTAAAGCACGCCCTGCGTCGTATCGCCGGCGATGCCGAAGTTCGCAACCTTCCACTTGCCGAAGTACTTGTCGAACACCGCTTTGCCGGCGAACGGGCCCTCAGCGTTGCGCCAGAAATCGGTGATGGAGTCGCCCATGAACAGCACTTCGGCGTCGCCTTGCCGTGCGACCTGAAGATTCGCCTGGTGCTTCGCCTGAAACATCGGCGCGAGTGCGGGCACGATGGCGCTGTTCGGCCCGGGAGGCCGCACTTCCAGCAGGTTGGGATATTTGCGAAGGACCGCGCGAGTGGCGGGATCCGCTTTCTCGACGAACTGCGCGAAGCTGCGCCGGGCGATTTCGACCTCCGCATCGCTCGGCCGCGGGATCGCAACTGCTGCCGGCACGGGCGCGGGCGCTGGAGCCGCGGCCGGTGCGGGAGCTGCGCCTGCTGCCGGTGCCGGCTGAGGTGCCTGGGCCAGCGCTCCGCAGGCACCGCCTGCGAGAAACACCGAAGCGAGCAGAATCTGGCTGTTCCGGTAAATGCGCTTCATCGTCGGTCCCCCTTGTTTGTTCTCGTGTGCCAATGGTGCCATGACCGGCGCTCTCATGGTGCCCGATTGCGACGATCTGTCACCTATCCGAAGGTCGAGAGGGAGGGCGCGGCGAACGTTTCTCAGGGCCTGCTATCCCAGTCCCCCGTTTCCCGCGCAGACGTCCGCAGACGGGGCGGGAGCGATCCCATAAGATCGCGGACATGCTGTCGCCGGAAGAGGAGGCCTCGCGCCTCGTTATCGAGCCCATCGGATTCGTGCGCAATACGCTCGCGACGAAGGTCGAAGCGGCGCGCCAGCCGCGTGCCGCGCAGGGCGTGCCGGCACGGATCGAGCTGCTGCCGGGGCGCAATTACGAGCACGCGCTCGAAGATCTCGCGCGGTGGAAGTGGATCTGGGTCGTCTTCTGGTTTCATCGCAACCCTGGATGGCGCCCGAAAGTGCTCCCGCCACGAAGCGTCACCGGCCGGAAGGGCGTTTTCTCCACCCGCTCGCCGCATCGGCCGAATCCTATCGGGTTGTCCGTTGTCAGGCTCGAACGCGTGGAGGGGCTGACGCTGCACATCCTCGATTCGGACATGATCGACGGTACACCGGTGCTGGACATCAAACCCTATGTCGCCTATACGGACTCTATTCCGGATGCTGGCAATGGCTGGCTGGATGATGCTGATCGCCCCGGCGGGGTTCAGGATCCGCTGAATGCGTACGCTGTGATCTTCGATGAGCGAGCTGCGGAGCAGGCGAGCTGGATCGAGGCACGAACCGGTCTCGCTATCCGGGAAAGAATTCGCTCGACACTCGCGCTGGGGCCGGCGCCGCATCCGTATCGCCGAATCCGGCGCCTTGATGACAAGACGATGCAGCTGTCAGTGAAGGAATGGCGCGTTCGATTCAGTGTCGATGGACGCGACGTTCGCGTGATCGAGATCACGTCGGGCTTCCGTGTCTTGCAGCTCAACTCGGATGCCAATGACGACATGCTTCGAGCACACCGCGAATTCCGCGAGAAGTGGCCGGTCGACGCGAATCGCGCGGAAGGCTCCTGAAGGTCGTCCGTTTCAGAAAGGCTTGTGAAAGTTGTCCGCCCTCATCAAGCGGGCGGCCGGTCCCGGGCAATCGAGCCGAGCCGCCCGTACGCCCAATGGTGCTTTTCCCAAAGCGATACGGGCACTGAGCTCCACTCCGGCGGGACTTCAGGGATCGTCCACGCCGGGTCGGGCTGCCAATCGCTCCAGCCTTTCAGGCAAGCATGTTCTCTTCGTTCGATCTCGCCGATCACACGGCGGGCCTCGCTCCAGACTTCCTTCGCGAGGCTGTCGGTGTAGAAGCCGTGCTTCACATGCTCGTCCAGCGATTCGACGTCGCGCCAGCTCCACGTGAGGTCCGGCGCAACGTTGATGTCGAGCGTGTGATCCTGCGTATCGAAGCCGACCGCGGTCCGGCGGAACGGCTCTTCCATGTTCACGTAGTAACTTAAGAATCGACGGACGCCCTCGTCAGTCGCCCAGAACAGCCAGACGGAGTGATGTCGTCCCGGGAACATGAGCCGCAGCGTGTCCCTGCGCCAGACATACTCGTCCGGCGGCAGCGGGACACGTTGCATCGAAAGCTTCCCGGCAGCGCTGCGCTTCGGTCCAGCCTTGTATTTGCTGCCGGCACTAACGAACAGCGCCAGGAGATTGGCGCTGTCCGCGACGACGCGGCAGGGCCAGCACATCTCGATGCGGCCGTCCGTCGTCAGGTATCTGAGCGCTACAACCTCTCCATATGTACGGAACGCCGGCTCTGCCATGAGCGCAACTATACATGGCCGAGCCGGCGCACACGCGCGCGGATCGCGCGGACTCAAAGCGTTCTCTAGGGCTGCTGCGCCCGTTTCACTACGCCTCTGCGACCCACGGCGGCGCCAGCAACGGCCGCAAGCAGTGAGAGCACCAGCGCCAGGAATGTCATCCACGCCGTAGTTGCAGCCTCGGGCTGCATTTCGGCGGCTGTCTGCGAGAGGTTTGCGCGCGCTCTCGCCGCATAACCGGAGGCACTTCGACGTACTTCTGCAGCCGCCGCGGCCGGATCGTTACGGGAGGCTTCAACTCGGCCCGCAAGCTCATTCAGCTCTCGCGACGCTTCCTCTTGCTGCATGCCCGTCGCCGCGGCCAGCGTTCTCGCCGTGTTCGGATCCCGGAGGCGCGAGAGCATCTCGTCGACGGTTCCCGAGCTCATGCCCTGACCATCCATGATCTGAGGCATCGCAGAGCCTGCTGCCTGGGCAGTTTGACCCACGAGCGAGAAGGCTCCGCTCGCGACGAGACCGACGCCGCTAGCGGCAAGGTAGAGGATCAGGATGAGGCTGAGCACCCACACCAGCGCGCCTTCGAAGCGAGCTGTCGTTTTCTCCCATAGCATGCTGAGACGCGTCGAGGCCCAGCCGCCGATGAATAGCGAGATCAGCAGCGTCAGCACGGCCCAGATGGCCGCCCCGATTCCGATGCCCGTGCCGCCCGGACTTTCCGGATCCGCCGCGGTGATGCCGATGGCGGCGCCGAGGCTCGACAGCAACAACAGGCTTCCCACGCCGGACAGCACGCCTCCGAACACGCCGCCCCAGGAGATCTTCATGCCCTCGAAAGCGCCTGGGACACGCTCGACGAGGACCTCGCGTTCGACTGCCATGTTCGCTCTCCGAGAGTATTGCGTGGGTAGATCAAAGCAACCCACGTGCCGTGTTCTTCCGTGCGGGCGCGCGATTCGCGGCGTTCTTAACGTCGATCAGTGTCCTGCGGCGGTCGATCACTGTCCCGCAAAAGATCCGCCGCTTCGATCTGGCCGCGTGTTCGTGCCGCTTGCGAGCTCCGAACCGGCCTCGGCACGACAATGCTCAGCGGGTGCAGGAATGCGGCCATTTCCTGCCGCGGGCGTTGACCTTCGCTCAGCTCTACCCGACGCTACAGCCCGCCACATCGCACCGCTGGCTTTCCGGATCATCGCAGGGGTCTTTCGAATGCAGTCGAGCCGTCGTCGTATCGCGCTGGCGATTTCGTTCTTCGCCGCTTTCTTCGTGCCGAGCGCGCATTCGCAGGAAGTGATCGATCCCGGCTTCAAAAGCATCGGGCGGGGCGCGCCGCTCGCGGCGACGTTGCAGCCGCCCGCGCGACAGACGGTCCCCGCAGGTTCATCCGAAGCAGATGTGCAGAGTGTCCGCACCGGGATGCAGGTGTATCCGTTCGTAGGCGCGATGCGAATCCCGCTGATACGAGGACCGAACGCAGGCGATGCCGAGATCCGCGTCGGTTCCGCATGGGACGGCGCGGCGCCTCCCGGAGTCGAGCCTCTCGAAGTGGATCTGTTCACGTCGAAGGATTTCTACAAGGACCGCGCACTGTGGAGCGACCGGCGCTACTTCCGTTGCAACAGCCCGCAGGCGATCGAGGCGCAGCGTGGCGCTCTCACTCCCGTGTTCATGCGAGTGATTGGCGATGATCCACCGCGGACGGCTGCGTGGGGCGATTGCGAGCGTGACTATCCGCGCGAGGCGATCGTGAGCCCTTACTCGTTCACGACCGCGCAGGCTCATTACGAGGCCTTGCAGGAGGAGACGCGTCGTCGGCAAGGGAGCCGATCCTCGAAGAAAGCCGCGTCGTTGCCGGAAGAATGGACCGGACGGTTCAGGCCGGTGGACATGCTCGAAAACTGGTACGGGATGATGCTCGTGAACCAGGTTCCGACGATCCTGTCGCTGCTGACTCCCGAATACCAGATGCGGATGGTTCAGGACCTGTATCACCAGGGCAATTCAGGGGCGCCTCAGTGGTCGGGACAGTACTGCTGGCCCGAGGGCTTCATGCGCCGATGGTATTTCCTCGCGACCGGTGTTCAGCCGCACTACATCCTGGCCACGCCGCAGTTCGTTCAGATCCGCACGGGTGTCGCGCGCAACTTTCTCACGGATATTCACATTGGGCGGCAGTTCAACATGGAGGGGAGCGTGCCGCGGCTCGGGCCGGATGTGGCTCGCTGGTATGGAGAGACGATCGGGTTCTGGGATGGGGACGTGCTGATCACGTGGACCTCGAACATCCAGGGATGGACGGCGCACGGTGCGTTCGAGTTTTCGAACAGGATGCAGACGGTGGAGATCTACACGCCAAGGAGAGATGCGAAGGGCAAGTTCGTGGGGCTCAATCATGAGGCGGTGTTCTACGATCCGGAGGCGCTGGTGCAGCCGATTCGAATCGTGCGGAATCTCAACCGGGTGGGTGGGCTCAATGAAGGGACACCTTACGAGGTGATCGAGTGCCTGCCGAACATCTTTCCTGTGAAAGGAGTGGCTACGCCTGTGGCGCCGGGGGAGGTGATCGAGTACGAGGCGCTCGATATGTTCCGGCGGCCGTGGGCGCAGCTGTGGGAGAAGTATTTCGAGCAGGGGATGCAGCGGCCTTCGCAGGATGAGGCGCTGTTTCAATTTGATTGATCGAGGGAAGAAGCCCTCGATCGCCGGGCGGCTCAGAGACAGATGTCGCTGAATCGCAGGGTGGCTCGGAAGGGCACTGCTCATGGCGGGAAGGTGCGCGGCAGAGCGGCGCGCTCGGGCCGGAGCGCGTCGCCTGTCCGGAAGTCACGGTCAGGTGCGCGGGGCGACCTTGTCGAGCGCGGCGGCGATGTGGCCGACGGTGCGGTCCACGTGATGCCACTTCTCCAGGCCGAATAGCCCGATGCGGAACGTCATGAAGTCCGGGCCTTCACCACACTGCAGCGGCACACCGGAAGCCGTCTGCAGCCCCGCCGCGATGAACTTGCTGCCGTTCTGGATTCCCGGGTCCGTGGTGTAACTCACGACCACTCCCGGCGCCTTCCAGCCTTCGGCGGCCACGCTCGGAAAACCGCGAGACTCCAGCAGCGCTCGCACCTTCGAGCCCAGCTCGACCTGCTCAGCGCGCACGTTCTCGAAACCATAGTCGCGTGTCTCGAGCATCACGTCGCGCAGGCGCACGAGAGCGTCCGTCGGCATCGTGGTGTGATACGCGTGCTGGCCCTTTTCGTAGCCTTCCGCGATCTGCATCCACTTCTTGAGATCGCAGGCGAAGCTGGAGCTCTGTGTTCCTTCGATCGTCTGGCGCGCCCGCTCGCTGAGCATCACCATCGCGCAACACGGCGAGCTGCTCCATCCCTTCTGAGGCGCCGAAATCAATACGTCCACGCCGGTGGCCTGCATGTCCACCCACATCGCGCCGGAGGCAATGCAATCCAGCACGAACAGCGCGCCGACTTCGTGAGCCGCGACACTCACGGTGCGCAGATAATCGTCCGGCAGGATCATGCCGCTCGCCGTTTCGACATGCGGCGCGAACACGACCTTCGGACGCTCCGCGCGAATCTTCTCGGCAACTTCGGCCGCGGGGCAGGGTGCCCACGGTGCCTGCGGACCTTCCCCCTGCTTGCGGGCCTGGCAGACCACGACGCCACTGCCGAGCGCGCCGGCATCGAAGATCTGGCTCCAGCGGTAGCTGAACCATCCGTTCCTGATGATGAGCACCTTTTCGCGATTCGCGAACTGGCGTGCCACGGCCTCCATGCCGAACGTGCCGCTTCCCGGCACGAGCACGGCTGTGTGCGCGCGGTACACGGTTTTCAGGGTGCCGAGGATGTCCTGCATGACTCCGACGAAGCGCTTCGACATGTGATTGAGCGCCCGGTCCGTGTACACGACGGAGAATTCGAGCAGGCCATCGGGATCGATATTGGGAAGCAAACCAGGCATGAGGATTTCAGCTTTTCGTAATCGTGGAAGGGACATTCGGGGCCGATGCAAAACGCGCGCGCCTTGAGCGGACCCGCCCCGAAACGGGCCGCGTACTTTACAGGTTGTGAAATCGGGGAGATAGCGGGCCGGGCCTGGATTTGCGCCGCTTGCCGCCCGGCTGCCACGGCGGAGAGCCAACCTCGGCCGTCGGCAAGCCCGTTTTCGGAAAAAACTGTACCGCCGACGGCGCAGAAGAGCGCGGGGGGCGGGTGACAGGCGTTTGCTAGTATCCCGCGATCTTCGGAAGTTCGGGGCACGTGGGTGGCTGCAAAGGTGGCAGGCGCGTTGGTCGCTGGCGCACTCTGCGTCGCTGCTCTCGTATTTCACATCCTGCGTGCGAGTGAGGCGCCGACTCCGGAAGAGCCGGTGACCAGGACGGCACCCTCGATCCTGGCGCCGGCGCCGGGCGGAGGCGCGCGGGATTCGCAAGTCGATGCAGCCCACGTTGGCGCCGATTCGAGCGAGTCGCTCACACGAGAGCCTGTTCAGCACCCGAACGCGCAATCGCCTGCTCAAGGGCTGCGAGCGCAACCGCAGGGCCCGAATGCGCAGCCCCAGGCGCGGCCCGCTTCGCCGGCGGCGGGCGCGCAGCGCCCCGAGGATTCCTCGCAGGAATCGTCATTCACGGACCTCGATCGGATGGAGAAAGTGTTCGCCGCCGAGAACGTCGATCCCAACTGGGGCCCGGCCATGGAAGCGACGATTTACGAGCAGCTCGGGGAAATCGCGGGCCGCGATCTCATCACCGCGCGCATGGAATGCAGGACCACGGTGTGCCGGCTCCAGGTGACGCAGCATGTGCCCGCGCAGTCCCGCCGTTCTCCCGACGAATCGCCCGTGATGTACGGAATGTGGGAAGCGCTCTTCGCAAGGCTGGGCTTCCCCAACCTCCCGGTCTCATCGACGACAGAGGCGAATGGTGTCGTCTCGTCCGTCGTGTACCTGCCGCGCGGAGACTCGGAGCCCCAAAACTGATATGCGCGGAACGGCTTCGCGCCTGAGCGGATGCGTTTCCATCTGCGGTTATGCCGGCGGCCGCCGCCGCTATTTGATCCTGCGCAGGCCGTCTTCCACGTAGCTCCGCAGCTGCCGCGGAAGCTCTGGCCGGGCCAGCAACTGCTCGCCAAGAGCGCGTGCCTCCGCGAAGTTCCGCCCGAGCAGTGCCTGTTCGAAGCGGATCATCAGCTCGCCCATCTCCAGGCGCCTGTCGAGCTCATCGATGAACGGGTCCATCTCGGAGCCTGCGCCGATCAGTTCGCGGTAACGACTGACAATGACGCGCGCTTCGGTGAAATCACGCTTCCTCACAACGACTTCGATTTCCGCGTTCATCGCTTCCGCGAGCCAGTTGCGTCGGAGGTTCGTCGCGTTCGTCCTTTGCAGGCCATCCAGCGTGCTCTCCGGCCTGAGCGTCTCCTCCAGCGCGGCCATCGCGACATCACGGCGTCCGTGCCGGTAATCCACGAACGCGACCCCGACTCGCAGCCAGTCCTCGTCGGGAAACACTTGCAACCCCACATCGAGGAACTTCGCGTCTTCTTCGCGCGGCTTGTCGAGCATGAGCAGCGCTTCGACCAGCTGGTGATAGACCGCGAGCCGCCGCGGATTCAGATTGATCGCCTTCTCATACATGTCGACACGCAGCTGTTTCGCCTCCGGCTTCCTGCTGTTCCGGCCGTCTATGTACGAATCGCCCATGACCATGAAAAGGTCGCTGTCCTTCGAGCCACGCGCGAGCGCAGCTTCCGCGTGCACGGCGGCCTCATCGAAATCCCTTTTTTCCAGTGCGATGTAGGCGAGCACGGCGTGCCCATCGAAGGCTTCGGAGTCGAGCTCGATAGATTTCAAGGCGTGCTGTTTCGCGAGCTCCTGCCGTTTCGCGCCGAGTGCCAGGAGGCCAAGTGAAGCTTCCACCAGCGCGGGAGGCGCGGGCTGCAGGGGCGGCGGGGCGGCCGCGGGCTTCACGGGATCGATCATGTACAGAAAGCTGCGCTGGGCGATGTACGCTCTGAAGTCCCGCTCGATGTCCTTCAGCTTCGGGCCGAAGACAGCCTGTACCGTAGCTTCGCCGGATTGCTTCTGATACTGCTGCAGGAACTCATTCAGAAGCTGCCGTCGATCCGGCTTGTTCGACGCCATGAGGAAATGCGTGAACGCCCATGCCTGCGCATAGAAGCGATCCGTGTGATCGTCGCGGTTGAAGATGGCGCTTGGTTGCACGAGGAGCTCGTTGAGCGGCATCGACGCGGTGGTGTTGAGCAGGATGAGATGCGCCTCGATGGGCTTCGCCCAGTTCACCTTGTCCCCGCGGCGCTCGAAGGTCGAGAAGAGCTCCGCGATTCCTTCCGCGAACCATGCGGGCTGCCGCCTCTGGGATCCGCTCATGAGCCAGTGCATGGCTTCGTGCTGGATGGTTCGCCGCAGCTCTTCGCTGTTCCCGGCGTGCGCCATGCCCATCATGCTGAGGGTAGGCCAGCGGATGAACTGCCCGGAGATCGCCGCCGTCCTGCCGTCCGGACGCTGCAGCTTGTAGGGCGCGTAATCCCGGTCGCGGTCGAAGAGCACGATGGTCAGCGGCGGCAGCGAGCGCAGATCCATCTTCAGCACGTCGGAGGTGGAGAGGATGAACTGGTCGAAGCCGCGCATCCACGCGGTCGTTTCGCGCTCCGAGGCCTGGGAGAGCAGCCGATAGTGCGGCGTGGTGGCCAGCTTCCAGTTGCCGTCGGCCGCGATGGCAGCGCTCGTCGCGAGCACCAGGAGGAGGCCGATGAACCATCGTCCGAAAGCCATGACGCTGTCCCCCTTTTCCCTGCGTCGTGATCCTTCGCGCCAGACGTTCTTTGTGCGAAGGACAGTAGCGCAACCGGGCGCGGGGAGTCCATGGAAGGACGCACGCCCGCACGTGGGCTACGGGCGGCGCTGGGGGCTTGTCTTCAGGGCTGCCCGATCAGGGCTATTTTCGAGGGGCATTCTTTCGGCCGGCTATCGTCCGGCTTATCGTGTCGTCCGGCTGTCGTCTCGTCCCCTGTCGTGTCGCCTGGACTACCGTGGCCACTCCGCAACGAAGGCCGCGACGTCCCGGATATCGCGCTCGTCGTCGTTCGTGCGGGGCTCGGGGAAGATCTTCGGCATTGTGCCGGTCGGGCTCACGATGAACGTGGCGAGTTGCCCGGCGGTCATGCGGGATTTCACCGTCCTGAGATCCTTGCCCGCGATCCTGTCGCCTTCGGGCCCGTGACACCCCGCGCAGATCTGCCCGTAAATCTGCCGGCCGCGGTTCACGTCGGGAGCCACGCTGGCGGTCGCGGGGGTTGGGCCCCCGGGCAGCGACATCACCACGATGCTCGGACGTCCCACGGACCCGAAAGCGGTGGGTGAGATGTTCCCCGATGTGAATGCGATGTACTGCTTCCCGTCGCGCGCGTACGTCACGACGCCCCCGGCGATCGCGCCGCCGGTCGCTTCCTTCTTCAGCACCTTGCCGTTGTCGCTGTCGAACACGAGGAAGTTTCCGGCGTTGTCGCCAGTCATCACGATGCCGCCGGCGGTGGCTGTGACCGCGCCGATCATCGGCGTTTCCGATCGATACTTCCATCGAACGGCGCCTGTGTTCGCGTCGACGGCGGTCACCCAGCCCGTTGGAGCCGTGTCGGCAGCGCCCGGCACGACTGTGCCTCCGAGATGCAATCCGCGCGGCGAATAGCTGGTACCGGGCGTGCTCTTCACGGTCATGCAGCTGTCGACGGCGCCGACGAAAAGCGTCATCCGTCGGGGATCGAACGCCGGACCATTCCATAGCACGCCGCCCGCAGCGCCCGGGCAGACGCGCGTTCCTTGGGTCGTAACGGTCTTGCGTGGTGAGTCCACGGTGGTTACGGGCGTCTTGAATCGCACCTTCTGAGTTGCGCGATCAACGACGTGCAGCAGCCCATCCTTGCCGGCCACCGCCATCATGTTTTCATGCCTGGAGTTCCGGAAAAGCATCGGCGCGGCGGCGAGATCGTGGTCGTGATCGTCGGCGGCCTGAAGCTGATACCACCAGCGCAACTCTCCCGTGCGCGCATCGAGCACCAGCGCGCTGTTCGTAAAGAGATTCGTGCCGGGGCGATCCCCGGGGGCGAAGTCGGGAACCGGGTTGCCCACGGGTACGAACAGCTCGGCAGTCGTCGGGTCGATGGCGAAAGAGGACCAGGTGGCGCCGCCGCCGTACTGTGCCCATTTCGAGCCGCCCCACGTGTCGGCGCCGAACTCCTTGCCCATCGGGATGGTGTTGAAGCGCCAGACCTCGCGCCCGTTCGTCGCATCGTAGGCGAGAATCCTGCCCCGAATTCCGAACTCTCCTCCCGAGAGGCCGACGATAACGAGCCCGTTCCACGCGATCGGAGCGGACGCCACGTACTCGCCGATGGTCGGATCGCCGACCACGCTCGTCCATACTTCACGGCCCGTGTCTGCCTCAAGCGCGAAAAGCCGACCATCGTCAGTGCCGCGATAGACACGGCCGTTCATGTAAGCGACGCCGCGGTTCACCTGCAAGCCCGGTGCCTGGCTGCGACGATAGGTGTGCTGCCATTTGATCCGGCACGTCACCGGGTCGATGGAGAACGTCTCGGTGGGAGTCGTTGCGAACAACGAATCGTCGATGACGACCAGCCCGGACTGGAGCGATCCGCGAGGTGCGACGCGCACACGGCACGTCTCAACGAGATTCGCCGCATTGCTGATGTCGATTTCGTTCAGCGGCGAGAACCGCTGCCCTTCGAGGGTCTTGTTGTAGCCCTCCCAGTCTGTCCCGGCGATCGCGGTTGGGGGAGGCGGGAAGTTCTGGGCCAGTGCCGCGGAGGATGCCGCAAGGAAGAGGATGAGCGCCTGCGTTTTCCGATACACCCTGCGCGAGTGCTTGCTTCGGCGAATGGTGAACGTCTCCTCAGCTGGAACCTTCGAGCCGAGCCAATGCATGCGATTCATCCGTTTTTCCTTCGAATCAGATCAGGTGAGCGGCCACGGAAGCTCGAATACGACGACGGACACGCCCGAGCCCGACGTGACCAGCTCTGGCACGAGCCCGCGCCCGGCCGCGCCCAGCACGCTTCCCCCGCCAGCAACGACGGCGACGTACTGACGCCCGTTGACGGCATACGTCACCGGAAAAGATTCGGGCGCGGCGCTGAGTCGCGTGCGCCAGAGAATTTTTCCGCTCGTCTGGTCGTATGCGTAGAAGTAGCGGTCGAAGTCGCCGTTGAAGACCAGGCCGCCGGCCGTCGCCAACGCAGCCCCTGCAAGCGGAACGCGTTGTCGATGTGCCCAGACGATCCGCCGTTTCTCAAGGTCGACTGCTGCCAGCCGTCCGAACTTCCCATCGCTGCCGGGCGCGATGCGGGCGACGAAACGCATGTCTACGCCGCCTTTGGCCGTCTGCTCGGCACTCGCCGGTGCGTAGGTGTAGTCGGCGCACGTTTCCATGATCGGCACATAGAGCATGGCCGTGTCAGGATTCAGCGCGGTCGCGGGCCAGTTGCGCGCACCGAAGTTGCCCGGGCAGATCAGTTTCGCCTTGCCTTTCTCCGGCAGAAGAGCCGGATTCACCGCCTTCTCTCCGGTGACAGGATCGACGGAGGTGAAGACGTTCTGCACCCCGAGATCCGTCGAAAATACGAATGCGCCCGTGGCCGCATCCACGGCATCGAATGTCGCGGTTTTGCCGCCGGTTACGACCAGCTTTCTCGGTCGTCCGTCGATCTTCACGGTGGCGACCGATTGTTCGAACACCCAGTCGAGGTCCCAGACATCGCGCTTGTGATGCTGGAAATGCCACACGAGCTCGCCGGTCTCGGGGCGCAGCGCGACGGTCGCGTTGGTGTAGAGGCCGTCGTTCGCAGTCACGCCTGCAGTGCCGGGGCGCGGCTCAAGCAATGTCGCCGAGGTATATGTGTTGGCGATACCGAAGTAGGCGAGGTTGAGCTCCAGATCGTAGCTGCCTGCCGTCCAGACGCCAGCGCCGAAGCGCTCTTCCAGCGGCGCGCCGTTCCATGTATCTCCGCCGGGCTCGCCGGGCCGCGCGATCGTATTGAAGCGCCAGCTTTCCTTGCCGGTCTCCGCGTCCAGCCCGACGATGTAGCAACCGCCGCCAGTCTGCACGCCAAGGCTCACACCGACGATCACTTTCCCCTTGGCGACGATCGGTCCGCCATTCAGCTGCAGTCCCACAGCCGCGGGCTTTCCGGTCTTCGCAATGACCTCCTGATCCCAGACGAGACGGCCGGTGCGCATATCGAGCGCGACGATGTGACCGTCGGCGGTCGGTGCGAATACCTTGTCCCCGTAGATCGCCAGCGTCTTCATGCGCGCGCCGCGACCGTTGTTGAGCTCATCGGGCAGGGTGCGCACGTACTGCCAAAGCAGCTCGCCGTTCGTTGCATCCAGCGCCTGGACGACCGCGCCGCTGTAGACGAACATCACGCCGTCGTAGACGAGCGGCGTGATTTCGTTGCCGCTATCCGGAAGCGCCCAGCTCCACGCCGTGCGCAGGCGATGTACGTTCGAGCGATTGATCTGCTTCAGCGGGCTGAATCCCAGCCCATCGTAGGTACGGCGCCAGACGAGCCAGTTGGATGGCGACGGCCGAGCAAGCATCTCCTGAGTCACGGGAGCGAGTGCGGTGAGCTTCGCCGCTCGGGCGTTGATCGCCGCGTCGTACAGCGGGTCCTTGTCGGGCCGCGCCGGCGTCATCATCGTTGCGCCCGAAGTTTCACCGCTGTTCGCAGGAGGGGAGGCGGGCGCGGTTTGTGCGGACACCTGCGTCGTCGGCGCAGTCGAAGCGACAAGCCCGTTCGACTGAAGGATGTACGCCTCGATATCGGTATACGCCTGGCCGCTCACGGACCCCATTCCGCGAGGAGGCATGGTCGTGCGGATTCGCTCAGAGAAGGCTTTCCGCGTGCTCTGGCGCCAATGCGACTCGAACACATCGCCCTTCAGCGGCGGCCCGAACTGACTGCCTTCCAGCGCAGCGCCGTGGCACGAAACGCACGCACGCGCATAAGCGGCCTGCCCCCGTTCTGCCTGTTCCATCGTGAACTGAGCCCCCGCATCGCCTGCGAACAGGCCCTGCGCTGAAGCTGCTGTGGCAAGGAGAAAAGTACCGCTCGCGAATGCGAGCCTCCAGGTGCGAGGAGTGTGCGTGCCGGTGTGCATTTCGACCCTGTTCCTGGCGCCGGGGCAGGGCGCCTGATGCGAACGCCGCTGTTCGGATGCGGGATGCATCCGCTCATCGATGGGAAAAAATCGGCGGAACGCTCAGGAGAGCGCGACCCCTGGGTTCCGCCGGTTGGGGGTTAGTTCGCCGAAGCGGCGTCGTCCTTCTTGTTTCCCTGTTGATTCTGATAGGAGCCTCCCAGATCGAGCTTGCGGCCGTCCGGGAAAGAGATGTCGCGCGGGCTCGCGCGCCGGTCGCCGTCACGCGCGGGGAATGCGTTGACGACGATCTTCGTGCCCGCGGGCAGCGAATTGCGGTTCCAGCCCCGGCGCAACAGCAGGCTCGGGGCCCCGCCCTCGATCCGCCATTCCTCCATGGTGCCGTCCGGCTTGGGAACGTTGATGTAGATCCACGAGTGCGGGTTGACCCACGCGAACTTGATGACCGTGCCTTCCAGGTGCACGACCTTCGAGGGATCGAACTCGGCCGCGAACGAATGATGGGCGAAGGCCGCCAGCGGCAGCGTCATCCCGAAAGCCAGCGCGGCCGCCAGTCCGCCGAGGACAACCTGTTTGCGCTTCAACATGCGATTTCTCTCCGATCAGCGGGAAGACTCACTGCTTCCCCGGCAATTCCAGATCCTTGTAGAGCATCTCTTCGGCGAAGGGGACGCACTTGAATTCGAACAACCGCGCGTTCTCCTCGACGTTCTTGTAAAGAGGCATGCGGATCGTCCACGGCCGGCTGTAGGTCTGCGGATCTTCCAGCGTCGCCTCGTACCGGATGACGTTCGCGTTCTCCATTTTGAAACGCTCGGTGACCTTCACTGCAGAGCTGTAGTGATTGCCGGCACGGTCGAGGTGGGCGCGCGCGTCGAGTCCCGTGGTTTCCACCACCAGCGTATCGCCCTCCCAGCGTCCGTTCGATGTTCCCATCCAGCTGTCGACCGGCGCCTCCTGATGATTCTTCATGAAGATGGTGCGATTCGCGGTCGCGTAGCTGTAGATCATCAGGATGTCCCGATTCCCCTGCACGACCTGGAACGGATGTCCGATGTACGTCGCGCGAGGGATGCCGGGCAGGTAACAGGATGTCTCGGGATCGGATTTCGGCCACTCGGCGCGATACTTCTCACGAACCTTCAGCGCTTCCGGCAGATACGGAATCTTCCCGCCGACCACCACGCTCTGGCCCGCGGGAATCGCGAACAGCGCACCCATCGCCCAGGCAGCCGGAATCTTCTGCGCCGAGTGCGCTTCCAGATTCCAGTTCGCGGAGTTCATCGCCTGCCAGATACCGTTCATGTCCGGCTTGCCGGCGAGCCTTGGCACGTCCGCCGCCAGGGCAACGGAGCCGAACGAGAGCAGGGCGATGGCAAGCACGGAGCCTGTCGACTTTCTCACTTCTTCGCTCCTGCTTCCTGGGCGGACCTTGCCGCAGCTTCCTGAGCGCGCTTCGCGCGCGAGCTCGTGATGAAGTTGCGCACGGCATTGTTGTCTTCGTGGCAGGCGTATTCGAAGAACTTATAGTCGTCGTGCCGCTTCCACGGCACGCGCACGGTCCACGAACCCTGCTGCGTGACCGGATCCGAAATCGTCACTGTGTACGTCATGGTGTCCGCGCCCGTGCGCTCGAAGCGCTCCACGATCTTCATCTCCGTGCTGGACGCCGTCGGGTCGCGCGGAGAGCCGCGAGTCGGAACGTCCGTCATGCTGGTCTCGCCGTTGAAGTTGGTCGTTTCGACGAGCAGCGTGTTGCCGTCCCAGCGGCCTCGCGATACGCCGAGCCACTGCCTGATCGCGCCGTCGACGGGCGGCGAATTGCCGAGCGGCACGATGCGGGATTCATGGATCATCTCCATGTTGATCACGACGTAACCCGGCGCCTGCACGATCTGTATCCCGTTGTTGTACGGGTTCGGGAACATCCCGTTCGGCAGGCCGCGGGTGATGCACCGGTTCCAGGTGCCGAAGTCGTTCACGCTGTCGAACACCTCGCGATTCCAGTCGAAGCCCATCGCGGCGGACATCCGCTTGCCGGCCTCCGTCTGCGGCGGAAGCTGGCCGTTCGGCGGGTCCACGATCAGCGAGGTCTGCACGGGAAGCTCCGTCTCCTCCATCCAGTGGCCCATGCTGATGCGATTCTGCGAATCCTCCTCGGCATAGCGCTTGTTCTGCGCCTCCACGGCCTTGCGCGCCTGCTCCAGTTCCTCCGCCGTGAAATCGAGACGGTCGCCGTACTGTGGCGGGCGCTGCAGAGGAACCGACATCAGGTGGGCGATGGGCCACATTCCCTGAAGATCCGGATCGCCCCACGGCGTCTTCGGATGTTTCCACTGCTCTGCCGCTCCCGACGCGGCGGGCACGATCAATGCCGCCGCGAGTGCCAGGGATCTGGTCGTCTGGTTCATGTTCCTGTGCCTTTCCTATGCCCGCGCTCCAGGAGCCGGGCCCGGTGCGTATAGCGTTCCAGAGGCCGGTGAAGCGGGCGCGGCTCCCAGTGCAAGACTTCGGGTCCGCGGCTGCAAACGTCGCGGCACGATTCGGGCCAGAATCTCGCGAACGACAGGGGGACCGATGAAACGCTCCACTTTCTCTTGCGCCCGAACCGGCTTTTACGCCCTCTTTGCACTGAGTGCCGCATTTGCGGTGCACGCCGCGGACAGTTCGAGCACGAACAACAAAGTTTCTGCGCTGCTCAGCGAGCCCGTGCACACGGCGAACGGGCTCGTGTCCGGAGTGGCTGGCGCGAGGCCCGGTGTCGTTGCCTTCAAAGGAATTCCGTTCGCTGCGCCACCCGTCGGCGATCTTCGCTGGAAGCCCGCGCAGCCGGCCGCCTCATGGACCGGTGTTCGCGGAGGAGACAAGTTTGGTTCGGCGTGCATGCAGCCGCATCAGCGCGAGCGCGTGCCAAACAATCGAGCCGTGGATCTGCCGGACTCGCCGCCGATAAGCGAGGACTGCCTGTATCTCAACGTGTGGACTCCGGCGACGTCCTCGAAAGCGAAGCTGCCGGTGATGGTGTGGATCTACGGCGGCGCGTATACGGAAGGTGCGGGTTCGACTCCCTACAATCACGGCGACACGTTCGCGGAAAGCGGAGTTGTCTATGTTTCGTTCAACTACCGTCTCGGCTCGCTAGGGTTTCTCGCGCATCCCGAGCTGACCCGGGAGTCGCCTCACGGCGCGTCCGGAAACTACGCGCTGACGGATACGCTGGCGGCGTTGCAGTGGGTGCAGCGGAATATCGCGGCGTTCGGCGGCGATCCGGGCAAGGTCACCATCTTCGGGGAATCAGCGGGAGCCGCCATTGCTTCGGCACTCGTGGGATCACCGCGAGCGGCCGGCCTGTTTCATCGTGCGATCATCGAAAGCGGGCTCTACATGGGCCTCAACCTGGCGCCCATGCGCTCGCGCGAATCGGCCGAACAGCAAACGGTGAAGGCTGCGGAGCAGCTTGGTGCGACGAGCCTTGCGGCCCTGCGCGCACTGTCGTCGGAGGATGCCGCGAAGAAGTTGCCGGCGCAGGGAATGATCATCGACGGCTGGGTGGTGCCGGAGGACCTTTCACGCACGTTCGCGGAAGGGCGCCAGAACCGCGTTGACGTCATCGCGGGCTCGAATCGCGATGAAGGTTCGTTCGCGGCCGGCCTGGGTCCGCCGATGACCGCGCAGCGCTGGAAGGATTCCGCCGCGCAAAGGTGGGGTGATGCGGCCGAGCTCGCCGCAAAGGCGTATCCGGTGACGACCGACGCCGAAGCCGTTGCGAGGAACGACGCGCTGTTCGCGGACAACATGGCCTGGATCACTCGCAATTTCGCGGAGAAGCAGCGCGCCGTGAGCAAGCGTGTGTACGTGTATCACTTCGTGCACGAGCCTCCTTACGGGCCCGGCTCTCGCAACCTCGGCGCATGTCACACGTGCGAGCTGCCGTACGTGTTCAACAATCTGGGAACGCTACGCCTTTTTCCGGACAGCAGCTCGCCGGAGCTGGCCCTGGCTTCCGAGAAAGATGCCAAGGTTGCACAGATCACTCATTCGTACTGGGTGAACTTCGCGAAGACGGGTGATCCGAACGGCCGCGGGTTGCCGAAATGGCCGGTGTTCAAGGATGTTTCCAGCGGGCCGGTGCTTCACATCGGCGAGAAGCCCTCAGTGGGCGATTCGCTTGGGCCCGACAAGGTGAAGCTCTACAAGGCCCTGTACGACAGGCAGATGGCAGGGCGCTGAGCGCGGCTTAGTGCGCGGGAGGCCGCGCGCGTGAGCGCGGTCTCGCACCGGATTTAACACGCGCGGCGCCGGCTTGCGGCCTTTTTGCTGGCACGGACCGCTTCACGAGAGGGTGCGTCTCATGCGCCTGCGCGCTCTCCAGCAACCTGGCCAGGCCTTCGTGTAGCTGCGCGATCTGCTGCGGCGTGAAGCTTGCGAACAACTGCTGCTCAAGCTGCCTGGCCGCAAGAAGAGCCCGATCGAGCAATCGCCGGCCTGCCGGGGTGAGCGATATGCGAAGGATGCGCTGATGTTCGCGGGCCTGCCGACGGCGGATCAATGCCGCACGCTCGAGCGGCCGGATGAGATCGACGATGGATTGCGGGCGCACGCCGATCGTGCGCGCGAGGTCCGCGCTGGAAACCCCTTCCGAATCCCTGAGCCGGAAAAGCATCAGGAACAGCGCGGGAGTCAGCTGAAAAGGAGCCAGCACGACCTCGGTGCACGCGCGGACCGCAAGCTCGGTGCACTTGAGCAGGTACACCAGGCCCAGGGAGTCTTCGTTCGGAACGCTCACGTTCGGTTCAGCCTCGTCGCCCGGAACTCAGTGGGTCCCGCGCCGTACGCCTTGCGGAACCGACGCGCGAAGTGACTCGGCTCCAGAAAGCCGCATCGCGCGGCAACCTCGCTGACGGTGAGCCCCGCGAAGCGCCGGTCACTGAGAAGCCGGTGCGCGCAGTCGAGCCGCACGCGCATGAGCTCGTCGCGGAATGTAGTGTCTGTGTTAGCAAACAGGTAGTGCAGATAACGTTTCGAGATGCCGTGTTCTTCCGCCACGGCGGCGGGAGCGAGCCCCGCTTCATGGCAGCGGTCGCGAATTGTACGTCGGATTCGATTGAGCAGCTTCTCGCTGCCGCGAGTCACGTGAGCGTCCGGTCCGGCGGAAAGCGCGAGAAGGGCGGCGATCTGTTCTGCAACGACGCCCTCCGGTAGCGCGAGCCCATCGAGGCGATCGGTATCGAGATTGGCGAGAGCGGAGGAGAGCGTCGCACTCCAGCTACTCGCCGATCGAAGCGCCCGTCCAGCCAGGCCCTCCGGCGAAGGAAGCCAGTTACGCAGCCAATCGCGAGGAAACCAGAGCGCGACAGTGCGCGTGGTGTGCAGGCACTCCAGTCGGTACGGCGCATTGCAGTCCACGAGCACGCAATCGCCCGGATCGATGCACGAATCCCTGCCGTATTGCTGGAAGCGCAGCTGGCCGGATCGCAGGTGAAGCAGGAAATAGCCAGCGTATCGGCTGTGCGCGATGCGCGCCGGCGTGCGCCGGATGCTCTGCGGATCCGCCTCCACGAGATTCAGCGTTGCGGGCCCGAGGTCCGACTGCTCCAGGCGCGCATGGAAGTCGTGCCGCTGCGAGCTATCGATGTCGATTTCCAGAAACGACTTGCAGATGGTGTCGACCCAGTATGCAAGCGCATGCCGCGATTCGACATCCGAGGTGGACCAGCGCTGGCGCTCCGGGCGTTCCGCAATCGCGACCATGTATAAGGTTCCCTGATACTGCCCGCGGCGGATACTGGGCTGCGATCCGCCCGCGCGCAAGGGCATTGGCCGCACAGTGGGACGGAACCTTGATCTCGCGCGACCGGAATAGCCGCCGTTCGGCGAACGAGGCGCGCACAGGAGCCGTAGTGAGACATAAAGATGTATCCGCGCGCGGGGCTGGATGCGGATACAGGCGACTTTCGGATGACGCTCAGCTCGTGTGCCGCAAGTTGCCCGCGTGACCGGCGATCGTTGTTACAGCTTTCGCGCGCGAAGGATGCGGGTGCGGGCGAAGAAGTTGGGCTGCGTGGTCCGGCTGACGAGCTAGTTCCGCCAGCCGCTCCCCTCGCACGCGGAAGCGCGGAATTCCCGCGGCGCCTGGCCGAACTTCTGGCGGAAGCTCCGGCTGAAGTGACTCGGATCCGCGAAGCCGCATCTCGCAGCGACTTCCGTGATCGGCAGATCCGAGAATCGCGCGTCGCTCAGCAGCTCCCGGGCGCGCTCGAGGCGCAGATGCATGAGCTGCCGGATGAACGTCGTGTTCGCCGCGGCGAAGGCGTAATGCAACCGGCGTTTCGAGATACGGTGCTCGTCGGCGACATCGAGAGGGGAGAGCCCTTCCTCATGCAGGCGGCTGCGAAGCGTGCGCACGAGATCGTCGTACAGGGTTCCCGCACCGTCTGCCTCGGTGTCTCGGCCCATTGCCAGTGCAAGCAACGCTGCGATCTGCTCGGCGACGGCATCGCGCGGTAATGCGAAGTTGTCACACGCGTCGATGCTCATGTTGCCAAGGGCGGCGTTGAGGGCCGCCCCCCAGCCGATGCCAGTGATCCGCCGCGCGGCGAAATGCTCCGGATGCGGGATCCACTGTTTCAACCAGAGCTCCGGCATGCGCAGCGCCAGCGAGCTCGTTCGCTGCGGGCACTCCAGCTCGTACGGTTCCGTGCCGTCGATGAACACACTTTCTCCCGCTGAGACGATCGCTTCGCGCCCACGCTGACGCAAGCAGACCTGCCCGTCGCGCAACTGAAGGAGGATGAACACGGGGTGGGGAGTGCGAGCCAGATGTGGATGCGTGCGCCGGACCCGCTGGGGCTCGGCATCGAGACGATTGATGGTGGCGGGGCCGAGGTCGGTCTGTTCGAGCCGCGCGCGGAAGGAGTCGCGCAGCGGGCTGTCGATCTCAAGCGCGAGAAAGCGGAGGCAGACCGTGTCGACCCAGTACGAGAGCGCGCGGCGTGGGTCGACCTCCTCGGTGGACCAGCGGCGGGGGCGCCGCACTTCGAGTGTTGTCCCCATCATCCGGACCTCGACAACCTTCAGGGGACAGGCATGCTGCTGAGTTACGGCTTTTTGTGCAAGAAGCCGGCCCCCCGTGATCGCCGTTCGGCGGGGAG
>Ga0182742_1001089_pt1 | contig 36932 bp, 37 predicted proteins | sample eDN5th37CBELigMG_FD_128880 | JGI IMG/M metagenome (GOLD analysis project Ga0182742, IMG submission 128880) | Enriched Miracle-Growth compost microbial communities from Emeryville, California, USA - eDNA 5th pass 37_C BE-Lig MG (version 2)... ... | reverse complement strand
GATTGTGAATCTGAAGCGTTAATGATTCCAGGTGATTAAGCTCGCACTCGCCCGGTGAAGCTCGTCTTCACCGGGATGGTGCGAAGTCATGCGCGTGAGGGGGAAGAGTGATGATCACCGTAACCCGGTTGAACGGAACGCGAGTGACCGTGAATGCACTGCTCATTGAGACGGTTGAAGAAACACCGGATACAATCATCACGTTAACAACTGGCAAGAAATTTGTAGTCACGGAAAAGACGCCGGAAGTGATCGGGTTAACCCAAGCTTATTTCGCAAAGATTGGGCTTGCGCGGACGGCTGTCGAGTTACAGTAATCGGAGGGGTCGTAAGTGAAGAGAATGTTGCCTTGGATCATCGTGATCCTGCTGGCGATTACATTGATCGTCGGAGCAGCTTTTATTTTATGGAACAGCTTTATGAAAGAATCGATGCCATCCAATCCGAAGGAAGCCGCTCAGGCGCAAGCGGAGCGAGTGCAAGCGGAACAGATCAGCGCCGAGGAGCTTGCAAAGATGACGTTCTCGATCGACGATGTGGTTACGAATTTATCAGATCCGTCTTACTTCATTAACGCAAGCTTTACCTTCGAGCTTGACAGCGTAAAGAGCAAAGAAGAGTTTGAGTTGCTTCATTACAAGATGCGGGATGTCATTAACACGACTTTAAACGACATGACTGCGGATGAAGTACGGGGAAGCAACGGACTCGCAAAGATCAGCGCAGAGCTGTTGAACCGGACGAACGCATTATTGAATAAAGGGAAAGTAAGGCAAGTGTATGTCACCAAGTATATCGTCACATATCAATAAGCACTTGAGTGTGTCGCTTGGATGTTTCTTAGAGAAAGAGGGTGGCTTCCATGGTGGACGTACTTTCGCAGAATGAGATAGACGCGCTGTTAGCGGCGCTGTCATCAGGCGAAATGGACGCCGAAACACTCAAAAAAGAAGAGACGCAAAAGAAGGTTCGTTCCTACGACTTCAAGCGGGCCGTTCGTTTTTCGAAGGATCATATTAGAAGCTTAACGCGGATTCATGAAAATTTCGCAAGGTATCTTACCACTTATTTCTCTGCGCAGCTGAGGACGTTTGTGCAAATCAACGTCGTTCAAGTGGAGCAGCTGCCTTACGATGAATTTATCCGCTCGATCCCGAAGATGACGATTCTGAATATCTTTGAAGCGGAGCCGTTGGAAGGACGGATGGTGCTGGAGGTGCATCCGAACGTAGCCTACGCGATGTTGGACCGATTGCTGGGAGGCGCCGGCGCATCCCCCGCGAAGACAGCGAACTTAACCGAGATAGAAACCATCGTCATGGAACGGGTGTTCAGCAAGGCGTTCGAGAGCTTAAAGGAAGCCTGGAAAACGGTAATGGAGATCGAGCCAAGACTTGATTCGCTCGAAACGAACCCGCAATTTATGCAGATCGTCTCACCGAACGAAACGATTGCGTTGATCAGTTTAAGCAGTAAGATCGGCGATACTTCGGGCATGATCAACCTCTGTATACCGCATGTCGTCATAGAGCCGATCCTGCCGAGATTATCTGTCAATAATTTGTTCTTCTCACCGAAGAAGACACGGGCACCGGAGGAGGTTGAACTGCTTCAGGAACGGTTAAACCGGGCGTCGTTGCCGATTGTAGCGGAGCTAGGCCAGTCTGCCATCACGATTAGGGAATTTTTGCAGCTCGCACAGGGTGATGTGATTGCCCTTGATCGGCCGGTAAACCAGCCCTTAAACATTAAGGTCGGCGACCGTAGGAAGTATGTCGGCACACCAGGCACAGTGAAGGGGAAAATGGCCGTTCAAATTACGGACATCGTTTCGGAAGGAGTGGAAGAGTATGACGAGTAGAGATTATTTATCGCAAGAAGAAATCGATGCCTTATTAAAATCGACGTCCGTTTCAAGCACTGGAGGAGAAACCCCTTCGACGGGGCTGTCTATTGATGATTATCTGACAACGATTGAACAAGACGCCCTTGGGGAAATCGGCAATATCACCTTTGGAAGCGCGGCTACGGCTTTGTCCACACTATTGGGCAAGAAGGTGGATATTACGACGCCGAAGGTATCGGCGATCTCCAAAGAGCAAGTATCCGATACATTTCCAACTCCGCATGTTGCTGTGCATGTCCTCTATGTAGAAGGATTCCAAGGCATTAATATGCTGGTGTTCAAGAAGAGGGACGCGCAAGTCATTGCGGATTTGATGCTTGGGGGCTCCGGGCATCCGGAGGAAGAAGCAGAGCTGAACGAGATCACGTTAAGTGCCGTTCAGGAAGCCATGAACCAAATGATGGGCTCTTCCGCAACAAGCATGTCTACGATCTTTAACCGCCTTGTGAATATTTCTCCGCCAGGCATCAATCTGTTGGATTTCTCTCAAGGCGAAGGCAGCAACTTGTTTCAAGAAGATGTATATATCCAAATTTCGTTCCGGCTGACCATTGAGGATTTGGTTGATTCAACGATTATGCAGCTGCTTCCGGTATGGTTCGGCAAAGAAATGGTGTCGATCTTAATGGGAGGCGGGGCATCCGAAGAAAAATCAGCCCCTGCAAAGCCGGAACTGCCGGCGCAGCAGCCTGCAGCCGCCGCGACGCCAACGCCGCCGCAGCAGACACCACCTCCGCAGCCTGAGTACGGAACGGTTCCGGGGTGGCAGCAGCAACCGCCGCCTAATCAGCCATACGCACCGCCATATGCACCGCAGTATGCGCCGCCGTACGGAATGCCGCCGCAGCAGACGCCTGCCGCCAACCGGAACGTACAGCCAGCGCAGTTTGGCGACTTCGGCAACTTCGACGGTATGACAACGGATAATTCTAACCTGAATTTACTGCTGGACATTCCTTTGAAGGTTACGGTTGAATTAGGGAGAACCAAGAAGCAGATTAAAGACATCTTGGAGCTGTCGCAAGGCTCTGTAATTGAGCTGGATAAGCTCGCAGGTGAGCCTGTAGATATTCTTGTCAATAACAAATTGATCGCCAAAGGCGAAGTTGTCGTTATTGACGAAAACTTCGGCGTGCGGGTTACAGATATTGCAAGCCCGTGGGATCGGCTTCAGAAACTGCAATAAACTCCAAGAATCACACCATCCCATGAGGATGAAAATCAAGGTGAAAGGGTTGTATTACATTGGCAAACCGAATTTTAGTGGTTGATGACGCTGCATTCATGCGGATGATGATTAAGGATATTCTTACGAAGAACGGATTCGAGGTCGTTGCTGAGGCCAGCGATGGAGCGCAGGCGATTGAGAAATATAAAGAAACGAATCCGGATTTAGTCACTATGGATATTACGATGCCCGAAATGGACGGAATCACGGCGTTAAAGGAAATCAAAAAATTGAATCCGAACGCGCGTGTCATCATGTGCTCCGCGATGGGCCAACAGGCGATGGTAATTGACGCAATTCAAGCAGGCGCAAAGGATTTTATCGTGAAGCCGTTCCAAGCGGACCGCGTCATTGAAGCCATTAAGAAGACGCTGGGTTAATTTGTGAACGTGAGCAGGTTTTCACTTACACAGGAGGCGCCCGATCTGCTTCCAGGGGATTTCTACGGAAGTTTCCTGAGGGTCATCGTTGTGCTTGCGTTGATCGTTGGTCTCATCGTCCTTGTCATTCGCTTCTTAGCCGTGAAGAACAAGCAGTGGACGGGCAACCGCGCGCTTCAAGTTCACGCGGGAATTGCGCTCGGTCAGCACAAATCACTGCAAATTGTTGAAATCGGCGGAACGCTGTACATTGTCGGAGTCGGGGACAGCATCTCGCTCATCGACAAGATCGATGATGAGGAGCGTGCTGCCGCATTGCTGTCTGCGCTTACGGCAAAGCCGGCTCCAGGATTCGGGTCCGCTTCGGAGCTGCTGGGGAAATGGCTCGGCGGCAGGCGTAAGGCTGATTCGGCAATAGATACGAAGTCAACGGATACGAACGAAGCGTTTCGGGCTCTGCTTCAAGAGAAGCTGAAAAACTTGGGAAACCGGAAGGATACGTTGAAAGCTTGGATGGAGGAGGAACCGAAGCGCGAAGGCTCGGATGACAGATGAAGAAAATAATTGGTTTGCTACTCCTTGCTGCGCTGATCTCCGTAGCCGTGCCTCAATCCGCACTGGCGACCGGCACCCCCATTCCGGGAATCGACATCTCCATCGGGACTTCGGATGAGCCTGGGGATACGGTATCGACACTAAGCATCGTATTAATGCTGACAGTGCTCAGTTTGGCGCCAGCTATTCTAATTATGATGACGAGCTTTACACGGATCGTCATCGTGCTCGGGTTCGTTCGCATGTCGCTGTCGACGCAGCAGATGCCGCCGAACCAGGTTCTGATCGGACTTGCATTATTTATGACTTTGTTCGTCATGGCGCCGACGATCGGCGAAATCAATGAAACCGCCCTGCAGCCTTATATGGAAGGGGAGCTTACACAGACAGAGGCATTGAATGAGGCCGCGGTACCGCTGAAGAAATTCATGGCTAGCCACACGCGGGAGAAGGATTTGCTGTTATTCCTGGAATACGGCAATATTCCTCGGCCGGCATCTTATGAGGATATTCCGCTCACCGCGCTGGTGCCCGCTTTTGCCATCAGTGAATTAAAGACGGCGTTCCAGATGGGTTTTCTCATCTTCATCCCGTTTTTAGTCATTGATATGGTTGTAGCCAGTACCTTGATGGCCATGGGGATGATGATGCTCCCGCCTGTAATGATCTCTCTGCCTTTCAAAATATTGCTGTTCGTCCTAGTCGACGGGTGGTACTTAGTCGTCAAATCGTTGCTGGTCGGCTTTACAACATGACAAAACAAGGAGTGAGCGGCGTTGCGGACGGAAACGGTCATACAAATTGCGGGTGACGCGGTGTACGCGACCTTGATGGCAAGTGCGCCGATGTTGATCATAGCGCTCGTTGTGGGTCTTGCTGTCAGTATTTTTCAAGCGACGACACAAATTCAAGAGCAGACGCTCGCTTTCGTTCCTAAGATCGTAGCCGTGATGTTATCCATCATGTTTTTCGGACCGTGGATCTTGTCCATTCTCGTTGATTTTACGTACCGCTTGTTGGATAACCTGCACCGGTTTATAGGATAGATCCGAACTATGGAGCTCTTATTTAGCTTTTGGCCGAATATATTGCTGATTTTTTGCCGAATTACCGGATTTTTCGTGACGGCGCCCATTTTTTCAACCGGGAACAACGTTCCGCCTCGGTTTCGAATCGGGATCTCCGTGTTCGTAACGCTGTTCGTTTTCTTTGCATCAGGGACGGAAACGGCGCTTCCGATGGACAACCAGTATATCTTATACGTAATCCGGGAGACGTTGATTGGAGTACTGATCGGTTTCGTTGCCTATTTGTTCTTTACGGTCGTACAGATTGCCGGGATGTTCATTGATATGCAGATGGGCCTTGGCATCGCAAACGTCATCGACCCGATGACCGGCGCGCAAAGCCCGATCTTCGGCAGTTTCAAATATATGGTGGCGGTCTTATTATTTTTATCCTGGAACGGTCATCATTATTTGCTAATGGGGATTATGGACAGCTATCAGACCATCCCGCTGAATAATGCTTTCTTTGAAGCTCTTTCTTCCGGTACGCCGGTTGAATGGCTGGTTAGATGCTTGGGTACGGCGTTCACTCTTGCTTTTCAAATGGCGGCGCCGATTGTCGCTTCTATGTTTCTGACGGATGTGGCGCTCGGCATATTAACGAAGTCGGCTCCTCAGTTCAACATCTTTGTCGTCGGGATTCCTCTGAAGATGATTCTGGGTTTTGCGATTATGTTTTTGCTTGTTTCGGGGTTTGCCGCCCTGTTTCAAAATTTGTTTAATACGTTATTTGACAGCATGTTCGAAATGATGCGACTGATTCGGCAAGCGTCCGAAGTCAGTTAGGGGGGGCGAGATCGATGCAGCACAAGCTCCGCTTGGCCCTCGACCTGCAGCTGTTTTCACAGGAAAAGACAGAACCGGCGACGCCCAGGAGAAGGCAGGAATCCCGGAAAAAAGGGCAAGTCGCCAAAAGTTCGGAATTGCCCGGCGCACTCGTCATGTTAGGCGGATTTGGGTTGTTAGCTTTCTATGGCGGCATTATGGGGGAAACCCTTGTCGAAGTATTCGTCTCCGGCTTCGAAGAGTTTATGCTCTGGGATGTAACGGCGGAAAATGTGCAGTCGATGTTTTCCAGTCTTATGCTGAAAGGGCTGCTGCTCATGGCCCCCATATTCGGCATTGGAATGCTCATGGCGCTTGTAGCCTCATACGGACAAATCGGTTACTTGTTTACGTTGGACCCGCTCAAGATGAAATTCGAAAAAATCAACCCAATTAAGGGCGTAAAGCAAATTTTCTCCATGCGGGCCGTTGTGGAATTTCTGAAATCGATGCTGAAGGTTACGATCATCGGCGCGATTGCATTTTCCATTCTGTGGGGAGAGCAGGGGAAGCTCATGCGCTTATCCTCAATGCCCTTAGAGTCGGTGTTTCAATATATCGCTTCCTTGGTAATGCGGCTCGGATTGTTCTCCGCGGGAGCTTTGCTCATTCTTGCGTTATTCGATTACGCTTACCAGAAGTGGGAGTTCGAGAAGAGCATCCGTATGTCGAAGCAGGATATTAAAGACGAGTATAAGAAAACGGAAGGCGACCCGCTGATAAAAAGCAAAATTCGCGAAAGGCAGCGCAAGATGGCGATGCAGCGAATGATGCAGGAAGTGCCGAAGGCGGACGTTGTCATTACGAACCCGACGCACTACGCAGTGGCGATCCGTTACGACGGAGCAGAGATGGAAGCGCCGAAGGTCATCGCGAAAGGGGTAGATGACGTGGCGCAGCGGATTAAACAAAAGGCGAAGGAGCACGATGTTCCGCTGATGGAAAACAAGCCGCTCGCAAGAGCGCTGTACGCTCAGGTGGAAATCGGCGAATCGATTCCGCAGGAGCTGTTCCACGCGGTGGCGGAAGTACTGGCGTTCGTATATAAAGCTAAAGGCATGAAGGCCGGAAAAAGATAACCGGGGAAGGAGGAACACCGTATGAAACTGAAGGATTTGGCGGTTCTATGCGGAATTATCGGCATTGTTCTGATGTTGATTGTGCCGGTGAATGTGCATCTGCTTGATTTTATGCTCATTATTAATATCTCGCTTGCACTCACAATGATGCTCGTCGCGATGAATACGAAGGAGCCGCTTCAGTTTTCCATCTTCCCCTCGCTTTTGCTCATTACTACTTTGTTCCGCTTGGCGCTGAACATTTCAACAACGCGGAACATTTTGGCGCATGCGCATGCCGGGAAGGTTGTCGAAACGTTCGGCTCCTTCGTGGCGCAAGATAACATTGCCGTCGGATTTATAGTGTTTTTAATTTTGGTGATTGTACAGTTTATTGTCATTACGAAGGGTTCCGAGCGGGTAGCGGAAGTCGGAGCGCGGTTTACTCTCGACGCAATGCCCGGAAAGCAGATGAGCATTGACGCCGATTTGAATTCGGGCCTGATTAATGAACAGCAGGCACGCGAACGCCGCAAGAAAATTGAGGAGGAAGCGGATTTTCACGGCGCCATGGACGGTGCTATGAAGTTTGTGAAGGGTGACGCGATCGCATCGATTATTATCGTGGCCATCAACCTCATCGGCGGCATTATCATCGGCATGATGATGAAGGGCTTCGACTTTGGCACAGCGATCGAAATGTACTCGATCATGACGATCGGCGACGGTCTCGTCAGCCAAATCCCGGCGCTATTGATCTCCACCTCCGCCGGCTTAATCGTGACTCGCGCGTCTTCGGAAGACAATTTCGCCCAGGACATTCTCGGGCAGCTGTCCGCATATCCGAAGCTGTTGTATATCGTTGCGGGCACAATCGCGCTGCTTGGCGTATTTACACCGATCGGAATCCTCATTACCTTCCCGATCGCAGGTTTGCTGATCTTCGCGGCATACCGGATGGTAGGGTATGTGAAGAAGAAGGAAGCTGAAGATGAGATGCTTGTAGAAGAGCAGCAGATCGAGGAAGTGCGGAGTCCCGAGAGCGTCGTCAGCTTGCTGCAGGTTGATCCGATTGAATTCGAATTCGGTTACGGTTTAATTCCGCTTGCCGATCAACAGCAAGGCGGCGATCTGCTGGATCGGATCATTATGATCCGCCGGCAGTGCGCGCTTGAACTCGGTTTGGTGGTGCCCGTCATTCGTATTCGGGACAATATCCAGCTGAGGCCGAACGAATATGTGATCAAGATTAAAGGAAATACCGTCGCTCGCGGCGAGCTATTGCTTAATCATTACTTAGCTATGAGCCCGGGCATTGACGATGAGAGCATTACAGGTGTCGATACGGTGGAGCCGGCGTTCGGATTGCCGGCACTATGGATTGACGAAGCGATGAAGGAGCGTGCGGAAATTTCCGGTTACACGGTCGTGGATCCCCCATCCGTTGTGGCGACGCATCTGACCGAGACGATCAAGAAACACGCACACGAGCTGATCGGCCGCCAGGAAACGAAGGCGCTGGTCGACAATGTCAAGGAATCGTATCCGGCGCTGGTCGACGAGCTGATCCCGAACGTGCTGACGATCGGCGAAGTGCAGAAGGTATTGGCAAAGCTCTTGAAGGAGAAAGTGTCGATCCGCGATTTGGTCACCATCTTCGAGACGTTAGCGGATTACGGCACCTACACGAAGGATCCCGACATCTTGACCGAGTATGTGCGCCAAAGCTTATCGCGGCAAATTACGCAGCAATACGCTCCTGGCAACGCAATGCTCCGTGTGGTGACGGTCGGTCCGATGCTGGAGAAGAAGATTGCCGAAGCCGTTCAACAGACGGAGCAAGGAAGCTATCTGGCCATGGATCCGGCAAGCTCCCAATCGGTAGTCAAGAAAATTTCAGAGCAAGTAACGAAGTTGATTCAGAGCGGTGGCGCACCGATCGTGTTGACATCGCCAACCATTCGCATGTATGTCAAGCAGCTGCTTGACCGCGCCATGCAGGATATCGCGGTGCTTTCTTACAATGAGCTGGAGCCGAATGTCGAGGTTCAGAGCATAGGGGTGGTTAACGTATGATGGTGAAAAAATACGTCGTTGAATCTATGCCCGACGCGCTGCAGAAAATTCGCATCGAATTGGGGAAGGACGCCGTGATCATTAACACGAAAGAAATTCGTGTCGGGGGATTCATGGGCTTCTTTCGCAGGAAGATGATTGAGGTCGTCGCGGCTGCGGATTCCGCTCCGTCTCCCGCCGCTGCGGCTGCAGCACGAAAACCGGTTGCCGCAGCGAAGGAGCCGGCCGCCGCGCAATCGGTTGCCGTTCCTCCTCTGTCGGCGGTTACGCAGCCGTTGCCGCACACAGCACCGCAAGCGGCGGTTCGCCCGCCTGCGGCGCTGCCGGAACGGCCGCCGGTTCGTTCGAAGGCGCAGGAAGATGAATTGCTTGCGGAAATCAAGCAGATGAAAGATATGATGCGGCGTATGGCGGAATCCACTTCGTCCCCTGGATTGGACGGCGAGGAGAAGTTCAGCCCGCCGTTTTGCCGTTTGCAAGAACATTTGACAGAACGGGACATCCGTCCTGATGTTGCGGAACATATTATCGGGCAAGCGGTGCTCCAAGCTAAGGAAGATTTCGGCGGGGAAGCGGTGATTGACGAGGAGCTTGCAAGACAGGCGGTTAAGAAAGAGATCGTTAAGCTTTTAACGAAACACCCCGTGGAACAGCTCCGCCCGGGGGTTCGGATTGTTCATTTCGTCGGGCCGACGGGCGTTGGCAAAACGACCACGATTGCGAAGATCGCCGCGGAATTAACGCTGAAACAAAAGAAATCGATCGGCTTAATTACTTCTGATACGTATCGGATCGCCGCAATTGAACAGTTACGCACCTATGCTTCAATCTTGAACGTTCCGTTGGAGGTTGTCTTTACGCCGATGGAGCTCCGCAAGACGCTTGATCAGCTGGAAGAGAAGGATATGATCCTAATGGATACGGCCGGACGCAATTTCCGCAATGAGATGGCCGTATCCGAACTTCAATCGCTGCTTAGGATGGAAGAGAATCGGGACACCTTCTTGGTTTTAAGCTTGAGTATGAAGTATAACGACATGAAGAAGGTGACGGAAAACTTCCATACCTTTGGCATTCATAAAGTGCTCTTTACCAAATCGGATGAAACCGACACATTGGGCTCCATTGTAAACTTGCTGTATGATTTTCCGCTGTCCTTGTCTTATATAACGAATGGTCAGAACGTACCCGATGATATCCTGGTCGCCGATGCTGAGGACATTGCCGAACAAGTGATAGGTGAACAATATGATGCATGACCAAGCGGAAGCGCTGCGCCTTCTGATGCGCCAAGAGGAGAAGGAGACATCGGACAGCAAGCCGGTATCTCGCTCAAGCGAAGCGAAGCGAACCCGGATCTTGACGGTAACAAGCGGCAAAGGAGGCGTCGGCAAATCCAATTTCTCGCTGAATTTTGCTTTACAGCTGCAGGCGCTTGGATGCAGAGTGCTGGTCTTCGATGCGGATATCGGCATGGCGAATATCGATGTGTTAATGGGGGTATCGCCCCCGTACAGCTTGTATCATCTGCTGAAGCGGGAGAAGAGAATTGAAGAGATTATTTGCCGAAGCCCGCTTGGGATCGAATTTATTGCCGGAGGCTCCGGGTTCAACGATCTCTTCACCCTCAGCCAGGAAGAAGTGAATTACTTTACGGAGCAAGTGTTGTCGCTCAGCGGTACGGTGGACTACATTCTGTTCGATACAGGTGCGGGACTTTCGAAGGAATCGTTCGCTTTTATTACGGCGGCAGACGAGGCAATCGTTGTAACTACGCCTGAACCGACCTCGATTACGGACGCGTACGCCGTTATGAAGATGGTGCATTCCAAGGAACCCCGGGTACAGTTTCAACTGATTGTCAACCGGGCAGCCGATCGGATAGAGGGTCAGCAAACAGGAGAGAAAATCCGCCTGGTGGCGAATCGGTTCTTACAGCTCGATATTCCGGTGCTTGGGTATATACCGGATGACCCGAATGTGGCGAAGGCTGTAAAGAAGCAGGTGCCTTTCTCCGTGCTGTACCCGGATACACCCGCGAGCAAGGAACTGAAAAACCTTGCCAAGCGATACCATCAATCCTCCGTGCCGCAAGAGAGCGCGGAAGCAACCGCCGGTGTCCGGAAATTTTTGCACCGAATGTTAACTTTTATGAAGCAATCTTAGTTTCTTTGTATTGAAGGGAAGTGAGCCTAGATGACGCCGTATCGAATTCTCGTAGTTGATGATTCCGCCTTCATGCGAAAACTTGTTTCCGACATGATCAAGTCAGACGAACGATTTACGGTCATTGGGACAGCTTCCAACGGGCGGGAGGCGGTCGATGCGGTAAAGAGGCTCCGGCCTGACGCTTTGACGATGGATGTGGAGATGCCGGTGATGTCGGGACTCGAGGCGCTCTCCATCATTATGCAAGAAGTGCCGACACCCACAGTCATGTTAAGCAGCGCAACCTTCGATGGAGCCGATGCGGCCATCCGATCGCTCGAGCTAGGCGCGTTCGATTTTGTCGCGAAGCCTTCTGGTCCTATCTCGATGGATGTGTACAACGTGAAAGAATCACTGATCTCCACCTTAATGGCCGCAGTGGAACGAAGCAACGCGAAAGTTGCGAACCGCCTTGCGATGTTGCCGGTGGAGCGAAGCGGGATTGTGCCTGCCGCGAAGCCCCCGCCTGTTAAGAAAGTGAAGCGCCTAGTAGCCATTGGGACTTCAACCGGTGGCCCGAGAGCGCTTCAGCAGGTATTAACACAGCTGCCGGGCAATTTTCCCGCACCCGTATTAATTGTGCAGCATATGCCCCCGGGCTTTACGCGATCCCTCGCTGCCCGGTTGGACTCTTTATGCGAAATTCAAGTGACGGAGGCTGCGGAAGGAATGGCGCTGAAGCCGGGAGTCGCTTACATCGCTCCGGGAGGGTATCATATGACGCTTCGCAAGGTGGCAGGCGCGTACAAGCTTCACCTCTCGAATGAAGAGCCTCCAGTCCATGGGCATCGGCCTTCGGTAGACGTGCTGTTTCAATCGCTTGCGGATTTTCCGGAGCTGGACCGAACGGTGGCGCTTTTAACCGGGATGGGCAGCGACGGAGCGAAAGGAATGAAGCTCTTGTACGACCAGGGTGTAAGGCGAACGATCGCTGAGTCGGAATCGAGCTGTATCGTTTACGGAATGCCGCGTTCGGCGGTAGAGCTCGGTTGTGTGCGTTCATGCATTCCGCTTCAAGAGATAGCGGAGCAAATCATGAGGGATGTTGCAGAGAATGGGGAGGTGTAAGGATGGATACGAATGATTACTTATCTTTGTTTATCGATGAGTCCAGAGAGCACCTGCAAGCGATGAATGATAATATGCTTGCGTTGGAGCAGGCGCCGGAAGACATCGCGATCGTGCAAAATATGTTCCGATCCGCCCATACGCTGAAAGGGATGTCAGCGACGATGGGGTTCGAGGATATTGCGTCGTTGACGCATAAGATGGAGAACGTTCTCGACTTGGTTCGCAACGGGAAGCTCCGGATGGAGGAACATATTTTTGATATCATCTTCCAAAGCTTAGACGCGCTGGAGGCGATGCTGACCGATATTATCGGAGGCGGGGACGGAAAGTTGGATGTTACGCAGATCGTAACCGTCCTGCAGCAAATTGCCGAAGGCACGTACGGCCAATCGAGCGGCTCGCAAGGGAATGCCGTGAAGGCGGCTGCGGCAACAGGAAACACGGATGTTGCCCGTGGTATGCTTGATCAGCTGGATGAATACCAGAAAACAGTCATCCTGCAATCGATTGAAGCCGGATATCGTACATACATCATTCGTGTTGTGATACGCCAGGATTGCTCGATGAAAGCGGTCAGGGCTTATATGGTATTTGAAAGCTTGGGCAAGTGCGGCGAAGTGCTTGCCGCCAACCCGCCGGTGGAAGAAATTGAAGCGGATCAATTCGATTATACCTTCACGCTTGTTTTCTTGAGCGAGCTTGAGGCGGCCGCAATTCAAGCTGTTGTGATGAACGTCTCCGAGATCGCTTCGGCAGAGGTTCAGACGGTAACGGAAACAGAACTTGTCCAGCAGATGCCGGCAGGGAATGTATCGCATCGGGAAACAGCGGCGGCCGCGGCAACCGTAACAACCGATCCGGTTCCGGCGGGGAAGGAGCCTCAAGCGGGCTCTGCGGTTCAGAAGAGCAGTCAGAAGCAGCAAGCCGCAGCCCAACACCGGACAATCCGGGTTGATATCGAGAAGCTGGATTCGCTGATGAACTTGTTCAGCGAGATGCTGATTGACCGCGTCCGGTTGGAGCAACTCGCTCAGGAAGTGAAACGTTCGGACTTGATCGAAACCGTTGAGCATATGGGCCGGGTCAGCAGCGATTTGCAAAACATCGTTATGAGTTTAAGAATGATGCCGATCGAATCCGTATTCAACCGGTTCCCTAGAATGGTCCGGGATGTGGCCAAGACGCTGCATAAGAAAGTCGACTTGGTCATGACGGGCTCCGATACGGAATTGGACCGCACGGTAATTGATGAGATCGGCGATCCGCTCGTGCATTTGCTGCGCAATTCGGTCGACCATGGTGTGGAAACACCAGAAGAAAGGCTGAAAGCCGGAAAGTCCGAGACTGGCACGATTTATTTGCGCGCTTTCCAAAGCGGCAATCATGTCATTATCGAAACCGAGGATGACGGCAAGGGGATTCAACGGCATGTCATTTTGAACAAAGCGGTTAAAAATGGACTCGTCACGCAAGAGCAAGGAGATGCAATGAGCGACGATGAGGTATATCAGCTGCTGTTCGCCTCCGGGTTCAGCACCGCCGAGAAGGTGTCGGATATTTCCGGCCGCGGCGTCGGTTTGGACGTCGTCAAGTCGAAAATAACTTCGCTGGGCGGTCAAGTCATCGTGTCGTCGGCTCCTGGACGCGGCACAAAGTTTACCATTCAGCTGCCGCTGACACTGTCCATCATTTCGGCAATGTTAATCAAGCTCGGTAAGGAAACCTATGCAATTCCTCTGTCAAGTATTGTTGAGACTGCGATCATTAAGCGGGAGGCAATTCGCAATGTACACGGAACGAAGCTGTTTGAATTCCGTTCCGGCATGATCCCGCTGATCAGCCTGAGCCGCTTGTTTGCGGTTCCGGGGTTTAATGAAGAGGAAGAAGAGGAAACCGAGATTGTGATCGTTCGCAAAGGAGAGCGGCTTGCGGGAATCGCCGTAGACGAGCTAATCGGCCAACAAGAGATTGTCTTGAAGTCCCTTGGAAAATATATTTCGAACGTCACAGCCATCTCCGGTGCTACCATTCTTGGCGACGGGCAAGTAGCGCTCATCATCGATCATAACGCGTTAATGAAATAACATGACGGAAGGAGAAAAAACTATGGGTGAAATGATAAAAACGATCGTGTTCTCCATCGGCAGCGAAGAGTATGGCGTGGAGGTAGAGCATGTGCAGACGATAGAACGGATGCTGCCGATTACCCGCGTACCGAATACACCGGATTTCGTGAAGGGTGTCGTGAACTTACGCGGAGTCGTCATTCCGGTCATTCATCTCGCATCCCGCTTCGGCTTGCAGGAGTCTGAGCCGACGGACCAATCCAGAATCGTCATGATTAAGTATGGGGATTTAGAAATCGGATTTATTGTCGACGCGGCGAATGACGTCATGGACATCGATTCGGATACGGTCGAAGAGCCGCCGGAGGTGGTCGGAGGCATTCGCGCCAAATACTTGCGTGGGATCGCCAAGGTCGGGGAAGGCCGGCTATTAGTGCTGCTTAACCTTTCGGAAGTGTTGAAGAAAAGTGAGATTATACAATTGCAGCAAATGGAGGACTAACATGTGAACGAATGGGAACGGATTGGGGAAAATCAGCTTGATTTGCTGCGGGAAATCGGCAACATCGGCGCGGGGCATGCGGCAACGGCGATGTCGAAGTTGTTAAATAAGCCGGTAAACATGGAAGTACCGCAGGTTAGATTGGTTCCCTTCGATCAGATCGCCGAACAGGTTGGGGGTCCTGAAGCTGTTGTGGCGGCCATCTTCCTTCGTATTGAGGGACAAGTATCCGGCAACATGTTTCTGCTGATGTCTGTCCAAGCCGCGAAGGAATTGGTGAAGAGCATCTTCCCGCTGGAGCCGTCATCAAGCGGTGATCTCTATTTCTCGGACATTGAAATATCGGCACTTTCGGAGGTTGGGAACATCCTGGCGGGCTCTTATTTATCCTCTTTATCTGATTTCATGCAAGCCTCCTTGTCGCCGACCGTTCCGGGCTTCGCCGTTGATATGGCGGGGGCGATTCTTGCATACGGGTTAATCCCGTTCGACGAAACGGACGCCTTGCTCATCGAGACATCGTTCCTGGACGGCATGGAACGGATCGAAAGCCATATGTTCCTGCTCCCTGACCCGGATTCGTTCGCTCGCATCTTCACGTTGTTGGGAGTGCCTGCCCAATGACGGAGAAAGTAATTGTAAAGGTAGGCATGGCAGAATTAAAGGCTGCGTCGGGAGAAGGGCAATTGCTGCGAACGGTGGGGCTCGGGTCTTGCGTAGGCATAGCTTTATATGACCGGTTTGCGAAGGTGGCGGGGTTGGCGCATATTATGCTTCCCTCGTCCGATATTGCCCGCGATAATCCGCTCAATAAAGCGAAGTACGCCGATACGGCGATTCCTGAGCTTCTTGCAAGAATGCAGGAGATCGGGGCAGTCATGCCGCGCATCGTGGCGAAGCTTGCGGGAGGCGCGCAAATGTTCTCCTCGGTTCCCGAATCGAGCACGTTACGGATCGGGCAGCGTAATGTAGATGCTTGCAAAGCCGGATTGCTTCGGTATAATATCCCGATTTCAGCGGAAGATACAGGTGGTAATTATGGCAGAACGATCGAACTGGACAGCTCAACAGGCATTTTATTCATACGCAGCGTTCAATTTGGCGCGAAGGAATTGTGAACCATGATTGGATCTTGGAAATGGAATGTATCGGTTTCGTTCGTAACGGCGGGTCTCATTTTCCTAATTTCGTACCCTAATAATCCCTTGCCGACAACGCTTTACCGTACGGCCGTTTCGTTTGTCATATTATTTGCAATGACGTATGCGGTTCGCTGGATGCTTGGACAAGCGATGAAGGCTGACAGTAAACGTACGAAAGGGCAGCGCATTGATATGGTCACACCGAACGAATCGGCACCGCTAGACTTGCCCATGCAGGAAGCTTCGCCGGAAAATTCCGAACATGCAGCGGCGCATTCGAATACGGAGGAAGAGGCGGTCGAATTTGCTCCCCTAACACCTCCGAAGCTCGTAAGAACAACGGATTCACTTGACCCTAAGCAAACGGCGGATACGATTCGCCAATTGGCGAAGAAGTAATGATTCGCTAGGAAAGGAGGAACAAGCCGATGGACATCTCCGCTCCGGCAACGTCGGCAGATCTGGATTCACTGTGGAAGCAATGGAAGCAAACGAAGGATATGAGCGCGAGAAACCGGCTGATCGAGCATTACTTAGGTCTAGTCGAGTATGTGACGAGCCGAATGGCCATCGGCTTGCCGCGAACCGTATCGAAGGATGACCTGACAAGCTATGGAATTATGGGTTTAATCGATGCTTTGGATAAATTTGAGCTGGAACGTTCGCTCCAGTTTGAAACTTATGCGTCTTGGCGAATTCGCGGGAGCATTATTGACGGTCTGCGCCAGACGGATTGGGTGCCTCGCTCGGTGCGCGAGAAAGCACGCAAAATTGAAGAGGCATATCAAAAGCTGGAGCAGGAGAATCTGCGAAGTGTATCGGATAAAGAAATCAGTGAATATTTGCAGATCTCAGAGGATCAGTTTCAACAGATGCTTCAAGAAGTATCGGGTGCAGCAATTTGTTCCCTGGAAGAGCCTCTTCGCGAAGAAGAGACGGAGAATCGGTTGTCGTTGCTCGTAGATGAGAAGGGGAAACATCCGGAAGACAGCGTCAAGGATCTCTACTTAAAGGACATCTTGGCGAAAGCACTGGACCGATTGACGGAGAAGGAACGAACCGTCATTTCATTGTTTTATTATGAAGACCTGTCACTCAGTGAAATTGCTGAGGTCATGTCGCTATCCCCGTCCCGGATATCGCAATTGCATTCGAAAGCCATTCTTCGGCTTCGCGGCAATCTTAGTCGGGCGAAGGAACAATTGATGCAGCATTAACATGCTGTTAGATTGGAGGTACCGAACATGTCAGAATTAGCTTCTGCAGCGGCAATCTCAATCACGGAGGACCAGATGAGCGCTTACGTGCAGGTAGTGGAGCCGGAAAAGCTGGAAACGGTTACCCCTCAAGCTGTTATCGAATTGCTCAACGCACATGGCGTGGTTTACGGGCTGCTGATGGAGAATATCGCAAAATTCGCAGAGAACCCTAAGCAATATGAGAAAACGCCGCTGCTTGCAGCCGCAGGAACAAAACCTGTCGATGGGAAAGACGGTTATATTAAGAATTATTTCGCCAATGACGCAAAGGAACTTAAACCGGCGGAACAGGCTAACGGAAAAGTGGATATGCGCGAATTGCTGAACCTGAACAACGCGGCGAAAGGGCAGCTGATTGCCGAACGTTTTCCGCCGACGGAAGCTGTTCCTGGAACAACGGTTACCGGTAAACCCGTTCCCGGAAAGGACGGCAAGCCGGCTCGATGGAAAATGGGGAAGAACGTTGTTGTTAACGAAGACCAAAAAGGGATGTACGCGGTCATTGACGGGCTCGTCACCGTAACGACGGATAAGAAGATCAACGTATTCCCCGTATATGAAGTGAATGGGGATGTGGATTACAGAATCGGAAATATCGATTTTATCGGAACGGTCGTCATTCGGGGAAATGTTCTAAGCGGATTCAAAGTGAAAGCGGCAGGAGACATTCGCATTACTGGCGGTGTGGAAGGCGCCGAGATTGAAGCCGGTGGTTCGATACATATCCACTCGGGGATTTTCGCGGGGAACAAAGGCTTCGTCAAAGCGGGCGTTGACGTGAAAAGCTCGTTCGTACAGGAGGCCTACGTGACTGCCGGGGAAAATATTGAAGTCACGCAAGCGATTTTGCATTCGAATCTTCGGGCCGGCAGAAGTGTCCGTTGTACGGGGAAAGGGCTGATTATCGGCGGAATCGTTCAAGCCCGCGATTACATATTCGCTAGAACCGTCGGTAATCCGATGTCTACGGCAACGGTATTAGAGGTGGGCGCCGCTCCGGAGCTGCGCCAAGAGCTGCAAGAGCTGACCACATCTTTAAAGTCATTGTCCGAGCAAAATGATAAGGCGGATAAGGCGCTCTCCATTCTTGATCAGCTGGCGGCATCCGGCACGATTACTCCAGACAAACTGGAGCTGCGCAAGAAATTGATGATGACCAAACGGACGACCGAGGAAGACATTGCTGCGGTCAAAGACCGCATCTTGGAGATAGAAATCAGTTTAGATGAGATCAGCAAGGCGCGCATTGAAATCTCGGGAACGGTTTATTCAGGCGCTAAGATTGTGATTGGGCGTTATACTAGATTCATTAAGGATGCTACGACAAGAGTTATGCTGCAGCTTCAACGGGGGGAAATCGTGCTATCTTCGGACTTCTGACAAGAGTTAATGTTGTTCCTTAGAGGGGGAATCGCAGTTGAGTTTAAAGGGCGTAGAAATGCAAGTTGCCATTCCGCGCACGAACGAAGCCACTTCCATTCAAAACCATATGAATCAGAAGCCCGCGCATGATCAAGCCATGCTTGCGAACCAGACGGTGGAGCATTCGGAGAAAAACAGGAAGAAAAGTTCGGAGGTCGACGCTTCCGCGTCCTTGCATGTGAAGGATGATGGAGGCGGTTCGCGCGGGCGGAACGGCTCTTCTGGACGGGAGGCGCGTCAAGAGACGGCTCCCCCAGGGAAAGAGAGCGCGCATCCTTACAAGGGTAAACATATCGATATTTCTTTATGATAGGGTGAGATGTTTTGGAGATGTGGATGATTGTGGCGCTGCTCGGCATTGTAGTGATATTGTACGCCTCCATCCTGCCGAAGAACGGGAACGAAAAATCGAAGGCCGCCCAGCAAGAAGATTTTCTGGATTCGGTCGGAGAGACGCTCCAGCTGTTTGCCGATGAACTGGAGGAGGAAAATAAGGAGCTCCTAAAGATGGTTGGCGAGATGAAGCGGGAGCATGAGTCACGCGCGAATTCATTGTTAAAGCGCATTGAGCAGCTTGAGAAGCTCTCGTCGGAACCAAGGCCGATTGCAGCCGCAACGGTGCCCGCGCCGCAAGCAACCCTCTCTCAGCAGCAAGTGTCACCCCCTGAGCCCCTCCAACGGAAGGGGTTGGCAGAGGCTCTGCCGGAAGAGAAGGAGGCTAAGCCTACAAGACTAGCCAGCACGATCAGAGAAAGGCACAAAGAAGTGTTCGAGTTGTACGATGGCGGCAAATCGATCGAATATATCGCCCGTAAGCTCGGGAAGAACAAAGGGGAAATCCAGCTGATCCTCAGCTTGGCGCGTCAGGAGGAACCGCAGCATGCAAACACGTAAACCTTTTTTATATGGGCTGGGTGTAGGCCTGATCGCCGCCGCGCTGCTCCTTCAGCTGGGAAGTATCGGCGAATCCGCTGCGACTCCGTCTCCCGAGACGGCATTAGAGGATCTCACTTTCACGGAACTTCAATCGGCAGCGGAAGGCCTTGGATATAAGCTCTACGATGCGAATAAAACTTTATTTACCGAAGAAGAGCTGGAGGCTATGGTGAAGGAAGCCGAAGAGACGGTCAAGGCGGAGGTGAGCGGACAAACGGTGTATGCCTTTACGATCCCATCGGGAGCATCCCTTTCAACCATTGGAGAGATGATGTTTAAGATGGGCTTCGTGGAATCGCCGTCCGCCTTCACATCGAGGGTGAAGGAGTTGAAGCTTCAAACGAGAATCCGCGCAGACTATTACCGGTTTGAAGCCATCCCCGACCTGGATGAGCTGATCGAGCAAATCACGTTCTAACAAACGACAAATCCTGAGTTGCGAAGCGGTATTTATCTGTGCTATATTAATTGACGGTGTGAAAAACACACGCCTTTCAATTTTCACCGAGGTGCTTTCTTCGAAAGTCCGGTGGGAATATGCGAAGGGCGGAGGATAATAAAAACCAAAACAGAGGAGGTGTGTGGAGATGGCAGTAATTTCCATGAAGCAACTTCTAGAGGCAGGCGTGCACTTCGGTCACCAAACTCGCCGCTGGAACCCTAAGATGGAAAAATACATCTTCACCGAAAGAAACGGGATTTACATTATTGACCTTCAGAAGACGGTCAAGAAAGTGGAAGAAGCGTACAACTTCGTAAAATCCGTCGCTGAGCAAGGCGGAACGATTTTGTTCGTGGGCACGAAGAAGCAAGCACAAGATTCGGTAGCGGAAGAAGCGGTGCGTTGCGGCCAATTCTACATCAACCAACGTTGGTTGGGCGGTACGCTTACGAACTTCGAAACGATCAAGAAGCGGATCAACCGTTTGAAAGAGCTTGAGAAGATGGCAGAAGACGGCACATTCGATCTCTTGCCGAAGAAGGAAGTTATCCTTCTAAAGAAAGAGCACGAGCGCCTTGAGAAATTCCTCGGCGGTATCAAGGATATGCGCAGCATGCCTGACGCAATCTTCATTATCGATCCTCGCAAAGAGCGCATTGCGGTTGCTGAAGCTCGCAAGCTCGGCATTCCGATCGTTGGTATCGTTGATACGAACTGCGATCCGGACGAGATCGATTATGTCATTCCGGGCAACGACGACGCGATTCGCGCCGTGAAATTGTTGACTGCGAAGATCGCAGATGCTGTAATCGAAGCAAATCAAGGCGAACAAACAACCGCCTAATATCATAATAAGAATGACCTGGGAAAAGGGTGGGTGGGGGTTGATCAAACCGATCACTCCCCTTTTTTTCACAATATAAGAACATAGCTCTACGCTCATATGATGAAGGAGGAACTCCAATGGCAGTTACAGCCGCAGCGGTAAAAGAATTGCGCGAGAAGACAGGCGCAGGGATGTTAGATTGCAAGAAAGCATTAGAAGAAGCTAACGGGGATATCGAAAAAGCAAGCGAAATTCTTCGTGAGAAAGGTTTGGCAGCGGCAGCGAAGAAAGCCGGCCGCCTTGCATCCGAAGGTGTGGTTGAATCGTACATTCACGCAAACGGACGCATCGGCGTATTAGTTGAAGTGAACTGCGAAACCGACTTCGTGGCAAACACGGATCAATTCCGCAACTTTGTGAAAGACGTTGCAATGCATATCGCGGCAATGAGCCCGAAATATGTCAGCCGCGAGGAAGTTCCTTCCGAAGAGCTTGAGAAGGAGAAGGAAATTCTCCGTGCGCAAGCGTTGAACGAAGGTAAACCGGAAAAAATCGTGGAAAAAATGGTCGAAGGCCGTATCAACAAATACTACGAAGAAATTTGCTTGTTGGAGCAAACCTTCGTGAAAGATCAAGACAAAACGATCCAAACGCTCGTCAACGAAAAAATTGCCACCATCGGCGAAAATATTTCGATTCGACGTTTCGTCCGTTTCGAACTTGGCGAAGGCTTAGAGAAGAAACAAGAAAACTTCGCAGAAGAAGTTATGGCGCAAATGAAGCAATAAAAAAGGCGGAGGGAACACACAGTGTTCCTTCTTTTTTCAAGTGGGAATGGAGGCTGAAAATTTCGTGACAAAGCCAGTTTATAAGCGTATTGTGCTAAAGCTGAGCGGCGAAGCGCTGGCGGGACAGATGGGATACGGCATCGATGCGGGAATGATTTCGACCATCGCAGAGCAGGTAAAAGAAGTGGTTCAGCTTGGCGTCGAGGTGGCGGTCGTAGTCGGCGGAGGAAATATTTGGAGAGGGATTTCCGGCAGTGCGAAGGGCATTGACCGGGCAACCGCCGATTATATGGGGATGCTTGCCACGGTGATGAACTCATTGGCGCTCCAAGATGCATTGGAAAAGCTGGAAGTGCCAACGCGCGTGCAGACGTCGATCAATATGCAGCAAGTTGCGGAACCTTACATTCGCCGCAGAGCAATCCGGCACCTGGAGAAGGGGCGCGTTGTCATTTTCGCGGCAGGAACCGGAAATCCTTACTTCTCGACAGATACGACGGCGGCGCTGCGCGCAGCTGAGATTGAAGCGGAAGTCATACTGATGGCAAAGAACAAAGTGGACGGCGTATATTCCGCCGACCCGCTGGTTGACCCGACGGCTGTGAAGTATGAGACGTTAACCTATATGGATATGTTAAATCAAAACTTAGGCGTCATGGATTCTACCGCATCATCGCTGTGTATGGATAATAACATACCGTTGATTGTGTTCTCGATTTCCGAAGAGGGCAATATTCGCCGGGTCGTGTTAGGGGAACAAATCGGAACGATCTTGAAGGGAGTGTAATCTTTCGTGCCTCAATCCGTGAAAAAATCCGCAGAAGAAAGAATGGAAAAAGCGATCCAAGCGTTGAAACGGGATTTATCCACGCTTCGCGCCGGCCGCGCCACACCCGCGCTGCTTGATCGCATTCAAGTGGAGTATTATGGTACAATGACGCCGATTAACCAATTGGCGAACATCAACGTGCCGGATTCCCGCACGCTTATGATTCAACCTTGGGATAAGTCTTCGATGGGCGATATCGAGAAAGCCATCATGAAGTCGGATCTAGGGATTACGCCGACGAATGACGGAACGGCAATCCGGATCACCATCCCTCCGTTGACGGAAGAAAGACGGACGGAGCTTGTGAAATTAACGAAGAAATTCGGGGAAGAAGCGAAGGTTGCGATTCGCAACATTCGGCGCGACGCGAATGACGACATCAAGAAGCTGGAGAAGGATCAAATCTCCTTGGACGAGTCCAAGCGCCATCAAGACGATATCCAGAAGCTGACGGACCGGTTTGTGGCGGAAGTGGACAAAATCCTGCAAGCGAAAGAAAAAGAAGTAATGGAAGTGTGACCGTATGGTTTTGCGGCCCCCTGGCAATTGGCAGGGGGTTGTTGTGTAATGTACGATAGTAGAAGGCTATGTTAACAGAGAGGGGATGCGCCGATGGACCGTCTATTCGGTTGGATGCGGGCGAAGAAACCCGACAATGCGGAACGGGAAGTCTGGGCTAACGTGCCGAAGCATGTTGCCATTATTATGGACGGGAACGGACGGTGGGCGCGCAGGCAAGGCATGCCGAGGATCGCGGGTCACCGCGCAGGCATGAAGAATGTCAAGAAGATTGCCATTGCCGCTAACGCAATCGGCGTTGAAGCGTTGACGTTGTACGCCTTTTCTACTGAAAATTGGAATCGGCCGCCCGAGGAAGTTGATTTCTTGATGCAGCTTCCGCAAGAATTCTTCCCCCTTGAAATTGGCGAGCTGAAGGCTAATAATGTACGTATTATGATGATGGGGTCCAGGGTTGGACTGCCTGAACATACGCTTCGGGCCGTCGATTCGGCCATAGAAGAGACGAAGCACAATACGGGATTAATCCTTAATTTTGCATTGAATTACGGGGGGCGCCGCGAACTGGTGCTGGGCATTCGCCAATTGGCGGAGGAGGTCCGTTCCGGCGAGCGGAGCATTGAAGAGATTACCGAAGAAACGTTTCCTCAATATTTACAATCTAACGGCTTGCCGGACGTAGACTTGATGATCCGAACAAGCGGGGAAATTCGAATCAGCAATTTCATGCTTTGGCAATTGGCCTACACGGAGCTGTGGTTCACAGATGTGTTTTGGCCCGAATTTACGGAAGAACATTTTTATGAAGCCATACGTTCGTACCAAGGCCGCGCGCGAAGATACGGAAAGGTGTAACAAAACGCCCGCGGGAGAAAGGGGTTCGGCTCATCATGCGTCAACGCATCATTACCGGTTCACTTGCTGCATTGTTTTTCCTAGCGATGGTGTTCGCGGGTGGCGCGGGATTTGCCATAGTCATCACATTGATGGCGCTTGTCGGCTATTATGAGTTTATTCGTTTAAACGGGGCCAAGGGCGGAGAGCTTTGTTCACTCATCGGATTTGCCGGGGTTCTGTGCTTAGTCGCACCGTGGGAGGTACTCCCCGGCTGGCAGGGTATTCCGCAGCAAACGGTAATCTGGTTATTATTATTCGCCTTCACTGCGTTGACAGTCTTTACGCAAAATAGGACGAGCCTCGATGCGGTTGCGATTCAGTTTTTTGGTGTCGTATACATAGGATTTGGTTTTCACTATATGGCTTATACGCGGTTAATGGATAACGGGCTGTTCTGGTCTCTCCTCCTTTTCGGCTGCATCTGGTTGACGGATGTCGGCGCTTATTTTAGCGGAAAGAAATTCGGCAAGAGACCGTTGTGGCCGTCGATTTCTCCGAATAAAACGGTAGAAGGCTCGCTCGGCGGCATGATTATCTCCGTGTTGACCGCTGTCGTCTTCTCGTTGTTATCTCCGGAGCTGCTTTCGATTCAGGAAGCGGTAGCGATCGGTATGATCGTCTCTGTCATTGGTCAATTGGGCGATCTGATTCAATCCGCTTATAAACGGATACGCAATGTGAAGGATACAGGAACGCTGCTGCCAGGACACGGCGGCATCTTGGACCGCACGGACAGCTGGATCATCGTATTCCCGTTCATCCAGCTTTTGGGCTTGCTGCCCTAAATCATTCATTGAAGAACATGTGCAGAGGGGATCGGAATGAAAAGAATCGCAGTGCTGGGGAGCACGGGCTCCATCGGAACGCAGACGCTGGACGTTGCGGCCTTCCACCCGGAGCGGTTCCGGGTGGAGGCGCTCGCCGCGGGGACCAATATTGAGCTGCTTGCGGAGCAAGCCCGTAAGTTCCGTCCCAAAATGGTGTCGGTTGCAACGAAGGAACTCGCAGACCGGCTGACAGGAATGCTCCCCGAGGGAATCCGAGTGCTCTACGGTGAAGAAGGGCTTCATGCGGTGGCGGCGGAGAATGACGCGGATACGGTTGTCTCCGCGCTTGTCGGCAGCGCCGGATTTCGTCCGACGTTAGCCGCCATCGACGCCGGTAAGACCATTGCGCTTGCCAATAAAGAAACGCTGGTATCCGCAGGGGAAATCGTAACCGCCCGCGCAAGGCGCAAGGGTGTAAAGATTGTTCCTGTGGACAGCGAACATTCGGCCATCTTTCAATCGCTCAACGGTTCGAGAATGAATGATGTATTGGCGGTGACGGTGACCGCATCGGGAGGAAGCTTCCGGGACCGGACTCGCGAAGAATTGGAAGGCGTTACGGTTGAACAGGCGCTTCAGCATCCGAACTGGTCCATGGGACCGAAGGTGACGATCGATTCCGCCACGATGGCGAATAAGGGTCTCGAGGTGATCGAAGCGCGGTGGCTGTTCGATCTCGATTACGATCGCATCCGCGTGCTCATTCATCCGGAGTCCATCATCCATTCGTACGTTGAATTTTATGACCGCAGCATCATTGCACAGCTTGGCGTTCCCGACATGCGCGTGCCGATTCAATACGCGCTGACCTACCCGGAGCGGCCGCTGTCCCCGGCTTCTTCCTTAGACTTGGCAGCCCTCGGAAAGCTAACCTTCCGTCCGATGGATTTCGAACGGTATCCGATGATGCGTTATGCATATGATTCGGGCCGGGAGGGCGGAACGATGACGACCGTCTTTAATGCGGCGAATGAGGTGGCGGTGTCCCGTTTCCTCCATGGAGATATTCCGTTCCTTGCCATCGAGTCGATCGTCGAAGAAACGCTGTCGCAACATGAGAAGAAGAAAGCCGACTCCCTTGAGACCATTCAGGAAGCGGACGACTGGGCCAGGGACACAGCGAAAAAGTTATCATAAAAAACCGTTCTCTTGAACGCCTTTCGGGAATAATGGTAATCTATAAGGACAACGCTCCGCCCGTACGAGGGTATCCCGGGGCGCAAGGGAGGAACGGCGAAGTTGATGACGCCACAATTGACACCGCAAGGTATTGTGCTTACGATTTTGCTATTTTTCGTGCTGGTTACGATACATGAGTGGGGACATTTCTATTTTGCGAAGCGCGCGGGTATTCTGGTGCGCGAATTTGCGATCGGGTTCGGGCCGAAGATCTTCACCTTCCGCAAGGGAGAGACGCAATATACTTTGAGGCTGTTGCCCTTCGGCGGATACGTGCGAATGGCAGGAGAAGAACCGGAAACGATCACCGTTCAGAAAGGCCAGACGATCGCGGTGGAAGCGAAGGGTGATACCATTCACCGGATGTACCTGGACCGGATCGACGAACGGCTGAACGCCATCCGTGGAGAAGTCGTAAATGCCGATCTTGAACGGAAGTTGCGTCTAACCCTGGACGTAGACGGGGATGAAGAGGTTTATAAGATCGACCCGGCGGCTGTTATCACCGCCCGGAATCAAGAAATTCAGATCGCGCCGCTTGACCGGCAATATAACGGGAAATCCGTAGGCAAGCGAGCGATGAGCATCTTCGCTGGCCCGATGATGAATATTATTTTAGCCGCGGGGTTATTCGTCGCCTACGCGTTTATGTACGGCGTGCCGACGAATATCGCTGTAGAAGGCGTCTCACCGGGACAACCCGCGGAAGAGGCGGGGCTTCGCAAGGGCGATATTATTTATAAAATTAACGGCGAAGAGATCGGCATCGACAGCGCGAAGATCACGAGACTCGTGTCCGCTTCAGCGGATCAGCCCATGCAGTGGGACATTATCCGCAACGGGGAACCGCTGCAGGTTACGGTAACGCCGACCCAGGTCGTTACGGAAGAAGGGACGGAGGCGATCCGCGTCGGTGTCATTATGACACCTTATACGCGTTCGGCGTCCTTGACCGAAGGCATTTCAAACGGATTAACGCTAATGTGGGACTCAACGGTCATTATTTTCCAAGGCTTCAAGCAATTAATTCTGGGACAGTTTACATTGGACGACCTTGGCGGACCGGTGCGCATGGCGGAGATGACGATGCAGATCGCCAATGCAGGGTTCATGATTTATATCCGCTGGGCAGCGGTGTTAAGCTTGTATTTGGCAATCTTTAACTTGTTGCCGATCCCGGCGCTCGACGGCAGCCGATTGTTGTTCTTGGGCATTGAGGCGGTGCGCGGCCGGCCGGTCGATCCGAATCGGGAAAGTTTGGTTCACTTTATCGGATTTGCGATGTTAATGCTGCTCATGGTGGCGGTAACGTATAATGACATTTTGCGCTTATTACGGGGGTAAGATGATATGGCGAAAGAGGATAAACAAGCAGGAAACCGGGAGATCACGCCGCAGAACGAGGATTTCTCAAGATGGTATTTGGACGCGATCCGCAAAGCGGATTTAATGGATTACTCTCCGGTGAGGGGCTGTATCGTATTTAAGCCGGACGGCTATGAGCTGTGGGAGCTTATTCAGAAACATTTCGATGTGCGGTTCAAGGAGACAGGCCACCGGAACGCGTATTTCCCGCTGTTCATTCCGGAGAGCTTCTTCCAGAAGGAGAAGGAGCACGTAGAAGGCTTCAATCCGGAGCTGCCTTGGGTAACCGAAGCAGGCGGTGAGATGCTGGAGGAGCGGCTTGCCATCCGGCCGACGTCGGAGACGATGATCGGTCATATGTACGCGAAGTGGATTCAATCGTACCGCGATTTGCCGGTGTTGATGAACCAATGGGCGAACGTCGTGCGTTGGGAGAAACGGACGATGCCGTTCCTTCGGACCAGCGAATTCCTATGGCAGGAAGGCCACACTGCCCATGAGGATGAAGCGGATGCGCGCAAAGAAACGATGCAGATGCTTAATATCTATAAGGAAGTCGTTGAAAATGTTCTCGCGATTCCGGTCATCGACGGCCAGAAGACGGAATCGGAAAAATTCGCCGGTGCGGTTGACACGTATTCAATCGAAGCGATGATGCGCGACGGCCGCGCCGTGCAGGCGGGAACGTCTCACTATATGGGGACAAACTTCGCGGTTGCTTTCGATATTAAATATTTGGACCGCGACAATCAGCTTCAATACGTACATACGACGTCTTGGGGTGTCTCCACACGGCTCATCGGCGCGTTGATCATGGTGCACGGGGATGATAAGGGCTTGATCATGCCTCCGAAGGTAGCGCCGACACAGGCCATGCTGATCCCGATCGGACCGCCTGCCAAGCGCGAACCGGTACTCGAGAAAGCGGCGGAAGTGCTTGCTCAGCTGCGGGGTGCCGGCGTGCGCGTGCGGATGGATGACCGTGCGGATGTAAGCCCCGGCTGGAAGTTTAACGAATACGAGATGCGCGGCATCCCGGTTCGCATTGAACTCGGCCCGCGCGATCTTGAGAACGGACAAGCTGTCCTCGTCTCCCGCGTGAGCGGCGAGAAGCGTACGGTATCGTTGAACAATATCGTTCAAGAGGTGCAGCAGATGCTTGACGATGTACATCAGGAGATGTACAATCGCGCGCTCGCCTTCATGAACGAAAACATGCGCAGTGTGGATTCGCTTGATGAGCTGAAGGCAGACGATCAGAAGCTGCGCGGCTTTGTGCTGGCAGGCTGGTGCGGATCGCGGGAATGTGAGGCGAAGGTGAAGGAAGAGACCGGCGCGACGAGCCGGAACATTCCGTTCGAGCCGCAAGAGCATAAGTCGACATGCCTCGTTTGCGGCGGGGACGCGAAGCATACCGTTGCATTCGCTAGAGCTTATTAAAAAGGATATATTATGTTGCATCTCAAGAGGGCCGGTTAATGGTATCATTAGATGTGGGAGGGGACCCTTTTGAACGTTGTGGCAGAGAAAAGAAACCGGTTTGAAATTCTCATGCGGCAAGCGGGAATTTCGACTGACATTATAGACGCTTTCTTTCAAGACGGATATATTGACCGGGTGGAGACAAGCCGTACGAACCGCGAATGGCATTTCGTGCTGCGGAAGTCGTCCCTTGTGCCGCGGGAGGTATATGTCGCGTTCTGCGAACGCATCATTGATAAGTTTAAGCATATCGCGTCGATCGGCTTCCAATTGGAATATGAGGAGAGCGTCCAGGACAGCGACCTTGTCCATGAATATTGGCCGCTCTTCGTCAGCTGGGCGCAGCGTCAAGCGCCGTCGATCAACGGCTGGCTCGCGAAGGCAGGAATGGAGTTTGCCGGCGGGGTCATTACGATCACGCTGCTGGACGAGATGACCCAGGAGCTGGCTAAGAAAAAAAATATCGTGGAATTGGCGCAATCGTATTTCTCCCAATACTTCTCCCGGGAATATACGGTGAAGCTGCAGGCGCGGGAGTCCAGAACGGAAGCCTATGAGCGATTCCAGGCGAAAATCTTGGAGGAGGAGCGGCAGTTCACACAGGAGCTGCTCTCCGAAGCTGCTTTTGGAGGCGGTGCCGATAAAGATACTTCTTCCAGCGATGTGCCGGAGAAGCTGATGTTCGGCTACGAAATCAAGGACCAGCCGGTTCCGATCCAGAGCATCCAAGAGGAAGAGAAGAAGGTCGTGCTTCAAGGTACGGTGTTTCAGCTCGAAGTGAAGGAGCTGCGCAACGGGAATACGTTGTTCATGTTCTCCATCACGGACTTTACCGATTCTTTGCAGTGTAAGGTGTTCGCCAAGACGAAGGATGACGTAAAGACGCTGAAGCTGCTCTCCATCGGCCAATGGATCCGCGTCCGAGGCAAGGTTGAGTACGACCGGTTCATGCAAGTGCCGGAGCTCGTGATGATGGTCAACGACCTCAATGAGGTTATCGCTCCTCCGGAGCGGATGGACGATGCCGAGGAGAAGCGGGTGGAGTTCCACCTCCATACGACGATGAGCACAATGGACGCCGTGAGCGACATTAAAGAATACGTCAAGCTTGCCGCCAAGTGGGGGCATAAGGCGATCGCCGTAACTGACCATGCGGCGGTGCAAGCGTTCCCTGAAGCGGACCACGCGGCGCATAAGCATGGCATTAAGATTCTATACGGTGTGGAAGCGAATGTCGTGAATGACTCCGTGCCGGTCGTGCTGATGCCGGATGACCGGCCGCTGGAAGGCGCAACGTACGTGATTTACGACGTTGAGACGACGGGTTTGTCCGTCACGCAAAATAAAATTATTGAGCTCGCCGGCGTCAAGATGGTGGACGGCAAGGTCATTGACGAATTCGCCGAGTTTATTAATCCGCATGAGAAGATTCCGTATCATATTACGCAGCTGACGAACATTACGGATGAAATGGTGGCTGGCGCACCGGAAGAATCGGACGTCATTCCGCGCTTCGTCGAATGGGTCGGCGACGCGGTGCTCGTTGCGCATAACGCCCGGTTCGACACCGGTTTCCTGCAGGCGGCGTGCAAGCGGCACGGGCTTCCTGAGATGCCGAACCCGGTCATCGATACGCTGGAGCTGGCGCGGCTGTTGTATCCGACCATGAAAAACCATCGGTTGAACACACTCGCCGAGAAGTTTAAGGTATCCCTTGAAAATCACCACCGCGCGATCGATGACTCGAAGGCGCTCGGACTCATCTTATTTCATCTGTTGAAGGACGCGGACGCGCGCAACATGAAGGTGCTGACGCAATTGAACGATTACGTCGGCATCGACTTGACAAACACCAGACCGTTCCACTGCAATATTTACGCGCTGAATCAGACGGGGAAGAAGAACTTATATAAATTAATTTCCTTATCCCATACCGAATATTTCCACCGTGTCGCTTGTATTCCGAAGTCGAAGCTTCAAGAGCTGCGCGAAGGGCTCCTAGTCATCTCAGGCTGCGAGAAGGGCGAGTTTTTCGAGGCGGTATTGAACAAGTCCGTGGAAGAAGCGGAGGGCGTCGCAGAGTTTTACGACGTGCTAGAAATTCAGCCTCTTACTTTCTATGAGCACTTAGTGGACAAGGGCCTTGTCGCCAGCACTGCGCATCTGCAAGCAGCGATTCGTACGGTCATTGAGATCGGCCGAAAGCTCGGCAAGCCGGTCATCGCTACGGGGAATGTGCACTACGCCCATCCGCGCCAGAAGCTGTTCCGCGACATCACGATCCATGGCATCACCGGGTTCAGCCCGCTGAAGGAACAGCGCAAGCCGGACGCGCATTTACGCACGACGAAGGAGATGCTCGAGGAGTTCGCCTTCTTAGGCGAGGAACTCGCATACGAGGTCGTTGTAAAAAATACGAACGAGCTGGCGGATCGCTTCGAGGAAATTCAGCTGTTCCCGAAGGACCTGTTCACACCGGTGATTGAAGGCGCCGAAACGGAAATTCGGGAGAAATGTTACGAAACCGCGCGTAAGATGTACGGAGATCCGATCCCGGAGGTCGTTACGGCACGCCTCGAGAAGGAGCTCGCGCCGATTATTAAATACGGCTTCTCAGCAAACTACTTGATTTCGGAACGGCTTGTGAAGAAATCGAACTCCGACGGCTACTTGGTCGGCTCCAGGGGCTCGGTCGGATCCTCTGTCGTAGCGATGTTTCTCGGGATCTCCGAGGTGAATCCGCTGCCTGCGCATTATTTGTGCAAGGCATGCCAGCACAGCGAATGGTTCCTTGACGGCTCCGTACCTTCGGGTTTTGACCTGCCGGACAAAAACTGCCCGAGCTGCGGTACGGTCATGAAGGGTGAAGGACACGATATTCCGTTCGAGACATTCTTAGGGTTTAAAGGCGACAAGGTTCCTGATATCGACTTGAACTTCTCAGGCGAATATCAGCCGCATGCGCATAACTATACGAAGGTGCTTTTCGGGGAGAAAAGCGTATTCCGTGCCGGAACGATCGGTACTGTGGCGGAAAAGACCGCGTACGGCTTCGTGAAGAAGTACGAGGAAGAGAAGGGAGTGCGTTGGCGCAGTGCGGAGGAAAGCCGCTTGGCTTTGGGCTGCACCGGGACGAAGCGCTCGACCGGACAGCATCCGGGCGGCATCGTCGTAGTGCCGAATTACATGGAGGTTGAGGAAATTACTCCGGTTCAATACCCGGCGGACGATACCTCAGCGGAATGGAAAACGACGCACTTCGATTATCACGCCTTCGACGCAAACCTGTTAAAGCTCGATATTCTCGGACACGATGATCCGACGATGATGCGGATGCTTCAGGACTTGACGGGCGTCGATCCGACGACGATTCCGATGAACGATCCGAAGGTGATGAGCATCTTCTCGTCAACAGAGGCGCTTGGCGTCACGCCGCAGCAAATCCGCACACCTGTCGCCACCTATGGGGTGCCGGAGATGGGCACGCGCTTCGTGCGCCAGATGCTTGAGGAAACGCAGCCGAAGACGTTCGCGGACTTGCTCCAAATTTCCGGGTTGTCCCACGGTACCGGCGTATGGCTCGGCAACGCACAGGAGCTCATTAAGAACGGTACCTGTACGATTAAAACCGTAATCGGTTGCCGTGACGACATCATGCTCTACTTGATTTATAAAGCTGGCATGGACGCGGCGCTGGCGTTCAAGATTACGGAGAGCGTGCGTAAAGGGAAAGGCCTCACGGACGAGTGGATTGAAGAAATGAAACGCTGCGGTGTTCCTCAGTGGTACATTGAATCTTGTTTGCGCATCGAGTACATGTTTCCAAAGGCGCACGCGGCGGCATATGTCATTTCGGCGGTGCGTACAGCATTTTTCAAGGTATATTATCCGATTGAATTTTATGCAACGTATTTCTCCGTTCGCGCCGATGACTTCGATCTTGATTTGCTCGTGCAGGGTTATGACGCCATTCACGCGAAAATCGTAGAGATTGAGGAAAAAGGCTTCAACGCGACGACGAAGGAAAAAAGCATGATCTCGATGTTGGAGATGGCGCTTGAAATGACGGCTCGAGGCTTTAAGTTCAAGCCGCTTGACCTGTATCAGTCGGATGCGACGAAGTTTAAGGTAGACGGAGATTCGCTCATTCCTCCGTTCTCAGCGGTTGCGGGGATTGGTGACAATGCGGCGCGCAGTATTGCAGCTTCCAGGGAGGACGGACCGTTCCTCTCCATAGAAGATTTCCAGCAACGCTCCAAAGCGTCGAAAACGATCATCGAGCTGCTTACCGGGATGGGCTGCTTCCGCGGCTTACCCGAGACAAACCAATTGTCCTTATTCTAAAGTTCCATGAATCCTGTTCGGTTTTCGCCGGGCAGGATTTTTTTGGAGATTGCGGGCCCATTTGCAAAAAAATGATATGACGAAAGCCTCAATCGCTGGTACAATAAGAAGAGAACGCTTTTATGGGAACACCATAGAAAGAAAGGACGGGGTAATGGAGGCCTTCGTAGAATTCTTAAGACAGTTCGGTTCATGGGGACTGTTCATTCACTCATTTATAGATGCGATCTTCTTTCCGATTCCCGCATTCTTCACACAGGTTTCGTTAAGTATCTTAAATCCATCTAACGCCCTTGTATTAGCGACGTTCGGTTTTGTCGCCTGCTTGCTTGGCACTCCAATAGGCTACGGCATTGGCCGCGGATTCGGCGCCCTCGTGTTAAATAAAATATTGAAACCCAAGTGGACCGAGGCTGCAACGCGCATGTTCGAGAAGAACGGCGAAGCGGCCATCATGATCGGTGCGTTTACCCCCATTCCTTTTAAAGTATTCACTATTCTTTCCGGGTTTCTGAAATTCCCGTTATGGAAGTTAATGTTGTTTGCCGCCATCGGCAGAGCCGCGAAGTTTTATGTTGTCGGCGGATTGTTTTATTTGTTCGGACGTGCGGCCGAAGGAATGGTTCATAAGGTTTCGCTGTACATGTTTCTCATCGTCGTTCCGATCTTAGTGGTGGGCTTGCTAATCAAACGCAGCATCGATAAGAAACGGGAACGTGCGGAAGCGGAAGAAATCAGGGTTTCGAAGCAATTTCCGGATCCGAGCCGTCCCGCTGAGCATCAGATTGGGGAATAATATCGTTCATACTTTAGCCATGGAGACAGTATCGCCTTATGAGGTGTGCTGTCTCTTTTTCATCGAATTTTCCTTGTTACTATTTTCTGGACTTGCCGTATATAATGAGGAAAGGGAAATAGAAAGGATGCGTGAACGCGTTGAGGCGGAAAACCATATGGATCGTTCTGTTATTCGTCTGTACGATTATATTGTTATCCGGTTGTGTACCTGGGGATGGGAGAAATACTGTTGAAGATCCGGCAGGCTTCTTCTGGGGGATATGGCACGGCTGGGTAGCGCCGATCTCACTGATCATCGGGTTTTTCAACGAGGAGATAAGAATCTATGAAACCTTTAACACCGGCTGGTGGTACGATTTTGGGTATTACATCGCAGTAATCAGCGGATTTGGCGGGATATCGTTGTTTCGGAATAAGCGTGTGAATAAGGATTAATACGAAAAAATCCAAACAAAAACCTCACCCCCAGGTTTTGAACTGCTCCCTGTCAAGTAGACAGTGAAAAAAAACGTATTGTCAGGACTCCGTGAACAGCGGAGTCCAATTTTATGCAGCATTTTCAAACAGTTGGTCTTCTGTCTTCGCTACAGTCTTGGCTTTTTCATTCAAATGAAAGTCATATGCGATGATGACTTAACGCACTAATATATCATTACTTTTTTTCGTTACTGTTTACTTCAGAAAAAGTGATGAGGGGAAGAATGGTATGACCTATATTTTGCGAACGGTGCAGTTAACGAAAACTTACGATGGACATGAAGTAGTCTCTAATATTAACGTGAATGTGAAGGAGAAAGAGATCTACGGTTTTCTTGGACCGAACGGTGCGGGTAAAACAACGATTATGAAAATGATAACGAACCTTATCAAACCGACTTCCGGGGAAGTGGAATTATTCGGACATAAATTAACGAATGATTCCTACGAAGTATTACGAAACATCGGGAGTATTATCGAATACCCTATTTTTTACGATGGACTTTCCGCATATGAAAATTTAGATTTGCATTGCGAATACATGGGTCATTCGGACAAACGGTCCATTGATGAGGCTCTCGAGCTTGTAAACTTACAACATACCAATAAGAAGGCAGTAAAAGATTTTTCATTGGGTATGAAACAAAGATTAGGCATTGCACGCGCCATTCTTACGAAACCGAAAATATTGATTTTGGACGAGCCAATAAACGGCTTAGATCCTGTTGGTATTAAAGAAATGCGGGATTTATTTAAGAAGCTGCGTGATGAATATAACATGACCTTGTTCATTTCCAGCCATATTCTAGGGGAGATTGAACAGGTAGCCGATACAATAGGTGTGATCCTTAATGGCCGTCTTATTGAGGAAGTTTCGTTGGAGGCCATTAAAGCAAGTAACCCAATGAACAATTCGCTGGAGGACTACTTCATAAACCTTATCCAAGGAGGGAAGCGTTATGCTTAAGTTGATGAGATTGGAAATCAGGAAAAATAAACTCGGGAGTTCCCTTAAAGCGGTGATCATTGCGAATTTGGGTATTATCGGATTTTTAACTTTGATTTATTTTGCGGAACGAAGTGAAGGGGCGGCAGCATTCGCTACGTACGAGAGCGCCTTTACCATCATTGATGTCTTTGTTCGTGCGACCTTTATGATCTTTGCTTCGGTTTGGATTGCAAAGCTTATCATAGATGAATATAAGAACAGAACTATTTCATTGATGTTCATGTATCCGATTAACCGCAAGAAGATTTTGGGTTCGAAGCTTGCTGTCGTCTTCCTGTACACTTTTCTTTCTGTGTTGCTATCCAATGTGTTTATTATCATAGTTTTATACGTGCTTGACCAAGTTTTCGACATTGTACCGGAACCCTTAATGTTATCTGCAGCCATCAGGAATATGGGTGAAGTTTTCATTAGTGCATTGTCTACGGCAGGAATGGGTTTGATACCTTTATTTTTTGGAATGTGGAAAAAGTCTGTACCGGCTACTATTGTGTCAGCAATTCTATTAAATACCATCGTAACGTCAAACTGGGGAGAAGGAACCTCGCTATACAACTTAGTGGCGATCCCAATTGGTTTGGCCGTCATTGGGGTACTGATCGCATACTTAACTATTCGAAATGTACATGTAAAAGATATTTAAGAGTGAAGTTACTCAAACAAATGTTCTTTATGTTCATGGGATTTAATGGTATGATAGGGTCATACAATTGAATCTTGGGTGGGCATAGTTTCCCTTCGAGAAGATGCTTTCGAAGTGAGTTTCCTTCGGAAACTTTCAGGAGGTGAAACTATGGAGTTGAAAGATGCACTAACGATCATGATTCTATTCGCTTCTTTTGTCTTAGCACTTTTAACATACATCGGAAATAACTACAAGAGAAAGTAAGAACCCACCCCAAGGTTGGCGCCGAAGGTGGGTTCTTTGACCTTTTCTTACTTAGAAGGGATTTACCCATCCAAGCCAATTGTATAGCCGGGTGTTTGCCGCACTCGGCTTCATTACTTAAAGAATAACATAAATAAAAATAGATGAAAACCCTGGGAAAACAATTTAATAGTTGAACGAAGCCTATAACATTAAATGGGGGAAGGTATATTCAATGAAGAGGATAAACGTAGTGTATTCATTAATTACTTATGAAAATAAGTCAAAGATTCTTATGGTGAAGAATAGAGATAACAATTCTTGGTCTCTTCCAGGTGGAGTTGAAAGATGCACTAACAATCATGATTCTATTCGCTTCTTTTGTCTTAGCACTTTTAACATACATCAGTAATAACTACAAGAGAAAGTAGAAACCCCCCAAGGTTGCAGCCGAAGGCGGGTTTTGTCCATTATGAACTTGAAGGGGATCAACCCATCCAAGCCGATTGTATAGCCGAGTGTTAGCCGCACTCGGCTTCATTACCTAAAAAATACCATAAATAAAAATAGATGAAAACCCT
>Ga0182742_1001088_pt1 | contig 36940 bp, 35 predicted proteins | sample eDN5th37CBELigMG_FD_128880 | JGI IMG/M metagenome (GOLD analysis project Ga0182742, IMG submission 128880) | Enriched Miracle-Growth compost microbial communities from Emeryville, California, USA - eDNA 5th pass 37_C BE-Lig MG (version 2)... ... | reverse complement strand
GGTCGGGGTAGGGCACGATGGGCGATGAGGTGGAAGCCCGCCCTCAATGCCTTCGCGATCACTTTCGAAGGACGCATCAACTAACCGATGCCAGGCCGGATCCACCGTTTATCGGACACTCCCGACGAGCGAGATCTCTGCCTTCGGTGCGGGTGAAGGTGTCGGGTGTTTGGGCGGCGACAAGGCTGCTGTTGGGGCGGGAGACGATGGTGGACATTGGATTGCCTTCGCGTTTGAGGTCGGTCGGATCATCGAGGTAAGTCAGTGACTCCGACCCGATACTTCGACTGATTGCGAACATAGGCCGGGTACTTGGCGTTGGGCGAACTCCAAACCATGCTGGTGGTATGGGCAGTGGAGCGGCACTGACCGCACTGGGACACCAACTGCGATACCTGCGCCAGTCAGCCGGTATGACCCTGGTCGAAGCAGCCCGACAGCTGCGCGCCACCAAGGGACACCTCAGCAACATCGAGCGAGGGCGAGACCGTCCCGGACTGGCAATCGTGGCCTTCTACGAGGAGCGCTTCAACGGCGATGGACAAGCCTTCGGACTGTACGTCGAAAGCGTCACGTCTTGGCGACCACGACAGCGTCAACCAATTGCCTCACGTCCGCGCTACCCGATACCCGGCGATGGCTCGACGTTCGTCGCCGACATAACGGTGCCAGACGGCACGATCATGCCGCCATTCTTCATCTTTCAGAAGGTCTGGCGAGTACGGAACAGCGGGACCGTGCCGTGGATCGGTCGGTGGTTGGTACGGGAGGGGGTGCCGGGTGGCTACGGCGTGCCACGATCTCCTTACCGAGTACCCATCCCCGACACGCAGCCGGGCGAAGAGGTCGATCTCGTGGTGCCGGTGCAGGCCCAGGCATTGGAGGGATCGTCTCAAGCGCATTGGAAGATGAAGGACGCTGACGGCTGGGAGTACTTTCCGGACCGCTACCCTGCGGGCATCGTGCTGTCGATTGTGGTGCGAGCGGGGGCACCTGCGCCTGAGATTCGACGTCGTGACTAATGAGCTCAAATCGGCATCGCCGCCGGCCGTTGCGAGGTCTTGCGCATCATGTCGGCCTCGCCGATCGGAAACCTGTGGCATCCGTCGCGTTGTCGGTGCCTTCTGGCATGCTGAGACGCGACCAAACGGAGAGTCAAGAATCTTCGCATATTTGTTCGAATAAATGGTAAAATGGCATCACGTATGCCTACAGACACAACAGGAAGACCAGCTGTGGCGCTTAAGAAGTCAGACCTCTACTCATCACTGTGGGCAAGTTGTGACCAGCTTCGTGGCGGCATGGACGCCAGCCAGTACAAGGACTACATCCTGACGCTGCTGTTTGTGAAGTACGTGTCCGACAAGGCTAAGACCGACGCCAACAGCCTCATCGAGGTGCCCGCGGGCGGCTCGTTCGATGACATGCTTGCCGCCAAGGGCGACAAGGAGATCGGCGACCGCTTCAACAAGATCATCGCCAAGCTTGCCGAAGCCAACGACCTGCGCAACGTCATCGACCAGGCCGACTTCAACGACGAAGAAAAGCTTGGCAAGGGCAAAGAGATGCAGGACCGCCTCTCCAAGCTGGTCACCATCTTCAATGACCTCGACTTCCGGGGCTCACGCGCCGAGGGTGATGACCTGCTCGGCGACGCCTACGAGTACCTGATGCGCCACTTCGCCACTGAGTCCGGCAAGTCCAAGGGTCAGTTCTACACGCCGGCCGAGGTCTCTCGCATCCTCGCCAAGGTGGTCGGCATCGGGCCAAACACCCGCCAGGACCAGACCGTCTACGACCCCGCCTGTGGTTCCGGTTCGCTGCTACTCAAGGCTGCCGCCGAAGCACCGCGCGGCATGACGATCTATGGCCAGGAGAAGGACAACGCCACCTGGGCGCTGTCCAAGATGAACATGATCCTGCATGGCAACGAGATCGCCGAGATTGAGAAGGGCGATACCATCACTAGCCCGCAGTTCACCAAGGGTGACCACCTGCGGACGTTCGACTTCATCGTCATGAACCCGCCGTTCTCAGTGAAGTCCTGGAATAACGGCCTCGAGAACGACTACGGCCGCTTCGAGTACGGCCGCCCGCCGGAGAAGAACGGCGACTACGCCTTCCTGCTCCACGCACTCACGTCGCTCAAGAGCACTGGCAAGGCGGCCATTATCCTGCCGCACGGCGTGCTGTTCCGCGGCAACGCCGAGGCCACGATCCGCACCCGTCTGCTCAAGCAAGGCTTCATCAAGGGTCTCATCGGCCTGCCGGCAAACTTGTTCTACGGCACCGGCATTCCGGCTTGTGTAGTCATCCTCGACAAGGAGAACGCCCAAGCGCGCACTGGTGTCTTCATGATCGACGCCTCCAAGGGATTCGTGAAGGATGGCAATAAGAACCGCCTGCGTAGCCAAGACATTCACAAGATCGTCGATACGTTTACTAGGCAGGTTGAGATCGACCACTATTCGCGTATGGTGCCGATGAGCGAAATCTCGGATCCCAAGAATAAGTTCAACCTCAACATCCCGCGCTACATCGACTCCTCCGAGCCCGAGGACTTGCAGGACCTCAGAGCCCACGTGGACGGCGGCATCCCGAACGCTGACCTCGACGCACTCGCGCCTTATTGGGACGCGTTTCCGCATCTCCGGGGTCAGCTCTTCAAGCCCAACCGTCCCGGCTACAGCGACCTCACTATCGACGTTGGTGACGTCCAGCAGGCCATTCTCGACTCGACCGAATTCCAGAAGTTCGCCGAGGAGGCTAAGACGCTCACCGACGACTGGTTTGCTGTGCATCGCGACACGCTCGCCGCAGTCAACGAGAATACGACTCCTAATGATCTGATCGCCACAATCAGCGACGACCTGCTCGCACGCTTCAAGGCTGTGCCTCTGCTCGACGAGTACGACGTCTACGAGCAACTCATGACCTACTGGCACGACACCATGCACGACGACACCTTTCTCATTATGAACGACGGTTGGCTCGGCGCGGCTAAGCCACGCAAGACGATCGAGGACAAGGACCGTAAGCTCACGGAGACCCCGGACCTCGTCGTCGGCAGCGGACGCAACGCGCAGAAGTACAAGATGGATTTGATCCCGTCGGCGCTGATCGTCGCCCGGTATCTAGCCGACAGCCAGGCAATGGTCGACGAGCTGACCGCGACCGCAGAGGAAGCCACACGAGCGCTTGAGGAGTACCTCGAAGAGCACACCGTTGAGGATGGTCTGCTTGCCGAGGCCATTGACGATGACAAGATCTCCAAGGCTCTCGTCGCGGCGCGGCTTCGAGCAGCCAAGAGGGAGGAATCTGATCCAGACGAGATCAAGGCGCTGGAGCGTGCTGTCAAGCTCTACGATGCCGAGTCTGCAACCAAGAGAGCTGTCAAGGAAGCCCAGGCCGAGCTCAACCTCGCAACGCTGAAGAAGTACGGCGATCTCACCGAAGACGACGTGAAGAGTCTTGTGCTCAACGACAAGTGGGCGGCCACCATCCGTAACCGGGTGGTCGGCGAGGTCAACGCCCTTACGCTCAACCTCGTCGCTCGGATTCAGCAGCTCGGAGAGCGCTACGCCGTGACGGTCGGTGACCTAGCCGATGAGTTAGATGAGCTTGAAGCCAAGGTGATTGGGCACCTGACCGCAATGGGGTTCAAGTCATGACTGTGACTACTCGGACGCCGCTCGGGCGCCTATTGCGTAGAGCGCCCCGCTACGGCATCAATGCGGCTGCGGTCCCATTGAAGCCCGGCATCCCCACCTACATCCGAATCACAGACATTGACGATTCTGGACGGTTTGCACCGAATCCGAAGGTTGGCGTAGCCCATTCCGCAGCCGCGAACTACTTGCTGGGCCCTGACGAGCTTGTGTTCGCTCGGACTGGCGCAAGCGTCGGGAAATCGTATCTCTACGACCCCGCCGACGGCGAGCTCGTTTACGCAGGCTTCCTCATCAACATTGCACCGGACCCAAGCAAGCTGGACCCGAGGTATCTGGCGTTGTACGCGCAGACCAAGGAGTACTGGGACTGGATCGCTCGCACGTCAGTGCGGAGTGGACAACCTGGTGTCAATGGGCACGAGTACGCCACACTACTCGTGCCCTTGCCAGACATGGCAACACAGAAGGCAATTGCCGACTCAGTCGGGGACGTGGACCAACTTGTTAGATCCCTTGAGAGCCTCATCGCCAAGAAGCAGGCGATCAAGCAGGGTATGATGCAGCAGCTCCTCACCGGTCGCACGCGGTTGCCGGGCTTCAACGAAGGCTGGGCTGACCTCCAGGCTGGGGATCTCGGAACATTCAAGGGAGGAAGCGGATTTGCGCCTCGGTACCAGGGCGCCTCGTCGGGTCCGATCCCATTCTTCAAAGTGTCGGATATGAACAACGATGGCAATGAGCTGTTCATGCAACGCGCAAACAACTACGTCACTGAGGCTCAACGGAAGTCGATGGGTGCCGTGCTGCTGCCTGCCGAAGCTATTGTGTTTGCCAAGGTGGGGGCAGCCGTGTTTCTTGAGCGCAAGCGTATTCTTACGGCGCCGAGCTGTGTCGATAACAACATGGCGGCCTACATCGTGGACAAGTCTCGTGTCGACGTGCGATTCATGCACTACTTCCTCTCCGCGTTCCCTTTGAGCTCGCTCGTAGCGACCGGAGCGTTACCCTCGTTGAATGGTGGGCAGCTCCGGTCGATTCCGATCGTATTGCCAACTGAACTCGATGAGCAGCGTGCCATCGCTGCCGCTCTGGCCGACGCCGATGCGGAGTTGGAGTCCCTGACTACGCGTGTTAGAAAAGCTCGGGCTATCAAGACTGGCATGATGCAGCAGCTGCTAACTCAAAGTGTTCGGTTGTCCGTGGAGGCTGCGTCGTGAACGTTAAGTGGGCAATCAACGAACTCGACAAGTTCATCAAGATGACAGTAATGCGCAACGGCAGCGGCAGCGGCAGCGGATTCATCACGACGTCTGACTACACCGCAGCGCCAGACGCTGAGGTTGCTCAACACGCTCAGATTGTCGAGAAGATTCTCGATCGCGTCATCGCGAGCTGGCGTACTGAAATCACGGGCAAGATGGCCCACAATCGCTGGGCTCGCCATCGTGAGGCCGCGATTCGCGCACGGCAGGAGCTCGTTCGCGCCGAGGAAGTTCGGGAGAATCTCGGTGAGAACGCTCCGGAACTATCTGCCGCCAAACTTCATCCGTGGATCTGGGAAGGCGCCAAGTCGCTCTGGCAGTCCGGCCACTATCGCGAAGCCGTCGGCGGGGCGATTCGAAAGCTCAATGCCGAGACTCAGAACAAGGTGGATCGTCGCGACGTGAGCGAAACCGACCTGTTCAAGCAGGCGTTCTCTCTTGACTCACCGAAGACTGGCAAGGCACGCCTGCGCCGTACGAAGGACGACGGTAGTGATACTTACAGGTCGGTGCAGCGTGGCGTGATGACCTTCGCTGAAGGGGTCTTCGCGGGCATCCGCAATCCGCTCAGCCACGAAGTCGACCAAGAACTGAGCGAGCGGGAGGCGCTTGAGTACCTAGCAGCCCTCAGCGTGCTTGCTCGCTGGGTTGATCAGTCTGACGTGGAGGCTAATTGATGAGTGATGTTGGACAGATTGAACGCAAAGCTCAGAACCGCGTGGTGGCGCTGCTTCGGGACCAACTCGGTTACGAGTACCTCGGAAACTGGGAGTACCGCGACGGTAACTCAAACGTCGAGACCACACTACTGACGCAGAACCTAAAGGCGCGCGGCTACGACGACAATCTTATCAATCGCGCGCTTGACCAACTCAGCAAGGCCGCCTCGGTCGGTGCCGGTCACGACCTCTACGAGGCGAACAGGGATGTTTACGGGCTGCTGCGCTACGGCGTGAAGGTCAAGCCTGGCGTCGGCAAGCAGACCGAGACCGTCTGGCTGATCGACTGGAAAAACCCGGAGGCGAACCACTTCGTTGTCGTTGAAGAAGTCACCGTCGCCGGGCAGCATACCAAGCGCCCCGACGTCGTGCTGTACGTCAACGGGCTGGCGCTCGCCACGCTCGAGCTCAAGCGCTCCAAGGTGGCTGTCTCCGAAGGCATTCGGCAGACCATCGGCAACCAGAAGCCGGAGTTTATTCGCTCGTTCTTCTCGACCGTGCAGTTCGTCTTCGCCGGCAACGACGTCGAGGGGCTGCGCTACGGCGTCATCGACACCCCGGAGAAGTACTGGCTGGAGTGGAAAGAACCGTCGGACGTCGCTGACCCGCTCGACCGGTCCCTGCTGCAGATGTGCAGCAAGCCGCGTTTGCTCGAACTGATCCACGACTTCGTAGTCTTCGACGCGGGCGTCAAGAAGGGCCCACGCCACAACCAGTACTTCGGCGTCAAGGCCGCCCAGGACCGCATCGCCAAGCGCGAGGGCGGCATCATCTGGCACACCCAGGGCTCGGGCAAGAGCTTGACGATGGTGTGGCTGGCGAAGTGGATTCGCGAAAACCAGCCCGACGCGCGGGTGCTGCTGATTACCGACCGCACCGAACTCGACGAACAGATCGAGAAGGTCTTCGGCGGTGTCAACGAGCAGATCTACCGCACCAAGAGCGGTGCCGACCTCATCGGCACGCTCGACGCCAGCGAACAGTGGCTGATTTGTTCGCTGGTGCACAAGTTCCGCGCCGCTGAGAACGACTCCGAGGACGACAAGGCGACCGCCGAGTTCATCAAGGAGCTGCACGCCACCATCCCGAAGGACTTCAAGGCCAAGGGCAACATCTTCGTCTTCGTTGACGAGGCCCACCGCACCCAATCCGGCAAGATGCACACCGCTATGAAGGCACTACTGCCCGAGGCGATGTTTATCGGCTTCACCGGTACCCCGCTGCTGAAGGCTGACAAAGCCACCAGCATCGAGACCTTCGGCAGCTTCATCCACACCTACAAGTTCGACGAAGCCGTCACCGACGGTGTCGTTCTCGACTTGCGCTATGAAGCCCGCAATATCGATCAGGAGCTGACCAGTCCCGAGCAGGTCGACAAGTGGTTCGAGGTCAAGACCAGGGGTATGACCGATCTGTCAAGAGCTGAGCTCAAGAAGCGCTGGGGCACCATGCAGAAGGTCGTCTCCAGCGAGCCGCGCGCTAAGCAGATCGTCAACGACATCCTGCTCGATATGGAGACCAAGCCCCGCCTGATGGACGGGCGCGGCAACGCCATGCTCGTGGGCTCGAGCATCTACCAAGCCTGCAAGTTTTACGAGATGTTCGTCGCGGCCGGCTTCAAGGGCAAGTGCGCCATCGTCACCAGCTACACTCCGAACGCCAGCGATATCGCCAAGGAAGACTCCGGAGCAGGCAAGACCGAGAAGATTCGCCAGTACGACATCTACCGCAAGATGCTGGCCGACTACTTTGACGAACCCGAAGTTGCGGCCGTGAACAAGGTCGAGGAGTTCGAGCAGGCCGTCAAGCGCCAGTTCATCGAGAACCCCGGCCAGATGCGGCTGTTGATCGTGGTCGACAAATTGCTGACCGGCTTCGATGCGCCGAGCGCGACCTATCTCTATATCGACAAGAAGATGCGCGACCATGGCCTTTTCCAGGCCATCTGCCGGGTCAACCGCCTCGACGGCGACGACAAGGACTACGGTTACATCGTCGATTATCAGGACCTGTTCAACTCCATCGAAGACGCCGTCGGCGACTACACCTCCGGGGCGCTCGACGGGTACGAGAAGAAGGACATCGAAGGTCTCCTGACCGACCGCATCGAGAAGGCCCGCGAGAACCTCGACGAGGCCCTCGAACGGATCCGCGCCCTCGTCGAACCCGTTGCGCTCCCGAAGAATACGCTGCAGTACCAGCAGTACTTCTGCGCAGTGGAGCAAGGCAACGCCGAACAGCTCAAGGCCAACGAGCCCAAGCGCGTCGAGCTATACAAAGCGGTCGCGGCCGTCACCCGCGCCTACGCCAATCTGGCCAACGACATGACGGCCGCCGGCTTCAGTCAGGCCGACGCCGAGGCGATCAAGAAGGAAATCGCGCACTACGTTGACGTCCGCGCCGAAGTGAAACTCGGTGCTGGCGAGGACGTCGACTTCAAGCAGTATGAGGCCGGCATGCGGTTCTTGCTCGACACCTACATCCAGGCCGGCGCTTCCGAGTTGGTCTCCAACTTCGAAGACACAGGCTTGATCGACCTGATCGTCAAGCTCGGCGCCGGAGCGATCGACAAGCTGCCTGCGGGGATCAAGAAGGACCCCGAAGCGGTCGCCGAGACGATCACTAACAACATGCGCAAGGTGATCATCGACGAGTACGCCATGAACCCGAAGTACTACGACAAGATGAGCGAACTGCTCGACGCCATCATTGAACAGCGCCGCCAACAGGCCATCGACTACCAGGAATACCTGGCCAAGCTCCTCGATGCCGCGAAGCAACTCGGCACCAAGGAGTCGGACACGAAGTATCCGGACTGGGCGGACAACGGCGCACGACGCGCCCTGATCGACTTCGGCTGGCCCGATCCAGCAACGCCGATCCAGGTGGACACCGCGATCCTGACGAGCAAGCCGCACGACTGGGTCGGCAACACGATGAAGGAGAAGGTTGTCAAGCGAGCCATCAGCCGCACGCTGCCCGAGGGCTTCGACCGACTCGATGAACTATTTGAACTAGTGAAGGCGCGCGATGAGTACCGCTAACGCCTACCTCACTATCCGTGGCATCGACATCGATGTCGTCTACAAGGACATCAAGAACCTGCACATCGGTGTCTATCCCCCGCTGGGCCGCGTGCGGGTGGCCGCACCAGCACGACTCGACGACGATGCTGTGCGCCTGGCCGTGATCCAGCGTCTGTCGTGGATCAAGCGGCAGCGCGACAAGCTGCGCTCCGCCGAGCGGCAGTCCGAGCGCGAGATGGTGACCGGCGAATCGCACTACGTCTGGGGTGTCCGTCGCCGGCTCAAGGTAGTCGAGCGAGCAGGCCGGGCGCACTTCGAGATTGACGGCGAGCGGCTGGTACTTTACGTACCTGCCGACACCTCGATTGAGAAGCGCCGTGACTGCCTCGACAAGTGGTACCGCGACCAGCTTCGCCAGGCGATCCCCGAACTTATCTCCAAGTGGGAACAGGCGCTCGACGTGACCGTGCCGAAGTGGACGATCCGTCGCATGAAGACCAAGTGGGGTTCGTGCAACCGCGAAACCCGGCACTTGTGGTTCAACGCCGAACTCGCCAAGAAGCACCCCGACTGCCTGGAGTACATCATCGTTCACGAGATGACGCACTACTCCGAACGTAACCACGGAGAACGGTTCACGAGCCTGATGGATCGGCACTTGCCCGACTGGCGCAGGCGGCGAGAGCAGCTCAACAGGTCTCCACTTTCCGACGAGCGATGGAAGGGCGAGTAGTTGATGGAGATCCGACGCATCGACATTCAGAACTTTCGGGGAATCAAGTCCCTTACATGGAACATCCCGGCAGGCCGCCGCTTTCTGGCGCTAATCGGGCCAGGCGACAGCACCAAGTCGAGCATCTTGTCTGCTATCGACATGGCGCTTAGCGACAGATGGAACTTGTCGTTCACAGACACGGACTTCTATCAAGCAGACGTGAATAACCCGATCTCAATTCGAGTGACGCTCACGGGATTGCCTCCCGAACTTCGTCAGCATCACGTGCTCGGTCTGCATCTAAGTGGTCTGGATGCCGCCGGTGAGCTTCACCAGGACCCCGAAGACGACCATGAAGTCTGCGTCACTATTTGTTTGACGGTCGACGGTGAACTCGAGCCCAAGTGGACAGCCTTCCGACCGGGTAAGGGCACAGACGAGGCAGCAGTTAGCTCGGCCGCTCGGCGCTTAATCGGTACCTACAAGGTGGACGAGCGCATCGATGCGCACCTGCGGTGGACCAAGACATCTGCTCTTGGCCGACTTACCCAAACCAAACACGGAGCCACGAAGCTTCTCGTGGAGGCCAATCGAACCGCCCGTGCAGCCGTCGCGGGCTCGATCCCAGAGGACCTTGGACAGCTAGCCAAGTCCATCCAGGAGAAGATGCATGACCTGGGGAGCGGTGTATTTGAGTCTTTACAGCCCGGTCTCGATCAGTCGCTTTCAAATTCATCGGGGAACCTTGCGCTATACGAAGGCACGGTCCCGCTGACCAATTACGGACTTGGTAGCCGACGTCTCGCGGGCATCGCAGCGCAGCAGCTCGCACACGACGGCAAGGCGTTCCTCCTTGTCGATGAGATCGAGTACGGACTTGAGCCGCACCGATTGGTCAACTTGCTCGCACAACTCAGGCGCACAGACATTCCGGGCCAGGTGTTCGTCACAACTCACTCGCCAATCGTTCTAAGGCACCTTGACGCCGAGGATCTCGCTGTAGTTCGGTCGCTTGCTGACGGTCGGGTTGAGGTGAAGTGCCTTGCGGCGGGCAACGAGAACATTCAGAAACTACTCCGGGCATCTCCGGAAGCATTCCTCGCGCGCCGAATCGCAATTGGTGAGGGGAAGACCGAATACGGCCTGTTGCTGGGCTTATTGGACCAGTGGGACGCCGAAGCCGCCGTGAACGGAACCCCGGTCAGTGCTGCGCTCGGTGTCGTTGCCGTCGAGGGCAGTGGCTCGGACACGGTCACTCGTGGAGAGATCTTGGATGAACTCGGATATGAAGTCACCCTACTAATGGACAGTGACGTCAACGATGTCAACGTCAAGGCCGACGCCTTCGCTGCCCGTCCCAAGGCTGAAGCAGTTCGATGGCGTGACGGTTTCAACGTGGAGCGTGCCGTTTGTGAGGTTCTCGATGCGGACGGCCTAACCGCACTCATCCAATTGGGTATCACACTGTCTGAACATCCCGACGACGGAGCAGCTAACTTCTTGACTCATCTTGGGAACGCCGGACTGCCGCGCGACCAGACCTCCCTGAATGTGGGAGATTGGGTTAGTTCGGGCTATTCGCTTAGCAAAGCGCGTGAACTCATTGCCAAGGTCGCCAGCAAGAAGAGCTGGTTCAAACAGGTACATCGGGGGCGCGCTCTCGCATCGCAGCTTATGGCCGCCCGACACCTCCAAGATTCTGACGAACTTGCCAAGGTGAACGCGCTTCGGGCAGCAATCTTCGATCTACGACAGAATGCTTCCGGGGAGGAGAAGGCGTCGAAAGACGAGATTGCATCGTGAATACTCCGCGTCTACTTGACCGCCTGCCAGCCTCAGTCGAGCTCGCAGCCGGGAGCGGCAAGACTTGGACGTTGGCGGACAACGTACGCAGTATCGCTGGTGACGGCGGTCGAGCACTCGTGCTTACCCACACTGTCGCCGGTGTTCACGCAATGAGCTCCAAACTCGACGAGTTGGATGTCGATCCTGATGCGTACCACGTCGCAACGCTGACAAGCCTTGCGGTCGAGCTCGTCAGCGCGTACTCATCCCACGCTGGATTCGATGTCCCCAAAGCCGTCGATCTCAGTCGCTCCGAGGAATATATTCAAGGCGCCATCGCAGTGCTTAAGCGGCAGCACATTCGAGATGTATTCGGCCTGAGCTACACTCACTTGCTTGTCGACGAATATCAAGACTGCTCAACCAACCAACATGCCCTTGTGCGTGCACTGAAAACTGCGATCCCTCAGGCAATCGTCTTCGGTGATCGTTTACAGGGCATTTTTGGCTTTGCTGACCCGATTGTCGATTGGGACGTGGATGTCCTGCCGGAGTTCCCGGATTTCCCGATGAACCATGTCCCGCGGCGCTGGAAAGGTCACAACGAAGATCTCGGCGCTTGGCTCCTCTCAGTTCGTCGTCAACTGACCGCCGGCAATGTGCTTGATCTCAGAAGCGGTCTCCCGAACGGCGTGACCTTCCTCTCTAAGACTGCTGCCGGCTTTGAACTGGTGGATGCAGCCCGACAGCGCCGGGGAGATGGTGAGACTGTTGTCGTTATCGCCGCACCGCATTTGCACGCCGCGCGAGCGGTTGCCTCACGTCTGTCAGGGTACGGATACGTTGCTATGGAGGAGATGGGCGGCAGCTCCATGGCGAAGTTGCTCGGATCTCTTGCGGACCTCGAACCAAGCAACTACGCCACATGGCTGGTAACTACCGCGAAGGCCTGTTTCACTGGCTACGGCAAACTCGATAGTGGTGTTATGGGTCGACTTGCCAAGGACAATCCGGTGGCGACGCTCAAGCGTCCAGGTCTCGAGAAGACGCTCGCCGCAATCGACCGGGTCCAGTCGTCACCGGATTTTCGTGTGCTTGCCGAGTCTATGGATGCGATCCGTCTTGCAGGAGAGGCTCAGCTGCACTCCCGCGAAGCATGGCGTGACATGACCAAAGTCATCGAGGTTTGTGCAATTGATCCCGAGCGAGACATGTCTATCGAACTTGTGCGCGTCCGCGAGCGGGTGCGCTACGGCGGGCGGCAAAGCCAGTCGCGTGTGGTCTCTCGGACCGTGCTTATTAAGGGCCTTGAGTATGACCATGTCATCATCGCGAACGCTGCAGACATCAGCGACGCATGCAATCTATATGTTGCGCTCAGCCGGGCACGAAAGAGTGTAACGATCATTGGTCCCAGTCCGCAGATAACCATTAAGGAGACACCGAATGGTCGATGAGACGCGATCTTGCGAGCATTCCTCAGGTCAGTCGTGATCCCCAGCCCGCGGGCGCTCCGCGACAATCAGCCGCACATCCACAGGCCAACCTCCGCCTGCATTCGCCCGCTCATGACACCTTCAGTCAGCTGGCTGCAGGTCGTTAATCTGGACTCTTCTGAAAGCCGAAAGATTTCTTCAACAGCAGCAGACCTGCGATGGCCCCACCAACACCGGCGAGCAGTGCGGCAAAAGTTCCTGCCGCGAGTGGAGTGCGCCACAAGGGGGTTAGATTGGCTGAGCACTGGATGCCAGGTATTTCTACCCTGGGTGCCAGCTCACCCCGAAGTGACGCGAGACATTGGGCGGCCAGTTCGGCGCGCTGCTCCACATCTAGGTGAGAGGCGGGGTTGGCTGTCGCCTGCTCGGCCGGCTGCTGCACCCACGCCACGAGGGCTTCTACCGTCTCAGTACTAACTGTGGCCGTCGGGCTCGCGACAACGAACAGAAGGAAGCCCAGACTTCCAAGGGCACCGACGATCGCCATGATGGTAGGCCAGAGCGTATAGATCCCTGCGCGACTATTGACCTTGCGGGCCGTATCGCGCCAGGTGTAGGCACGCACATTAATTGCCGCCGATCGGGACGTGAACTTGGCAAAATCATCCGGCGCGAGGTACGTCCCGGAAGCGGTCACCTGCGGTCCCGTCGAAATCGTTCTTAGTTCCAGGGGAGCATCCCGGTGATTCTCCAGAACCACCTTCCGGTCGTCCGCGACCACCGATATGATACGGCCCTCAGGGCTACGCTCGGCGATAAACACCCGTCCGGTACTCACACCGCTGCGAGCCTGATGGACAGCGGGTACTGGTTGGGGCTTGTTGGTAATTATCATTGGATCGCGTACGCCGTGCCGACCATCCACATGATCGGGTCAAGTAGTGCAGGATGTGAGACGTGCCATGGCGCCACGGGCGGCTCGATCAGTGCCTGTTCGGCAGCCATCTGGTCGCGGTCCTGGGGTCGTTGGTCGGCCGTGCGATACGCCAGGAGAAGCGCTCCCGCAACCGTCACCACTGCCGGTTCGCTCACCTCAGAGCTAAATTCCCGACCATCGAACCTGGCGCGGACCGTGGCACTAATTTCATCGATCGACAGCCCGAAGTTGTAATTGCCTACGTCGAACCTCAACTGTGTGTCGATTTCTGGGACCTGTTGCCGGACGACCGCGGCGAGATCAGTTACTAGGTTGGGCTCGTTCGCGCCGAAGGGAGGGGGCCCATAGGAGTAGTCATAAGTGTGGCGGCCATCCGTCAGGATGTGTTGCAAGGCTGCCCTGGCGCGATTCTGGACGCGTTCTGTCAGTTGACTCCCCGCCTGCTGGGCCTTTGTTGTTGCAGGAATAGGACCGGCGCCGGGTAGGACGGCTTGGATGACAGCCAGTGCAGGTACGCAGATGGCGCATTCGAAGCCCTGGTAGCGGCTGCCGTGCGAGGAACAGGCCCATACAGAACAGATTGAACAGGTGGCGAGTGGTTCATCTGCATCAGCCTGGCTACTTGCGGGCAGGGAACGGGGCTGGTTGGGGGACTCGGAATGCAGGTAAGCACAGAGGTAGCAGCCCATACCACTGTCCAATCGCGAGGCAATGCGGTTCATTCTAGGGTACGACAGAAAGATCGGCCCTCTAGGCAAACCGGACCATTTTCCAATCGCTTGGAATGCGCCTGCTGCGCGGTACTGGTGAGCGCTTCCCAGGGGTGGGGTGGCGGATCGTAGCGACGCTCGCTCGCCCAGGATCGCTAGAACACTTCATCTGCGCTAAACAATGTCTCACCTCCTGTGGAGAACGCAGGCGAGTCCTGGTGCTGCTTACGAGGCAGAACGGTGAACTTCACCCTGGAGACAGAATGATGGACATCGTTTGTGGAGTTTTCTGTGGCGTAGTCACCTGAAAGGACCGTGACACTTGCTTTGACTTCCTTGGAAGTCTTGCTTGATGCGTCGCGGCTTACGGTGACTGCCAGATCGAACTCAATGCCGGTCGACTCATCAAGGAAGAACTTGATTTCATCTGTTTCGCTCTCCGACACGGAGCTGGCGGTCTGCATTAGTGTTTGTGTTATAAATTGCTTGACGTCCATTGTGGGACCTCCTCTCGTTATTATGATCCTTGGGAAGATGGCGTGCCCCTCTCCCGCCTTTCAATATCAACAACTTGCGCGCGGAGTCAACCAGATTGATGAGAAATCTCAAGCCAGTTCCGTCCAGGCTCTTTCTGAATGTATCCGGTAGGGGTGTGTTCTAACTGTGCCCCAACCTATGCGTTGTTAAATGCTCAGCAGGGTTGCTTGAGTTGGTCTATTTCCACCGCTCCACTGCCGGAGGTCTCATCGCCACCCCTGATCGCTTCAGCGCTTTGCCGACCGTGCTCGTCCCCAGGCTCAGCTCCTTGCCGATCCGTACCGTCGACCAGCCGGCTTCGTACAGCTCGGTCGCACGGGCGAGCAGGCGTGGTGTCATCTGGACCCGCGACCGCAAGGCGACTCCTTCGCGGTGCAGGTGCGCGCTGACCGTCTGGCGGTGCATCCCGAACTCGTCGGCCAGCTCGTAGACCGTCGCGCCTTCCCGGTAGCGTCGGACCAGTTCTGCAATCTCGGCGGGCTCCAACTTGCGGTTGGCGCGGGGTCGCGACACTGCAGTGCGCCGTTCCAGCGCCACGTCCACGGCGCCTTGGTCTGCCCGTACCGCGTCCGCGACGCTCTCGACGAGATGCCGAAACGGGGTACGTTGGCTTGAGATGGATTCATGGAGGCGCACCAACACCCCTCTTCGTCTCGCCTCCCGGCGCCGGTTCTTCGCGGCACACTGGACCGGAAACCACACTCCGCCCGACGAGAGGATCCGCTCGTGACCGAGACGACCGGCGAACACCCTGTCACTGCACGCGCGAACGGACCGACCGTCGTACTCGATCTTCTCGACGGCATCGGTGTCGCGCTCGACCTCGCGCAGGCCCGGACACTGCTCGAGCAGTTGCAGGCGGCGATTGCGAAGGCCGAGCGACTCGACGACTGACTCCCCCGGATTCAGTCCTGCGCGTCGATCTTGGCCCGCGCATCCTCGATCCACGGTGGGGAGATGAAGATGCCTTCCGCTTCCACGCAGATCCCGTCGGGCCCGGCGATGTGGCCGGTGACGAATCCCTTGCGACCCTCGCGGCGGTCGAGCTTCGCCTCGGCGTGCAGGTCGCCGAGCGGGGTGGGCTTGCGGTAGCGGAGGGTGAGGGTGCCTGTCATGCCGGGTGAGGCCCCGACACGGGCGGCGTCACCGAGGACCTGGTCGAGGACGAGCGCCAAGATACCCCCGTGGGTGTGGCCGGCCGGCCCCTCGTAGCCGATGTGCAGGTGGAAGTCCGTCCATACCCGGCCGTCCGGGTCGGTGTTCATTTTGAGCGGCGGAGCCACCGCGTTGCGCAGCCCCAATGCAGCGTTGCCCCAGGAACGGAATTGGCCGGCGTCGTTGAACCGTGTCCCGTACGGTCCGGGGTCGCGTCGCCTCCCGAGGATCGCTGCGGCCGCCGCGAGGTGTTCGCGAGCCCGGCGGATCTCGTCGTCGTCGGCCTGGGTCGAGATCCCGAGCGGAATGAGCGCGCGGATGTCCTCGACCAGCGGTCCGTAGAGCGCGGCCTGCCGCGCGACCTCGTCTTCGGACAGGCCGTCGTTGATGTAGAGGCTGATGACGTCGGTCATGCGGGCTCCTGCGGTGTCGGGACACGGTCGCCGGATTCGAACTGCGCGGAGCCGACGGTGTCAATCTCGGGTTCCGGTGACCGGGACACGGTCCACGCGCACGGTCGCAACAATCCCTCGTCCGAGGGATGGTTCGGCGGCACGGGGTCGTCCGATACTGAGCGCACAGGAAGGAGCCTCGATCGAGCGCGAATCCTATAGCAGAAGAACGTATCTCGACGAGGAGGTCGGACGATGCGGCATCACCGGCTGTTCCGATCCGCAGGACTGACGTTTGCGGCGTTCCTGGTTGCGGGAGGGCTGTCCTGGTACAGCGCGACCGCGGCTCCGGACGGGAGCCGCACCTCCTTCGGCGCCGCCGGGAACCTCGGCGACGGCGTGGTTCGAACCTTCGCCTCCGTGGACCCCGGCGGTGAACCGACCGCGGTCGGCGTCCGGCTTTCGGCGGCCGCACTCGACGGCCTGCCCGCCGAACCCGCCATGCTCATGCTCGAGTTCCCGGCGGAGGCGTCCGCGACGGCCTTCGATCACCTGATGCTCAACTGGAACCCGCACGGACACGAACCCGAAACCCTTTTCGGTAAGCCTCATTTCGACTTCCATTTCTACATGACCGACATGGCGTCGATCATGCGGATCGATCCGGCGTCACCCGGCTTCGCCGCGCAGGCCGCCCACTTTCCCGACGCCCGGTACATGCCGCGCGATTACGTCGCCCCGCCCGGCGCGCTGGCATCGGAGCTGGCGGTGCCGTTCATGGGGACGCACTGGGTCGACGCGACCGAAGGCATGATCCCGGGCGTCTACGACTTCACCGAGACCTTCATCAACGGATCCTGGGACGGCACCTTCACGTTCATGGAACCGATGATCACCCGCGCATGGTTGCTCACCGAGCCGAGCTTGCAGGAGAGCATCAAACAACCTCAGGCCTACCAGAAGTCCGCGTACTACCCAACCGTCTACACCGTCCGATTCGACGACAGCACACAGGAATTCGAGATCACCCTGTCCGGGATGGTGTACCGCACCGGGCCCTGAGACCCGTGGCACCTAGCCGCGGCGCGCTCAGTCATCCGCTCCGACGATCGTCACGGCGGATGACTGACGGCCGAGCGGGTCCGTGAGGGACGTACCTGTCACGGTGAGTCGACCAGCGCGAGAAGCCGATCGGCAGCGGCCGCGGCACCGTCGGTGCCCCGGATCCGGGTGCCGAGCGCGGCCGCCGCGGTCCGGTAGCGCTCCGAATGAACCAGATCGTCGATTGCGTCGCGGATCTTGTCGGGGCCGGCCGTCCTGCGGAGCACCTTCCCGGCACCGGCGTCAGCCACCGCCTTCCCGACCGCCGGCTGGTCGGTAAGTGGTGACATGGGCATGATCAGCATCGGAAGACCGTGCGCGAGAGCCCGGAACGTGGTTGCGTGCCCTCCGTGCCCGATCACCGCGGAGCATTCCGGCATCAGCTCGTTGTGCGGAACGTACCGGTGGACGGACACATTCTGCGGAACACGGAATCCCGCGGGATCGACCGAGGGTCCGGTCGTGACGACCAGCTCGACGTCGGCGCCCTCGACAGCGTCGAGGATGTTCTGCAGTGTCCTGCGCTGGCCCGCGAATCCGGCCGTGCTGAGACTGGCCAGCACCCGCGGCGGGGTGCGACCCACCGCCGCCTCCCGGACCTCGTGCACCGCCCCGGTCCACACCACGTGCCCGTTCGTCCGCCCGGCCCCGTCGCGAGCAGCGGGATCGAACGCCGGGTCCGAGCACACCAGTTCGAGATCGGAGCCGTGCCACACACGCCGGGGACCGAGCCCTTTCGTTCGGGCGACGATACCGAAGGGGCCGCGCCGGAACGATCCGTAGAACATCGCGTAGAACGTGTGGAACAGCGCGACGTGCCGCAGTCCCTCGCGGGCGGCCGCATCGAGCGCGTTGAACAGCATGCAGTCGACGACCACCAGGTCGGCCGGATCGGCGCGCACCTCGTCCCGGAGATCCTGCCCGACTCCCGGTGCGGTGACCATCGTGATCCCCATCGTCAGGACCGTCCACGTGCTCAGCTGGTCGTGTGGGCGCCACGTCGGCGAGTTCCGGTAGGCCCGGAACTCGAGCCCGGCCGACTCGATCTGCGATTGCTGCATCGCGTGCCCGAGAACCCGGACGCGGTGACCGCGGCGATGCAGTTCCCTGCCGATACCCAGCGCCGGCGGCACATTGCCGCCGGCTTCGAACGTCACGATCAGGATGTCGGACACGACGTTCCTCCCTCTCCACGGCGCCCCGACCGGTAGCTACGGGTTCTGTCCGCTTCGTGTCGTCCCGACGAACGAGCCGTCCGGTCCCACCGGCGCACCGAAGTGCGGCAGATGATGGGCGAAGAACAGGTGCGCGACGAGTTCCTGACGGCTGTTGACGCCGATCTTGGCGTAGATGCTCTTCAGGTGGTCCTGGACGGTGTAGGGACTGATGAACATTCGTTGCCCGATCTCCGCCCGCGTCTCACACGCGAGGACATGTCCGAGCACCTCCGACTCCCGCGCGGTGAGTCGGTACAGGTCGGTCACCAGCGCCACGACCTGCGCGGGATGGGCCGGTTCCAGCGTGACGACTACCCGGCCCGCCGCTCCCCGGCCGTCGAGTCGCCCTGCGCGCAGCACCAGCCATTCGCCGTCGGCGGTGCGCATCCGGGTGACCACCACGTCCCCCGAATTCCGGAAACGCACGGCCGCCGCGACCGCGGGCATCATCCGTACCTGCGAGTCGCCGCCCATCCGATCGAGAAATTCCAATGCTCGCGGGGTCACCGACTCCACCTCGTCGTCCTCCCCCACGATCACCACGGCGGGGCCGTCGGACACCTCCGCCACCATCTGTGGCGCCTGCCGGATCAGCGACAGGCGCAGGCCTTCTCCGATCTCGCGAGCAATCTCGGCGAGCGCTTTCACGTCTGCATCGCCGAACCGGTGGCCCGGTCCGCGCATGAGCGTCCCGCCGCCCCACACCCGGTTGTCACGCCCGCGGAAGACCAGACGGACCTCGTCGTCCATCCCGAGCGGCTCGAGTATCTGTTGATACGGCAGGGCATCCCGCACATCGCCGTCGATGGCGTCGCGGATCATCTGGGCGCCCTCCGGTTTCCGGGCGAGCCTGCCGTAGGTGTTGGCGTAGGGCGAAGTGCCGTACTCCAGTTCGGCGACGATCTCGACCGCGCGGCCGGTCGGGTCCGTGACGTCGACCATCGTCGCCGACGTGATCATCAGCGTGGCCGGATCGGCCGTGCCCACCATGCCCCGATCGAACGGAATCCGTCTGCGGATCACGCTCAGCGCGGCCTGCGCGAAGTCGAACGGATTGTCGGTGGCGAGCGCGGCATCTCGGTTGGACGAGCGCAGCGCCTCGACCGTCCGATTCGCGGCCACACTCCGCTTGGCGGCCATGTCCTCAGTATGCGCAGGCCGACTTCGCCGTCGGTACCCCTCACAGGTGGGGGTGCGTCGAGTGCACCCGTCCCGGGTTGCGCGGATGCACGACACGGCCGGACGATGACAGCTGTGACCGGTTTCGTGGAGGTCCGCCCGTACGCCGAACTCAACGCGTTCGTCGCCGCCGAATACCGGGGCGTCGCCTCGCGCCGGCCGTTCCGGCCCCATCAGACCGTCAAGGACGTCGCCGAGGCGATGGGCATCCCGCACACGGAGATCGACCTGATCGTCGTCGACGGCGAGCCCGTCGATTTCGGATACCGGCCGCGCACCGGCGCCCGCATCGCGGTGTATCCGGTCTTCGAGGCACTGGGCATCGAACCGATCGAACGGCTACGGCCGGCACCGCTGCGCGACCCGCGGTTCGTCGCCGACGTCAACGTCGGCAAGCTGGCCCGCTACCTGCGCCTGCTCGGGTTCGACGTGCAATGGTCCCCCACCGCGGCCGACGAGACGCTCGCCCGCGTCAGCACCGACGACCAGCGCATCCTCCTGACCCGGGACCGCGGCCTGCTCGCCCGCAAGGTGATCACCCACGGTCTCTTCGTGCACGCGGTCGATCCGGTCGAGCAGGTCGTCGAGGTCGTCCGGCGGCTCGATCTGACGTCCCGGCTCGCACCGTTCACCCGGTGCATGCGCTGCAACGATCCGCTCGTGGAGGTGCCCAAGTCGGAGGTTCTCGATCAGCTCGAGCCCCTGACCCGCCGGTACTACGACGACTTCCGGCGCTGCGTCGGCTGCGGCCGGGTCTTCTGGGCAGGATCGCACCACGATCGGCTCGTCACGCTCGTGGAGACGATCCGCGCGCGAGTATGAGCCTGCGCCTACGCGACGAGGAGCGCCAGGAGCGCTACCAGTGACGGCACGGTCTGGCACAACGAACCGACCACACCAGCCCCGCGGGGTCTGCTCATCGCCATCCGGTCCGAGGCGAACAGTGCGATCCCGGCCAGGAACATGAACGCGCACGTGTAGATGACGAGGGTGCGGCCCGGGGTGTCCTGGCCGGCCCACCACAGGGCGACACCGACGATCGCGCCCGATCCGAGAAACAGGTTGTAGAAGCCCACGTTGAAGGCCCACATCCGTACCGGAGGGACGTCCTCGGTGGGCACGCGGAACACGTCCAGGTGGACGCCGGGCCGGAGGAACAGGATCGACTCCCACGCGAAGGCCAGCAGATGCACCGCGGCGGCGATGAGGGCGGCGACTTGGGCGACGACGATCATGACGACCCACTCCGTTCACTGAACCGGATGTCGTACCGGCCTGTCAGCGCGGCCAGCAGGCCGGGCAGATCCTCCGGGGCATGCTGTTCGCGCAGCACACCGGCAAGGTCGGCGAAGAAACTGCTCATCGCCGTACCGGCACTGACGAGAAGGAACACCGCATCCGCGGTGAGCACCGAAAAGGTGTTCATCGTCCCCGCGGCGATGTCGAGGGAATCTCCCGGCGCGAGATCGCAGCTCGCGCCGTCGGCGTGGACCCGGATCCGGCCGCGCAGCAGGTGGTATGTCTTGGCCCAGGACTCCGCGTGCATCGGGGGCGGTTCACCGAGACGTGGCGCCTCGACCAACATGAGTTCGTAGGCGCCGCCGGTGTGCTCGCGGGACGAGAGGACCGTGACATCGGCGTCCGGGAGCGACAGCCGCGTGCCCGCACCGGACCGTTCGAGATGAAACCCTGACATACCGTGACATTAGGTCGGGCGGAATCGGTAGGGACATCCCAGGAATCGGGGATGTCGAGGGCAGTAGGAACCGGCGCATACTGAGCTCATGCTCGAACTGCGGGCAGAGCGACTGCGCCGGGACATCCTCGCCTTGGCGGGCACCGGCGCGGGCGTCGCCGAACTACACCGACGGTCCATCGAACTGGTCGGCCGTACCGTGCGCAGCGACCTGACGTGCTGGGCGCTGATCGATCCGAGGACACTGACGATCGGTTCGATGACCAGCGGGCGCGACCGCATCCCCAGCGAGTACGAACCGCTGCTCGCCGAATCCGAATGCGGCGGACACGATCCCGCGACCTTCGCCGAGGTAGCCCGCAGCGGGCGGACGGCCGTCCGGGCGTCCGATCTCCCGGCGTCCGACGTCGCGCAGAGTCTCCGGCACGGCGCGGTGTGGAAACCGCTCGGACTCGACCGCGAGCTGCGAGTGGCCTTCACCGTCGACGGATATTGCTGGGGTGCAGCAGGATTCGTGCGTTCCGGAACGGACTTCACCGATCGCGAGGTCGAGTTCCTGACGATGGTCGCCCCAGCTCTGGCCGCGGCGACGCGCGCCGCCGCCGTTCACACGCTGCGGCCGCACCCCGGGGACGATCCGGGTCCCGCGGTGGTGCTGACCGACACGTCGGGTGCACCCGTCGCGCTCACCGCGGCGGCCCGTCTTTGGCAGGACCGGCTGACCGGCCCGGTGCGACTGGCGGTGCTGTTGCGCGCGGCGACGTTCGGGGCACGATCGAGCCCGTCCGGGGTCTTCCGCGCCCACATCAGCGACGGGCACGGGTACTGGGTTCTGGTGCGCGCGACCGCCCTGGACGCCGACGGCGACGACAGCCGCACGGTGGTCACCCTCGAACCTGCCCCGGTGGACGAGTTCACCGACCTCATGTTCACGGCCTACGCGCTCACCGCGCGCGAACGGGACGTGTGCACCGACGTTCTGGCGGGTTTGCCGACGGCCGAGATAGCACGGCGTCGGCGGATCAGTGCGAACACCGTGCAGGACCACCTCAAGTCGGTGTACGGGAAGACGGGAGCGGGCAGCCGGGCGGAACTTGCCGCGCTCCTGGCCGGACGGCAGGGCTGAGGCGCTTCGCGCCGGAGTGCCGTTGCGGCGGTTGGGACCGCCGGAAAGGCATACGGTTCGAGGCCGCCGTCGAGCGGTGACGCACCGGTTCGATGCGGCGGCGCCGCACTAACAGATCGCCGTGGTCGCCGCCATTCGAACCTCACGCCGGACGAGCGAACCGCGGCGGAAGAATGCGCCGAAAATCCGGTTCGTGGCCCTCACCTGCGGCGATTCCCTGGGGCGATGGGCACTGTGTCTTTTCTCCCACCTTGGCTCCTGATGAACGATCTGTCGTTGTTACGGCCTATAGTGACTTAGGTAAATGTCATGTAACAGTGTTCTCACAGTCAGGCAGGTGGGCGTGTCGACCGCGGACCGCATCGAAGAGATCTACGAGCAGGTCAAGGCTCGCAACGCAGGTGAACCGGAGTTCCATCAGGCGGCGGCCGAGGTGTTCGAATCTCTGCACGTCGTGCTGGACCGGCATCCCCGTTACTTCGAATCCGGACTCATCGAGCGGCTCTGCGAGCCCGAGCGGCAGATCATCTTCCGTGTGCCGTGGATCGACGACCAGGGCAACGTGCACGTCAACCGCGGTTTCCGCGTGCAGTACAACAGCGTGCTCGGCCCCTACAAGGGCGGTCTGCGCTTCCACCCGAGCGTCAACCTCGGAATCGTCAAGTTCCTCGGCTTCGAGCAGATCTTCAAGAACGCACTGACCGGCCTGCCCATCGGCGGCGGCAAGGGCGGCTCGGACTTCGACCCGAAGGGGCGCTCCGAGCAGGAGATCATGCGCTTCTGCCAGTCCTTCATGACCGAGCTGCACCGCCACATCGGTGAGTACACCGACGTGCCGGCCGGTGACATCGGCGTCGGCGGCCGCGAGATCGGCTACCTGTTCGGCCAGTACAAGCGCCTCACCAACTCCTACGAGTCCGGTGTCCTCACCGGCAAGGGCCTCACCTGGGGCGGCTCGCAGGTCCGCAAGGAAGCGACCGGTTACGGCGCGGCGTACTTCGTCAACGAGATGGCCAAGGCGGCCGGCACCACCCTCGAGGGTCGTACCGCTGTCGTCTCCGGCTCCGGCAACGTCGCCATCTACGCCATCGAGAAGATCCACCAGCTCGGCGGCAAGGTCGTCGCGTGCTCGGACTCGTCGGGCTACATCGTCGACAAGGCCGGCATCGACCTGGACCTGCTCAAGGAGATCAAGGAGGTCCGACGGGGCCGCATCTCCGAGTACGTCGACGAGCGCGGCGACGCCGAGTTCTACTCCGGCGGCAACATCTGGAACGTGCCGTGCGACATCGCACTGCCGTGTGCCACCCAGAACGAGCTCGACGAGGCGGCCGCGAAGGTGCTCGTCAACAACGGTGTCAAGGTCGTCGCCGAGGGTGCGAACATGCCGACCACGCCGGGTGGCATCGCGGTCTTCCGTGACGCCGGTGTCGCGTTCGCGCCGGGCAAGGCCGCGAACGCCGGTGGTGTGGCCACCTCCGCGCTGGAGATGCAGCAGAACGCCTCGCGCGATTCGTGGCACTTCGACTACACCGACGAGCGCCTGGCCGGCATCATGCGCGACATCCACAGCACATGTGTCGAGACGGCCGCCGAGTACGGCAAGCCGGGTGACTACATCCACGGCGCCAACATCGCCGGCTTCGTGAAGGTCGCCGACGCGATGTTCGCACTGGGTGTCATCTGATCCACCCCGATCCACACGAAAGGCCCGCTCGTTCGAGCGGGCCTTTCGTGTCGGTGCAGGTCAGCCGGTGGTCTCGTCGTGGTCGAGTTGCGCCTTGCGCGCAGCCTCGCGCATCTCGATACCGTCGGAGATCCAGTTGCCGATCTCGCGGGTGACGTCCCGCACGGCACCAGTGATGATGCCGGCGATGTTCCCGACGTGGGTTGCGGCGGATTCCGTCAATTCCTGGACCGTGTCCTTGTTGCGTTCGAAGCGTCCAACCATGCGTTCTCCCCCTCAGACGGTGTCGTGGACGAGCGTACGCGCAGCACCGGCCCCTCGCGCCTCCTCGAACTCCTCGCCGGGCTCGGGCTCGACGACCGCCGGTTCGGGACGTGGGCGACGCTCGATGACGACCGCGGTCTCACGCTGGTCGGACACCCAGGAGGGCGGCAGCGCGAGCCTGAAGATCTTGCGCCACACCGACGCGACCTGCCGGAGCAGTCCCCCGGTGTTGTAGGGCAGGCCGTGCTTCTCGCACAGAGCCCTCACCTGCGGTGCGATCTGCGGGTAGCGGCGGGCCGGCAGATCCGGGAACAGGTGGTGCTCGATCTGGTGGGACAGGTTGCCGGTCATCAGATGCATCAGCGGCGATCCGCTGATGTTCGCGCTGCCGAGCAACTGGCGCACGTACCACTCGCCGCGGGATTCGTCAGCGGTCTCCTCCGGTGTGAACGACTGGACGCCGGACGGGAAGTGCCCGCAGAAGATGACGGAGAACGCCCACACGTTGCGCACCAGGTTCGCGGCGGCGTTGCCGAGCAGGGTCGGCACGAACAGCGGGCCGCTGAGCAGCGGGAACACGACGTAGTCCTTGAGCACCTGCCGGCCGGCCTTGTGCCACCAACCGCGCGCGAGCGGACCCAACTCGCGGGTGTCGCGCTTGCCGGACAGCACACGGTCGGCCTCGGCGTCGTGCAGCATCACACCCCACTCGAACACCACCATCAGGACTGCCGCATAGAGCGGGTTGCCCAGGTAGTACGGCTTCCACGGCTGCGCGGGGTCCATGCGCAGGATGCCGTATCCGATGTCGCGGTCCATGTCGAGGATGTTGGTGTAGGTGTGGTGCACGAAGTTGTGCGAGTGGCGCCACTGATCCGACGGGCACACCGTATCCCATTCGAAGACACGGGAATTCAGAGCGGGCTCACGCATCCAGTCGTACTGGCCGTGCATCACATTGTGCCCGATCTCCATGTTGTCGAGAATCTTCGACACGCTCAGCGCGGCGGTACCGGCGATCCAGGCCGGGGGCAGGAACCCGAGGAACAGCAGGCCGCGGCCGGCCACCTCGAATCCTCGCTGCGCCTTGATGACCCGGTAGATGTACTCGCGGTCCTCGGAGCCGAGGGCGGCGACGGTGCGCTCGCGCAGGGCGTCGAGCTCCCGGCCGATCTCGTCGACCTGATCGCGGCTCAGGACCACCGGCTCCGGCTCGGGGTCACGGTTCCCGGACAGGAACGGCAGGAAGGGTATCGCGGGTAGGGACAATCCGAACATGATGTCCTCCAAAGGTTTCGGGGCCGGTCGAATCGACCGGGTCTACAGGTCGACTGCGACGTCACCGACCGGCGCGTTGACGCAGATCCGGATGCGCGTGTCGGGTTCGGCGTCGAGTTCGCCGGTGCGGACGTCGCGGGTGCAACCGGATCGGCGGATCGTGGTGCAGGTGTGGCAGATACCCATGCGGCATCCGTGATCGGGGCTCAGACCGGCGGCTTCGGCCTGCTCGAGCAGGGTGGCGCCGGTGTTGTCCGCGACCACTCCGGACGCGGCGAACCTGACCTCGCCGGCGGCATCGCTCGTGTCGAGGGAAGGTAGGGTGAATTCTTCGGTGCGCAAACGATGTTCGGCGCCGACGTCGCGGTAGACCTCACGGATGCGTGCGGTCAGGCCGGCCGGTCCGCACGCATAGGTGGGGGTCTCGGTGAACCAGGGGACGACGGCGTCGAGGTGTTCGCGTCGGAAACGACCGCGCAGGTGGCCACCGTCTCCGCGGGTGCAGACCAGGACGACCTCGACGTTGGCGCGAGCGGCGAGTTCGTCCAGTCTCGCGCGTTGCGGCACGTCCGCGGGGGTGCGTGCGTAGTGCAGGAAGGTGATCGCGCCGGTGTGCCCCTCGTCGGCGAGGGTGTGCAACATCGACAGCACCGGGGTGATACCGCTGCCGCCGCTGACCAGCAGCAACCGATCCGGACGGACCGGCGGGAGAACGAAGTCGCCGTCGGCCGCTCCGAGGTCGACGACGTCACCCGGCCGGGCGGAGTCGTGCAGGTAGCGGGACACCAGACCGTCCGGGTGGGCCCGCACGGTGAGGACGATCCGGTCGTCGTACTGCGAGTTCGAGGGCGAGTAGCAGCGGGTGTGCCGGACCCCGTCGACGACGACGCCGAGCTGGATGTGCTGACCGGCCTCGAATCTGCAGCGGCGGGCCGGGCGCAGCGTGATCGTGGCCATCTCGGGCACGGTGCGGTCGATGTCGACGATCCGCGCCCGCGTGTCCTGTGTGGTGAGCAGCGGATTCAGCAGCTCGAGGTAGCGATCCGGGTGGTGCGGCCAGGACATCAGCCGCAGTGCGCCGGTGACCGCCTTGGTGGTGCGGCGGGCAGCGGTGGTGCGAGTGAGGGGTGAAGCGACCATGGCGGGGCCTCCCGACCGATCGGATTTCTAGTGCACACTTGTACACTGAAATAGTGTTGCAGCACCCACCCGCCACCTGTCAACACGTGAGTGACCCCCGTTACACCGATTTTCGATTCGCGGATGCCGCTCTGCATAGACTCGGGTCCGTGTCCGTAGTTCCCGTCCCCGAACCCGCGACCCGGGCCGCCCGCAAGGAACGCACGCGCCGTGCACTGCTCGACGCCGCACTCGAATTGTCGGCGGATCGGAGTTTCTCCACGGTGAGCCTGCGAGAGGTCGCCCGCGGGGCCGGGATCGTTCCCACCGCGTTCTACCGGCATTTCGCCTCGATGGACGAACTCGGTGTCACCCTGGCCGCCGACACGATGCGCGTGCTCCGGCAGGTGCTGCGCGATGCGCGCCGCGCCCGCAGCGCCGGCGACAACGCTCGCGCCTCGCTGGCCGTCCTCGTCGAGCAGATCCGCACCCACGAGGCCTCGTTCCGCTTCCTCGCGCGCGAACGGCACGGCGGATCACCCGAGGTGTCCCGCGCCGTCAACGACGAATTGCATTTGCTCACAGTGGAACTCGCAGTCGACCTCGGCAGCATGGCGGGACTCGGCGAGTGGAGCGACGACGACCTGGAGATGGCCGCAGCCCTGCTCGTCGTCGCTCTGCTCGAGGTGGCCGTCGACCTGCTCGCCGTCGAAACGGGCGGACCGGACGAGGCCGCGGTGATCGCCCGCGGTGAGAAGCAGATGCGCCTGATCATTCTCGGCATGGGGGTCTGGAAACCGGCCCACGAGTGACCGCCACACCGTACGGTGACGCCATGTTCGAGATCAGCCGCGTCGCGCTCGGAGACCTCACATTCGACGTCCGCGTCGCCGGCCCCGAAGACGGCCCTCCGCTCGTGCTGCTGCACGGCTTCCCCGAAACCGGGCGCAGCTGGGAACCGGCGGGGCGGTTGCTCGCCGACGCGGGCCTGCGGGTGATAGTCCCCGACCAGCGGGGCTACTCCCCCGGCGCCCGGCCCACCGAGGTGTCCGCGTACGCGGTCGGTGAACTGGTCGGCGACGTCCTCGGCCTGCTCGACAGTTTCGGTATCGAGGCGGCGCACGTGGCCGGGCACGACTTCGGCGCGGTCGTCGGCTGGCATCTCGCTGCACGTCATCCCGATCGCGTTCGCACACTCACCGCGGTGTCGGTGCCGCACCCCGGCGCCTACAGCTGGGCGCTGCAGCACGACGCCGACCAGAAGTCCCGCTCCGCGTACATCAAGCTGTTCCGGATGGAGGGCAAAGCCGAGTCGGCGCTGCTCGACAACGGCGCCCGGCGGCTGCGCGCGATGTACAACCCGATGCCCGATCACGCTGCTGTGGACGAGTACGTGCGGGTGCTCACCGCGCCCGGCGCGATGACCGCCGCGCTGAACTGGTACCGGGCGATGAGCCGCGACTTCCGCGACCTTCCGTCGGTGAAGGTGCCCACCACCTACGTGTGGAGCACCGCCGACGTCGCGGTCGGCCGGGCCGCCGCCGAACGGTGCGGCGAGTTCACCGAAGCGGACTACGACTTCGTCGTGCTCGACGACGTGAGCCACTGGATTCCCGAGGAGCAACCGGCGGCACTGGCCGAGTCGATCCGGGTGCGCATCGCGGGCTGACTGCCGCCCTCATTCGGTCGGCGTCACCGCTCCCGCCGCCCGGCACAGCAGTTCGAGTTCCCCGACGACCGCGTCGAGCGGTGCCGCGCTGCGCTGCGCATGCGCCAGGATCAACCCGCCTTCGAGCGCGCTGAGGAGCATCGTCGCGAGGGTCGCTGCGCGGGCGGGGTCGACTCCGTCGCCCACGAGCCGCGCACCGATCATCTCGCTCCAGCGCGCGAACGAGATCCCGGCGATGTCGCGGGCCGACGCTTCGGTGCCGAGCGCCGCCGCCACGATCGGGCACCCCGCGGCGTAGTCGGTGGTCTCGAGCTCCCGCCTCCACAGGTCGACGAGCGACCGGACGGCGGTGACGGTGTCGCCGGAGTCGAGGATCCCCTGGATCTTGTCGGTCAGCCGGTCCGAGGCCGAGCGGGTGGCTTCCTCGATCAGCTGGGCCTTGCCGCCGGGAAAGTGGTGGTAGATCGATCCTCGGGGGGCGCCGCTGTGTGCGAGGACATCGGCGAACGACGTCGCGGCCACGCCGCGCTCCCGCATCAGGGCCACCGCGCTGGCCGTCATCGCCGCGCGCGGTCCCGGGGACCCGTCCTGCCGCCGTGCCATCACACCCTCCTCGATCCGATGGGGATTGCCCTCTCGCATTATGTATGTTGTCATACTTAGAAGCCCAGTTCCAGGACGTCAGGAGTCCACCGTGACCGAACTCGACACCTCCCGCGACACCGACGTCTGCGGAACCGGCACCCACGTCTTCGACGACGCCGTCGCCCTCGTCGCCGCCGACGCGCACCGCTACACGGGCCGCACGCACCCGGCGTACGCGAACATGGTCGGGCCGTTCGGCGGCATCACGGCCGCGACTCTGCTGCGCGCGGTCCAGCAGCATCCCGAGGTTCTCGGCGTGCCCCTCTCGCTCACCGTCAACTACTGCGGCCCGCTGGCGGACGGCGAATTCGAGATCGTCGCTCGTCCGGTGCGCACCAACCGCTCCACCCAGCACTGGTCGATCGAACTGTCGCAGGACGGGGCGGTCACGACCACCGCGACCGCGGTGTTCGGTACCCACCGCGAGACCTGGTCGTCGACCGAAGCCGTCGCACCCGACGCACCCCCGGCGCAGGACGTCGCCCAACAGTCGCTGCCGGAGTTCATCGCCTGGTCACGCAACTACGAGATGCGCTTCGTCGAAGGCGCCGTGCCCGGCCCGGAGACCGGCGAGAACCCGGATTCGACGACGACGCTGTGGGTGCGGGACACTCCCCCGCGACCACTGGACTTCGCAGCACTGACCGCGCTGGCCGATGTGTTCTTCCCGCGGGTATTCCTGCGCCGCGGCCAGTACATGCCCGCCGGGACCGTGTCGCTGACCGTGTACTTCCACGCCGACGAGCACGCCCTGGCCCGCCAGTCCGACGCGTCCGTCCTCGCGACGGCGCGCTCGCAGCACTTCGGCAAGGGCTACTTCGATCAGTCCGGCGAGCTGTGGAGCAGCGACGGCGAGCTGCTCGCGACCACCCACCAGCTGGTCTACTTCAAGGGTTGACCCCGGTCTCCGGCCTTCAGGGCCGAGCCGCAGGTTCCGGCGCCCGCACTGCCAGCAGCGCCGCCAGGCCGGCGCCGAGCACCACGAGCAGCCCGGCGATGCCCGCGCGGTCCGTGCCGAAACCCCAGGCGAAGAAACCGAACAACGTCGGCGCCAGGAAGGACACCGCCCGGCCGGTGGTGGCGTAGAGCCCGAACATCTGCCCTTCCCGGCCCGGCGGCGTGATCCGCGCCAGGAAGGTGCGTGCCGACGCCTGCGCGGGCCCGACGAACAGGCACAGCAGCAGCCCGAAGATCCAGAACAGCAGAGGCCCGGACACCGCGAGCAGAACGACGCCGACGACGATCATCGCGGCGAGCGAGACGACGATGACCGCCTTCGGGCCGACCCGGTCGTCGATGCGGCCCGCGACGAGCGCACCGAGCGCGGCCACGACATTGGCCGCGACACCGAACAGCAGCACGTCACCCGTCCCGATGCCGTAGACGGTCACTGCCAGTACCGCCCCGAACGTGAAGACCCCGGCGAGGCCGTCGCGGAACAACGCCGACGCGCCGAGAAACCAGACCGTGCGGCGATCCGCGGTCCACAGTTCCCGCAGATCGCGCCACAGCACCCGGTACGCCTCGGTGATGCGGCCCTTCTCGGCCCCGGGATGGACGCCGGTCGGCGGCAGTTCGGGAACAGCGAGCAGCACCGGGATCGCGAAAATCCCGAACCACGCTGCGGCGAGCAGCGCGACCAACCGGATGTTGGTGCCGTCGTCGGTGCTCAACCCGAGGAATCCGCGGGTGTCGCCGTCACCGGCGATGAAGCCCGTGTAGCACAACAACAGCAGCACGATGCCACCGAAATAGCCCATGGACCAACCGAATCCGGATACCCGTCCGATGTTCTGCTCGGTGGAGATCTGCCGCAGCATCGCGTTGTACGGCACCTGGGCGAGCTCGACGATCACCGATCCCACACCGAGCAGCACCAGCCCCAGCCACAGGTAGTGGTAGTCGTCGCGCACGAAGTACATCCCGGCCATCGCCGCGACGGTGACGAACGTGAGCACCGCGAGGGAGCGCTTGCGACGGCCGGTCGCGTCGTAGTGCTGCCCGGAGACGGGTGCGGTGACCGCGATGACGAACCCCGCGATGCCCAGGGCCCAGCCCAACCATGTACTCGCCGAGATGGTTCCGGGCAGGTCGTCGCCGACGGCGTCGGTGAGGTACACGGAGAACACGAACGTGAGGATCACCGCATTGAACGCGGCCGACCCCCAGTCCCACAGGCCCCACGCGAAGACCTGCCGCCGCGTCGTCGCCGTCCCGATTCCCGCCGGCGCGGCCGTGTGTGCGCTCATGCCCGCAGCCTAAACCGGCCCTTCGACAACCGCCCCACATGACGCTTGGTGTACCGATATTTCGGTACCCCGACCGTCACGTCCGTCTTGTACGTGCGCGGGCACGCTCGAAACGCTGTACGACGACGTCGAAGTGGTCCAGCTCCACCCAGCTCCACCGGATGACCTCGGACCCGGGTCGCGCACCGCGTCCTCCCGGAACTTCTCGGCGACGAGATCGCGCCGGTCCGAGTACTTGCCTGTCCCGTCGAACTCTCCGACGATCCCGAACTCCTGCCAGAAGAAGTCGAGGCGGAACCGGCGACCGTCCCGCGTGACGACCTCGTGCTGGAGGTGTGGACGGGGCAGACCCGCCTCCTCGATGCGTACCCGCGACAACGACTCGCCGACGCTCTCGCTGCGCGCGTCCAGGAACCCTGCGACCGCCCGGGCTCGTGCGACACCGTTGAGCCCGCCCGCAGCGTCCAGGATGCGAGGCAATGCGGCCGCCGCCGCGGGATCGTTGCGCAGGAGCGCATCGCCGAGGACAACCGCCTGCGGGCGCGGTGCAGTGCGCGCCACGTCCGCGATCGTCCGCGCCACCGACATCACCGGCACGTCGTCGACCGTCGCGAGGTCTGCCTCCGCCAACCGCGCCGCATGGAGGTGCAATCGTCCCCTCCGTCGTGCGCCCGAGCTCGGTGGCCGCGACACATGCACACGCGTGAGCGGAAGATTCCACACCGGCGCCCCGTGCAGGACCGCGGCGGAGACGTGGCTGATCACGTGTCCCGGGCTCAGCGTCGAGCCGAGGTGACGCGCGAGCACGCGGTGCCGGCCGGTGTCGTCGAGCGCGTCGTGGTCGCACCTCCGCAGATGGACGCCGTGCGCGATCGGAACCAGTTCACCGTGTCGAAGGTCGCGCGTGATCTCGAAAGCGGACACTCCGATCGCGAGTAGGTGTGCGCGCGTCAGCACTCGTGGATCCTCCATGCGGTGATCGTGCCGCAGCGTAGTGCGGCGATCCGTCCGGAGACCGCCGAATTCGCCGCTCCTGTGGACGGAGCGGCTGCCTGTGGACAACTTCCGGATCAGCTCTGCGGCGCCCGGAAGGTGCCCGAAACAGTGGTTGGTGTACCGATATTTCGGAACACCAACCGTCGTTCTCGACCTGTCTAGACGGTGGCGCCGGCCAGCAGGCCTGCCACCGACTGCCGCATCACGGCGGTGGCCTCGTCGACGCCGAGCTGCAACTCGTCGCGCAGAACGGCCCACGACCCCCAGGTCGCGGCGGCTCCGAGCGCGTAGACCAGGCGGTCGCGCCGGTCCCGGTCGAGGGTTGCGAGTTCGCGGGCGAACAGGATCTTCACCTCGTCGGTGACCCGCGCGATGCAGCGCGCGCGATGAATCTTGAGCGCTTCGGAGAACTGCTGGCGCAGGAGCGACGCCCGCGCAAACGGGGCGATGAACTCGAGCAGCCGCGCGCGCTGCCGGCAGAACCCGTCGATCCGGTCCGACAGCGGCAGGTGCGCGGGCACCGGCTCGAACATTTCGTCCTGGCGCCGCAGCATCTCCGCGCCGGTGAATGCCATCAGGGTGTCGAGGTCGTTGAAGTTGACCCACAGTGCCCGCAGCGAGACGCCGGCCTGTTCCGCGACCTGCGCGCCGGTGGGCTTGAGCATGCCCGCCCGGAGCAGCGCGATGTGTGCCTCCACCACTGCCCTGCGAGTGCGTTCCGCGCGGGCTGTTCGACCGTCCGTGACAGTTGTGACCACGATCCCTCACTTCGTTCGACCGCACCGAGCCGGTAGGCCTCGGCAGCGCTTCGCAACCTGCCCTGCGAACAATACCGACCAACCTCCCCGTTTAGGAGGATTGGTTCGAACGACACGGCCGATCGGTTGCGGCCGGACGGCGGCTAGGCTGACCCACCGTGACTCTGCCGAACCCCACCCCAGACGCCCGCGCGGTCGTGACCGGCGCCTCCTCCGGTATCGGTGAGGCCCTCGCCACCGAGCTCGCAGCGCGCGGCCACTCGCTCATTCTCGTTGCCCGTCGCGGCGAAGTGATGGAAGAGCTCGCCACGACACTCCGCGAGAAGCACGGCGTTACCGTCGAGGTGCGCGCCTGCGACCTGTCCGACCGCGACGCTCGCGCCGAGCTGGTCGAGGAGCTGGCCGACCGTCACGTCAGCATCCTGTGCAACAACGCGGGTATCGCCACGTTCGGACCCGTGTCCGGCCTGGATCCGGCGTACGAGCGCGCGCAGGTCGAACTCAATGCGGTCGCCGTGCACGACCTCACCCTCGCCGTGCTGCCGCAGATGGTCGAGCGACGGTCCGGCGCGATCCTCAACGTCGGATCGGCGGCAGGCAACATGCCGATCCCGAACAACGCGACGTACGCCGCGACGAAGGCGTTCGTCAACACCTTCTCGGAGTCGCTGCGCGGTGAGCTCAAGGGCACCGGCGTGAACGTCACCCTGCTCGCGCCCGGCCCGGTGCGCACCGAGACCCCGGATCCGGCCGAGGCGTCGATCGTCGACAAGCTCGTCCCCGACTTCCTGTGGATCTCGAGCGAGCACACCGCGAAGGTGTCGCTCGACGCGCTCGCCGAGAACCGCATGCGCATCGTGCCCGGCCTGATCAGCAAGGCGATGTCGGTCGCGGGCAACTACACCCCGCGCGCGATCGTCGCCCCGATCGTCGGCACCTTCTACAAGAAGCTCGGCGGCTAACGCCGCTTGCGGCCGGTGCCGAAGATGCTGCGGGAGATTTCCCGGCCCGCAGCCGAGGCCGCGGACCGCAGGAAGCTCTTCATCGCGGAGCTGCCCAGCACCTGTTCGACGATCGTCGGCCCCTCGTCCCGGGGGGCCGGCATCGTTTCGGTCAGGTCCGGCAGCGGCGGCACGTCCAGCGGCGGATCGACGTTCGGCGCGCCCGCGACCTTCGCCGTCAGCATCTCGTACGCGGATTCGCGGTCGATGGTCTGCCCGTACTTCGCGAACAGCGGATGACCCTGGGCGGCAGTGCGGATCGCGTCGTCACCGACGGTGTCCATCAGCGAGCGCGGCGGCCGGATCCGGGTCCACGCGACCGGCGTCGGGGCACCCTTCTCGGACAGCACGGTGACGATCGCTTCACCGGTCCCGAGCGAGGTCAGCGACTTCTCCAGGTCGTAGAACGCCGTCTTCGGGTAGGTACGGACCGTCTTGGTGAGCGCTTTCTGGTCGTCGGGCGTGAACGCGCGCAACGCGTGCTGCACCCGTGCCCCCAGCTGGGACAGGATCGCGTTCGGTATGTCGGTGGGCAGCTGCGTGCAGAAGAAGACGCCGACGCCCTTCGAGCGAATGAGCTTGACGGTCTGCTCGACCTGCTGCAGGAACGCCTTCGACGCGTCCGCGAACAGCAGGTGGGCCTCGTCGAAGATGAAGACGAGCTTCGGCTTGTCCAGATCGCCTTCCTCGGGCAGGGTCTGGAACAGGTCGGCGAGCACCCACATCAGGAACGTGGAGAACAGCACGGGACGCGCGGCCTGGGCACCCAGCTCGAACAGGCTGATCACCCCGTTGCCGCCGAGGACGCGCAGCAGATCCTCGGTGTCGAACTCCGGTTCACCGAAGAACGTGTCGCCGCCGTCGGCCTCGAGGTTGACGATCGCGCGCAGGATGACGCCCGCGGTCGCGGCCGAGACACCGCCGATGCCCTTGAGGTCGGCCTTGCCCTCGTCGCTGGTCAGGTACGCGATGACCTGCCGCAGATCCTTGAGGTCGAGCAGCGCCATGCCCCGCTGATCGGCCCAGTGGAAGATCAGCCCGAGCGTCGATTCCTGGGTGGTGTTCAGGCCGAGCACCTTGCTCAGCAGGATCGGACCGAACGCCGTGACGGTCGCGCGCACCGGGATGCCGATGCCCTCGGTGCCGAGCGAGAAGAACTGCGTCGGGAAGCCGGCAGGTGTCCACGACGGATCGCCGGTCTCGGCGGCGCGGGTGACGAGCGCGTCGCTGCTCTCCCCGCGCGCGGACAGACCGGACAGGTCGCCCTTGACGTCGGCCATCACCACCGGCACGCCCGCGGCGGACAGCTGCTCGGCGATCCCCTGCAGAGTCTTGGTCTTGCCGGTGCCGGTCGCGCCGGCGATCAGACCGTGCCGGTTCATCATGGCCAGCGGAATTCTGACCCGGGCGTTCGGAGCGACGACGCCGTCGTGCACGACGGTGCCCAGTTCGAGGGCAGCGCCGGAGAAGGCGTAACCGGCGGCGATCTCCGCGGCCGGGCCCGCGGGTTCGGCCGCCTCGGGTTCGGCTGCCTCGGCGGCCTTCCCCGCCGCAGCGTCGGCCTCGGCCGCGGCGGCGGCCTCCTCGGCCTCGCGTTGGGCGCGTTCGGCTGCAGCGGCGGCTTCGGCGGCGACGCGGGCCGCTTCCTCGGCGGCCGCCTTCGCTGCCTTCGCCTTCTCGGCGGCGGACAACGCTTCGTCGGACCGGGTCGGATCCACGGTCATGTTCAGCCCTCCTCGAACCAGCACGGCCGGCGTCGGTTTACACCGCAGACCTTATCCCGCTCACGCGGCTGACTAGTCTGTACTCTCGTGCAGGACAAACTTGTTTGGATCGATTGTGAAATGACCGGTTTGCGTATCGGTAGCGACAAACTCATCGAAATCGCCGCGCTGGTCACCGACAGCGACCTCAACGTGCTCGGCGAGGGCGTGGACATCGTGATCCACGCCGACGACGACGCGCTGGCCGCGATGCCGGATGTCGTGCAGCAGATGCACGAGAAGTCGGGGCTGACCGAAGAGGTGCGCCGCTCGACGGTCACCCTGGCCGAGGCCGAGAAGCTCGTCCTCGACTACGTGCGGGCGCACGTGCCGGAGGCCGGTACCGCTCCCCTGGCCGGCAACTCCATCGGCACCGACCGGCAGTTCATCTCCCGGGACATGCCGGAACTCGACAACTACCTGCACTACCGCATGGTCGACGTCAGCTCGATCAAGGAACTGTGCCGGCGCTGGTACCCCCGCATCTATTTCGGCCAGCCCACGAAGGGCCTGTCGCACCGCGCGCTCGCCGACATCAAGGAGTCCATCCGGGAGCTGCGCTACTACCGGCGCACCGCGTTCGTCGCCCCGCCCGGGCCGTCGTCTGCGGACATCACGAGCGTCGTAAAGGATCTTGGACCGGCCTGACCAGGCGATTCGTCGTTTTCGGGTAGAGCAGGCTAGTATTTCAATCGCAGTCGCAACCGGCTCCGGCCGATAGCGGATGCAATGGTGAGTGTAGTTCAGTTGGTAGAGCACCAGGTTGTGATCCTGGCTGTCGCGGGTTCGAGTCCCGTCACTCACCCCCAAGAAAGGCCCCGACCGCAAGGTCGGGGCCTTTCCTTTT
>Ga0182742_1001087_pt1 | contig 36943 bp, 28 predicted proteins | sample eDN5th37CBELigMG_FD_128880 | JGI IMG/M metagenome (GOLD analysis project Ga0182742, IMG submission 128880) | Enriched Miracle-Growth compost microbial communities from Emeryville, California, USA - eDNA 5th pass 37_C BE-Lig MG (version 2)... ... | reverse complement strand
TCATGGCGTCTGTATACAGTTCCGCGCGTTCTGCGTCCAAATCCCGCCGAGGCCGTTCCGGAGGAATCCTCCTTGGCACCCTGCTCGCCTGCGGCGTCATCGCAGGCTCCGCCTGGGCCGTCGTCTCGACGCTCGGCGCGATGCAGGAGGCGGCCTCGTCGCTCTCCGAAGGCAAACGAACGCTTGCCGCATCCTCCCACACGCCCGCCGTCACGCAAGGCAGCGGTGCCGAGCGGCTGGTGAAGATCGCGAAATTCTCACGTCTTTCCCCGCCGTCCGAAAGCGAGATCCGACAGAAGCAGTTGACCGCCGAGGCCATTCAGGTCGCCCATCAACGCCGGATCGCCGTGCAGCTTGCCCATGCCGTGAAGCGTGAAAAGGCCAGGGCGGCGACGATCGAGGCGGCTATCGCCCGGGCCGAGCGCTCGGTCGAGGATGAGAAGACGATCACCGGCCAGCCGGCCATGGTGACGGCGCTCGTCGAGGACACGTCCGCCCGCAAGGACATCCAGCCTTTCGGCCTCGTCATGCAAAAGCCTGAAGAGGAAGAGGAAAGCCTCCTCGGCCAGGTCCCGCTGCCCGAGGCAAGACCGGCGCTGGAAACGGTGACCATCGAGAAGCCGGTGGAGCAAAAGCCCGTTGCGCGGACAAACAAGCGCGACGGCAAGGAAGACGTCGCGCTCGTCAAGCCCGAGCGTTCGCTGTTCGGCGATCTCTTCAAAGGCAAGGGCAATGGCACCGGTTGGCCGGGTCGCGGCACGAAGGTGGCGATCTACGATGTCGCCAACGCCACCGTCTATATGCCCGACGGCACGCAGCTTCGCGCCCATTCCGGCATCGGCAAGATGCGCGACAATCCGCGTTACGAGCATGTCAAGATGAACGGGCCGACGCCGGCAGGCACCTATCGCCTGAGAATGCGCGAGCGGCGGTTCCATGGCGTCGAGGCGATCCGCATGCTCTCGGTCGACGGCCGCGATCCGAAGAACCGCACCGGCCTGTTGACGCATACCAATCTCCTGCGCGGCCAGAAGGGCTCGCATGGCTGCGTCGCCTTCCAGAATTACGAGCCTTTCCTCAATGCCTTCAAGCGCGGCCACGTCACCATGATGGTCGTGGTGCCGGAAATGCCGTCCTCGCGCACGCAGATCGCCGCGCTCTACCGCAAGGCCGGAGCCTGACGAAAGACCACCTCCTCCCCCGAGGGGAGAAGGTGCCGGCAGGCGGATGAGGCGCTCTGCTCCTCAGGCCACCCGCTCGACGAAACCGTCGAGCACCCGCTTCTGGCCGGCGCGGTCGAAATCGATCGTCAGCTTGTTGCCCTCGATCGCCGCCACGTTGCCATTGCCGAATTTCAGATGGAAGACCCGGTCGCCGACGGAAAATTTCGACGGCTCGCTCATGGTCGATTTGGCCACCAGTTCTCCCTCGATGGTCCGCGCGCGCGGGCCGCTCTCACCGTAGCCGATGCGCTCGACGGCATGGCCGGAGCGTGAGCCCCAATTGTCGCGCGTCGCCTCGGTGCGATTTGCCTGGGCGCGGCGCCAGCCGGGTGTCGAATAGGCGTTCTGGAAAGGCTCCTGCTTGTCGAAGCGGGACTGGCCGTAGCCGCCGCGGCCATAACCGCCGTAGGATTGCTCGACCTCGGCCACCTCGACATGGGCTTCCGGCAGTTCGTCGAGGAAGCGGGAGGGCAGCGTCGTCTGCCAGAGGCCGTGGATGCGGCGGTTGGAGACGAACCAGATGTGGCAGCGGCGTTTTGCCCGCGTGATGCCGACATAGGCAAGGCGCCTTTCTTCCTCCAGCCCGGCCCGGCCGCCCTCGTCGAGCGAGCGCTGGTGCGGGAAGAGGCCTTCCTCCCAGCCGGGCAGAAAGACGGTCTCGAATTCGAGACCCTTGGCCGAATGCAGCGTCATGATCGAGACGGCGTCGAGATTCTCGTTCTGCTCGGCATCCATCACCAGCGAGACATGTTCCAGGAAGCCGCGCATGGACTCGAAGGCCTCCATGGAGCGGATGAGTTCCTTGAGGTTTTCCAGCCGTCCCGGCGCCTCGGCCGATTTGTCGGCCTGCCACATGGCTGTGTAGCCGCTCTCGTCGAGGATCTGCTCGGCAAGCTCGGTATGCGGCGTCGTCTCCAGCAGCGATTGCCAGCGGCGGAAGTCGGTGACGACGTCGAAGAGCGCCTTGCGCGCCCTCGGTTTCAATTCGTCCGTCTCGATGATGTCGGACGCGGCGGCGAGCATGGGGATGTCGCGGGCGCGGGCATAGTCGTGCAGGTTGCGGATCGTCGTATCGCCGAGGCCGCGCTTCGGCGTGTTGACGATGCGCTCGAAGGCGAGGTCGTCGGCCGGCTGGCTGACCAGGCGGAAATAGGCGAGCGCATCGCGAATCTCCAGCCGTTCATAAAAGCGCGGGCCGCCGATGACCCGGTAGTTGAGGCCGAGCGTGACGAAGCGGTCTTCGAATTCGCGCATCTGGAAGGAAGCGCGCACGAGGATCGCCATGTCGTTCAGCTTGTGCTCCTTGCGCTGGAGTTGCTCGATCTCCTCGCCGACGGCGCGGGCCTCTTCCTCCGAATCCCAGGCGGCGTGGACGACCACCTTGTCGTCGTCGGGATCGTGCCGGTCGGTGAAGAGCGTCTTGCCGAGCCGGTCCTCGTTATGGGCGATCAGATGACCGGCCGCGCCGAGGATATGGGCGGTCGAGCGATAGTTGCGCTCCAGCTTGACGACCTTGGCGCCCGGAAAGTCCTTCTCGAAGCGCAGGATGTTGTCCACCTCCGCGCCGCGCCAGCCGTAGATCGACTGGTCGTCGTCGCCGACGCAGCATAGATTCACATTCGCCGCCGCACCGCGCCTGTCGGCGCCGGACTGCGCGGGCGCGGGCGAAACGTCGCCCGGCCGGCTACCGCCGGCTCGGACTTCGGCCGTTTGCGGCGTGCCTTTGGGGCGCTGGGCGAGCAGGCGCAGCCACATATATTGCGCGGTGTTGGTGTCCTGATACTCGTCGACGAGGATGTAGCGGAAGCGCTGGTGGTATTCGGCAAGCACATCCGGATTGGCGCGGAACATGCGGATCGGGTGCAGGAGCAGATCGCCGAAATCGCAGGCGTTCAGTGTCTTCAAGCGGTTCTGGTAAGCGACGTAGAGCTCGCGGCCCTTCCCGCCCGCGAAGGCGCGGGCGTCGCCCTCCGGGATCTGTGCGGGGTCGAGGCCCTTGTTCTTCCACGTGTCGATCATGCCGGCGAACTGCTTGGCCGGCCAGCGCTTGTCGTCGATGCCTTCGGCCTGCAGGATCTGCTTGATCAGGCGCACCACGTCGTCGGTGTCGAGGATCGAGAAATCCGAGCGGAGGCCGACGAGCTCGGCGTGGCGGCGCAGCAGTTTCACGCCGATCGAGTGGAAGGTGCCGAGCCAGGGCATGCCCTCGACGGCGCCGCCGACGAGAAGGCCGATGCGCTCCTTCATCTCGCGCGCTGCCTTGTTGGTGAAGGTCACCGCGAGGATCTGGCTGGGAAAGGCCCGGCCGGTGGCGAGGATATGGGCGATGCGTGTGGTAAGCACCCGCGTCTTGCCGGTGCCGGCGCCCGCCAGCACCAGGACGGGGCCGTCGAGCGTTTCCACCGCCTCACGCTGTTCGGGATTGAGGCCTGAGAGATAATCCGGCGCACGGTGCGCATCGCGCGCCGCCATCGCGCGCGCGGCGATGCCGCCGGCGGGCTTGGCCGGTGCGGCAGGCTTGCCGGCGAGCTGCGGATCCTCGTCGAAGAAGGGAATGTCGTCGTAACCGCTGATCATGCGGCTCAATGTAGTGATTCGGGACCGAAAGGCCAGTTTTCCGTTCTGCTTTTATTCCGAGGGGGAAAGGATCGGCCGAAAGTTTCGTGAAAAGCGACGCCCCCAGGGCCCGCCCGCGCGGTTTTCCGTGCGCGGCGTCCGGACACTCCCGATCACTGAGGGATGCCATCGGTCCAAATGAGGCGTGGAGCCGGATTTCTCCGATTTTTCTTACATTTCGGTAACGGAGAGGGGCTGCAATCTTACAATTCCGTAATGATCGAATTCTTTCATTGCCGGTTCATTTTCAAAGCGGGATACTTGGCCTATGTCGCGTCGCAACAGACGGCGGTTCGCTATCCATCGGAGACAGATTGCATGCGGGTTTGGAAACAGCTCCTCATAAGCTTCGGCATCGTCTTGGCCGGGGTCTTGCTCTGGGGTCGCTTCGTGCCCGGCGCAAATGCCACGCTGGAAGCCACGGGCCTGCCCGGCGGGCTTGTCGCCGCCATCGCTCCTGCGAGCGGGCAGGGTGATGCCGACGGCGCCCATGAGGGCGGACGGCGCGGCGGCTTCGGCGGCGGGCCGACCCTTGTCGCCACCAAGCCGGTGGCGATGGCCGTCGTCAACGACCGGCTGAACGCCATCGGCGACGGCGAGGCGATCCGCACCGTGACGGTGACGCCCTATGCCACCGGCAACCTTACCGAGGTGCTCGTCGAATCCGGCGACCGCGTGGAGCAGGGTCAGGTGATCGCCCGCCTCGACAGCGACGAGCAGCGCATCGCCGCCGATCAGGCGCGCGTGGCGCGCGATAGCGCCCGCCAGAAGCTGACGCGCATCCAGAACCTGAAATCGACCATGAGCATTGCCGAGTTGCAGGATGCAGAGACCGCCCTCAAGGCAGCGGAACTGGCCCTGCAGAATGCCGAGCTGACGCTGCGCCGGCGCGACATCACCGCGCCGTATGGCGGCGTGGTCGGGATCATCTCCGTCAATCCCGGCGACTACGTCACCACGTCGACGGCAATCGCCCGCATCGACGATCGCTCGGAAATCCTCGTCGATTACTGGGTGCCGGAGCGCTTTGCGACCTCGGTCCGCGTCGGCGGCGAGGTCAGCGCGACGGCCGTCGCCCGCCCTGGCGAAACCTTCACCGGCAAGGTGCAGGCCATCGACAACCGCATCGACCAGGAAAGCCGGACGCTGCGCGTGCGCGCCCGCATCGACAATCCGGACGACCTGTTGCGCGCCGGCATGTCCTTCCAGGTGACGATGCGCTTTGCCGGCGATCTCTATCCGAGCATCGATCCCCTGTCCGTGCAGTGGAGCGCCGATGGATCCTATGTCTGGCGCGTTTCCGGCGACAAGGTCGAGCGCGTGCCGATCCACATCGTCCAGCGCAATCCGGACAAGGTCCTGGTGAAGGCCGGGATCGGCGAGGGCGACCAGGTCGTCATCGAGGGCGTCCAGACGCTGCGGCCGGGCGGCGCCGTGCGCACGGTCGCCCAGGAACAGGATCGTCAGGCGTCCTCCGCGACGGAGGGCTCGTAATGTCGGGGGACGCGGGCGGGCTCGACACCTCCGGCAAGGCCGGCTTCACCGCGCTTTTCATCCGCCGGCCGATTTTCGCCCTGGTCCTGAACACGCTGATCGTCGTTGCCGGCCTTGCCGCCTTCAACGGCGTGGAAATCCGCGAGCTGCCCTCCGTCGACCAGCCGGTGATCAGCGTCTCGACGCAGTTCGACGGCGCTTCGCCGGAAACCGTCGACCGCGAGCTGACCGACGTGATCGAGGGCGCCGTTTCGCGCGTGCAGGGCATCAAGGATATCTCCTCGTCCTCCTCTTTCGCCCGCAGCCGCGTCACGCTGCAATTTTCCGACACGACGGACATCAACCAGGCGGCCAACGACGTGCGCGATGCGCTCGGCCGCGTCGCCAACCAGATCCCTGACGGCGCCGACGAGCCGCGCGTCGTGAAGGCGGATGCGGATAGCCAGCCCATCATGCGCCTGGCGCTCACCTCCGACACGCTGGCGCTGGAAGACCTGACGCTGCTGGCCGAAAACGAGATCACCGACAGGCTCGCCTCCGTCGAGGGCGTCGCGGATGTCGTCGTCTATGGCGATCAGGAGAAGATCTTCCGCGTCGATGTCGACCAGTCGAAGCTTGCGGCGCGCGGCCTGACAGTCGCGGACCTGCGCAACGCGCTCGCCACCGCCTCGTTCGACGTTCCGGCCGGCTCCCTGAAAAGCCGGAGCCAGGACATCACGGTGCGCGCGACGGCCGATCTTGCCACGCCGGCGGATTTCGAAAACCTCATCCTGAAGAACCGGGTGCGTCTCGGCGACGTCGCCATGGTGACGCTGGGACCGGACGAGGGCTCGACGGCGCTGCGCTCGAACGGCCGGCAGGGCATCGGGCTCGGCGTCATCCGCCAGGCGCAGTCCAATACGCTCGATATTTCCGCGGGCGTCAAGCAGACGGTCGCACAGCTGGGCAGCATCCTGCCGGAAGGCACCGATCTCAAGATCACCAGCGACGATGCTGTCTTCATCGACGGCGCGATCCACGAGGTGGAGATCGCACTGATCGTCGCCGTGACCATCGTCACGCTCGTCATCTATCTCTTCCTGCTCGACTGGCGGGCGACGCTCATCCCGACCATCAGCATGCCCATTGCGCTGATCGGCACGATCGCCGCGATCTATCTCGCCGGCTTCTCGGTCAACATCCTCACTTTGCTCGCCATTGTCCTGGCGACGGGGCTGGTGGTGGACGATGCCATCGTGGTGCTGGAGAATATCGTGCGACGCAGGGCCGAGGGCCTGAAACCGCGCGCGGCGGCCATTCTCGGCACGCTGGAAGTGTTCTTCGCGGTCATCGCAACGACGGCGACGCTTGCCGCCGTCTTCGTGCCGCTCTCCTTCCTTCCCGGGCAGGCAGGCCGGCTCTTCCGCGAATTCGGCTTCGTGCTCGCCTTCGCCATCCTGCTTTCCTCCTTCGTCGCGCTGACGCTCTGCCCGATGCTGGCCTCGCGGCTTCTGACGAAGGACATGAGCCATGGCCATACCGGCCTTCTTGCCCGCATCGGCGGCGCGGCCTCGCGGCTCTACCGCTCGACGCTGCGGGCCTGCCTCGGTGCGCCGGTCATCGTCTTCGCCGTGGCTTTGCTCTTCACCGTGGCCGGCGCGACCTCGTTTTTCACCATCAAGTCCGAGCTGACGCCCAGCGAGGACCGCTCCATGGTCATGCTGCGGGTGAACGCGCCCCAGGGCGTCTCGCTCGACTATGCGCAGGATCAGATGAAGCTGGTCGAGAACAAGCTGCGGCCGCTCTACGACAGCGGGGAGATCGTCAACATCTTCTCGATTTCCGGCCAGGGCAGCTCGACCAATAGCGGCTTCATGGTGCTGACGCTGGCGCCCTGGGGCGAGCGTGACCGCACGCAGCAGGAAATCGTGCAGGATATCAATGCGGCGGTCGGCTCGGTGCCCTCGGTGCGCGCCTTCGCCATGCAGCCGAACAGCCTCGGCATCCGCGGTGCCGGCAACGGCCTGCAGGTGGCGCTCGTCGGCAACGACTATACGAAGCTCGGCAATGCGGCGGCCGAACTGGTGCGCAAGATCGAGGATAGCGGCCGGTTCCAGAACGTGCGGCTGAACTACGAGGCCAACCAGGCGCAGCTTTCCGTCACCATCGACCGGGAGCGGGCGGCCGATCTCGGCATCGACATCAACGGCCTTGCCGCCGCCCTGCAGGCGATGCTGGACGGCACCAGCGTCGTCGACATCTATGTCGAGGGGCAGGCCTATCCGGTCAAGCTCACCTCCACGACGACGCCGATCAACGATCCGACGGACCTGGAAAACATCTTCCTGAAGACCGGCGACGGCAAGATCGTGCCCATGTCGTCCATCGCGACGCTGGAGGAAAAGGCCGTCGCGCCGCAGCTTTCGCGCGAGCAGCAATTGCGCGCCGTCTCGCTTTCGGCCGGGCTGAAGGATGGCCTGGCGCTCGGCGAGGCGCTGTCCCTGGTCGAGGACATGGCCGCGCCGCTGCTTCCCGAGGGCTCCCGCGTGCTGCCGATGGCGGAAGCCGCCACGCTGCAGGAGAATTCGAGCGGCCTTGCCATCACCTTCGGCTTCGCCATTGCCATCATCTTCCTGGTGCTGGCCGCGCAGTTCGAAAGCTTCGTCAGCGCCCTCATCATCATGGTGACGGTGCCGCTGGGGCTTGCCTGCGCCGTCTTCGCGATGATCGCGACGGGGACCACGCTGAACATCTACAGTCAAATCGGGCTGGTGCTGCTGGTGGGCATCATGGCGAAGAACGGCATCCTGATCGTCGAATTCGCCAATCAGCTGCGCGATCGCGGGCAGGATATCCGCTCGGCCATCGAAAACGCGTCGAATATCCGCCTGCGTCCGGTGCTGATGACGATGATCGCCACCGTGGTCGGCGCCCTGCCGCTGGTTCTGGCAAGCGGGGCGGGGGCCGAGGCGCGCATCTCGCTCGGCTGGGTGCTCGTCGGCGGCCTTGGCCTTGCGACCGTGGTCACGCTTTACCTGACGCCCGTCGCCTATCTGGTGATCGCGCGCTTCACCAGTCCCCATGCGGACGAGGAAAAGCGCCTTGCCGCCGAGCTTGCCCATGCCGAAACGCTGGGCAGGCGGGACGAGGGCGCCTTGCCGCAGGCGGCGGAGTGAATGTGCTCCGGCAATCCAGCCGGGATACCTCAATACGCAATTGCGGCTGGACAGGCGTCCTTCAATTTGCTGAGTAAATCCTCGCAAAGTTGAGGAGCCCACGATGGCACTGGCGAATATCAGGAGCGGCACGCGCAACGAAAAGGGCATTGCGGAAGCGCTTGTGCGTCTCGGCGCGCTTTTCGGTGCGCGCTTCCAGACCGGGGAGGCGATCCGCCTCCAACATGCGCACACCACCACCTATATCCCCGCCCAGCTTCCCGACGGCGTCGTCTTCGTGGAAAACGCGCAGGATGTGAGGGCGGTCGTCGGCCTGTGCGCCGAGCTGAAGGTGCCGGTCATCCCCTTCGGCACGGGTTCTTCGCTGGAAGGGCAGGTGAATGCGCCGAGCGGCGGCATCTCCATCGATTTCAGCACTATGAAGCGCGTGCTCGAAGTGAATGCCGAGGATCTCGACTGCACGGTCGAGCCCGGGATCACCCGCGAGGAGCTGAACGTCTATCTGCGTGATACGGGACTCTTCTTCCCGATCGATCCCGGTGCCAATGCCTCGATCGGCGGCATGGCCTCGACGCGCGCCTCCGGCACGAATGCCGTGCGCTACGGCACGATGAAGGACAATGTGCTGGCCGTCACCGCCGTCACGGCGACTGGCGAGGAAATCCGCACAGCTCGCCGCGCGCGAAAATCCTCCGCCGGCTACGATCTTACCCGGCTCTTCGTCGGCGCGGAGGGGACGCTCGGCGTGCTGACCTCCGTCACGCTGCGCCTTCAGGGGATTCCCGCCGTCATCGCCGGCGGCATCTGCGGGTTTCCGACGTTGAAGGACGCCTGCAACGCCGTGATCATGACGATCCAGCTCGGTATTCCGGTCGCGCGTATCGAGCTCGTCAATGCATTGCAGATCAGGGCCTGCAACGCCTATTCGGGCCTCACCCTGCCGGAGCAGCCGACGCTCTTCGTGGAGTTCCACGGCAATGAGGAAAGCGTGCGGCTGCAATCGGAGGAATTCGGCGCGATCGCGGCCGAATGCGGCGGCGGCACATTCCAGTGGACGGCGGATGCCGAGGAGCGCGCCCGGCTCTGGAAGGCGCGGCACAACGTCTACTGGGCGGCCAAGGCGTTGAAGGCAGACGCCGCGGTGCTTGCGACGGATGTCTGCGTGCCGATCTCGCGCCTTGCCGATTGCGTCGCCGAAACCGAGGCCGATATCGAGGCACACGGCCTTCTGGCGCCGATCGTCGGCCATGCCGGCGACGGCAATTTCCATGTCAGCGTCGTCTTCAACGACAAGGATCCGGCGGATGTCGCGGCGGTGGAGGCCTTTGTCGGCCGGCTCAATGCCCGCGCGCTTGCAATGGACGGCACCTGCACGGGCGAGCACGGCATCGGCCAGGGCAAGCAATCCTTCCTGCCGGAGGAACTGGGGAGCGCGGTGCTGCTGATGAAGCAGATCAAGCAGGCGCTCGATCCCGACGGCATTCTCAATCCCGGCAAGATTTTTTCGACTCTCTAGCGGAACTTCGCGTTATCCTCACGCGGTGAAACGGAATTCAAGGCAGGCGGCGTGCTTTCCAGAATCATGCTCTTCGTTGGCGGCCTGGTGGTCGTGGCGCTCTTTGCGGCGCTGCTTGCGCCGCTTTTCGTCGACTGGACGAGTTTCCGCCAGGATTTCGAGCGCGAGGCAAGCCGCATCATGGGGCGCACCGTCACCGTGCACGGCAGCGTCGATGCGCGGCTGATCCCGTTTCCCTCCGTCACGCTCAACGACGTTCGCGTCGGCGCGCCGGAAGATGGCGAGCCGCTGGTCGAGGTGGCCCGCTTTTCCATGGATGCGGAACTGGCGCCGTTCCTTTCCGGCGAAGCCCTGATCTTCGACATGCGGATCGAGGAGCCGAAGGCGCGGGTGAAGCTTTTCCAGGACGGCACGCTCGATTGGGCGCGCGGGCGCAAATCGGCCATTCCGGCGCGGACCGTCGTCCTTGAGAATGTCTCCATCACCGGCGGCGAGATCGAATTCATCGACGAGCAGACCGGACGCACCCGCCACGTCACGGACCTGGAAGCACAGGTTTCGGCGAAGTCGCTCGGCGGGCCCTGGCGCATCGACGGGCGCGCCGCGCTCGACGGCGAAAGCGGTGCGTTCCAGCTTTCGAGCGGGCAGGTGGAGAACGGCGCGCTCACGATGCGCGCCCGCATCGTGCCGGACGGGCTCGCCTTTGCCGCCGATCTCGACGGCGTGCTGAAGATCGCCGATTTCCGCCCGCGCTATGACGGCGACTTCACCATCTCGGAAAAACCGCGGGCGAAGGAGGAGCGGCCGGCCGATCCGATCCGCGTCGCCGGCAAGTTCGAATTGTCCAACGAGCGCATCCGCGTTCCCGAATATCGCCTGGAAGCGGGCCCTCGGGAGGATCCTTATGTGGTGACCGGCGAGGCGACGCTCGATACCGGCCGCGCGCCCGAATTCCTCCTGATCGCCGACGGCCAGCAGATCGACGTTTCGCGCATCGGCAACAGCGGCGAGGGCGGCAAGACCGGCCGCAACCCGCAGATTTCCGCCCGCCAGCGATTGCAGGCACTGCTGGCCATAGCGGGTGACATCCCGATCCCGCAGGTGCCGGGGCGGGCGAGCCTCTTCCTGCCGGCGGTCGTGATCGGCGATACCACGGTGCGCGAGGTCCGGCTCGACGTGAAGCCGGACGGAAACGGCTGGCAGGTCGAGCGGGCGGATGCGCTTCTGCCCGGCCGCACCGCGCTGGAGGCGAAGGGGCGGCTGGCTCTCCGGGGAAGCCGGGGCTTCGTCGGCGACCTGCTGGTGGCCTCGAACCAGCCCTCCGGGCTTGCGGCATGGCTTGCCGGCTCGGTGGATCCGGAGATCCGCAAGCTGAAGACGGCCGGCTTTTCCGCGAGGGTGGACCTGTCGGACGAGTTGCAGCGGTTCGATAATCTCGAAATCGCCATCGGCGGGGCCTCGCTGATCGGGCGGCTGGAACGCGAGTCCCGCGCGGATGCTTCGCCCACCCTGTCCTTGCAATTGCGCGGCAATGAGGTGGAACTGGAATCCCTGCAGGCGCTGGTCGGCCTCGTGGCCGGCGATGGCTCGCTGTCCTCCGTGCTCGACCATTCGATCGCACTCGACATCCGCGCGGATCGTTTCAAGGCGTTCGGCGAGACCGCCTCCGGCGTCAATGCGGCGCTTTCGGTCAAGGACGGCCGGATGACGCTGAACCGCTTCACCGTCGCCTCGCTGGAGGGGGCAGCCCTTTCGGCGAGCGGCACGCTCGGAGGAACGTTGCTCTCCCCGAGCGCCGGCCTCGACATGTCGGTGAAGACGGCAGCGATGGGCCCGCTGGCCGATCTTCTTTCGCGGCATCTGCCGGCCCATCCGGTGCTTTCCCGCTTCGTCGCCAATGCCGGCTATTACGACGACGCGGACCTTACTCTCAAGGCGACCTTCTCCGACGAGGGCGATCGCCCCGCGACCTTTATTCTGAGCGGTCCCGTCAATGACGGACGCGTCGAGATAAAGGTTTCCGCCGAAACGCTCTTCGATCTCCTGCACGGCGGCAATTTCGAGCTGGACGGCAGCCTTTTCAACCCGCGATCCGTCGTTCTTGCCGGACAGGTCGGGCTCGATCCCTTGCCCTTCGATGCCGATCCGGACGGCAGCGTGACCTTCCACGCGACCCAGCCGGAAAAGGGTCTGGCCGATATCACCATCGCCTTCAATGCCGGGTCCACGGCGATTTCCGCCAAGGGCAAGGCCGCGCTCTCGGCGGAGAATTTCCTGACGGGAACGCTCGCCGTCTCGGCCCGCAGCGACGATATCGAGCCGTATCTGATGATGAACGGCGTCGCCTTGCCGCAAGGCGGCGCCGGTCTTCCGTTAACCTTGCAGGCGAGCGTCGAGACGACGCCGGAGGCCATGGCGATCGCCGATATCAGCGGCGAGGCCGACCGCAACGGCTTTTCCGGTACGCTGACGCTCGATCGTACCGCCCCCATCCTCAAGGGCAGCGGCGCCCTGCGTTTCGATACCGTCGATTTCGCCTTCCTTGCCGAGGCGGTGGCCGGTCCCATCCTGGATATCGCCGAGGGCGGGGTGAATGCCGCGCCGCTCGCCCAGCCGCTCCAGGATGCGGCGGACATGTCCGTTGCCCTGGAGGCGGCCTCGTTCTGGCCTGGCCTTTACGGCGCGGTGGACGGATTCAAGGGCAATCTCCAATGGAAGGGCGGCGAGCTGACGCTGACCGATATGGCAGGCGACTGGCTGGGCGGGGCGCTCTCCGGCCGCCTCAAGATCGCCAATGCGGAGGAGAACGGCCTGTTCGAGGCGCGGGTGGAGCTTGCGGGCGCGGATCTGGCGAAGATCGTCTGGGCCGGCCCCGGGGGCGCGGTCGCCACCGGCAAGGCGGATGTGACGCTTGCCGTCGATGCGTCCGGCAACAGCGTGCGCGCCATGGTCGAGGGCGCCAGCGGCTCGGGCGAGGCGCGGATCACCGATCTCTTGCTGCGCGGTCTCGATACCGGCGCGCTGCCGGCGCTGCTTTCCGCGGCGGATGCGATCGAGGGCGATATCACGCCGGAGCGGATCGCGGGCTTTGCCTCGCGGGAAATCCTCAAGGGCGAGGCGGCGCTGGGGGCGGTGCGCATTCCCTTCGCGCTTGCCGGCGGCAAGCTGCGCGTACAAAGCGTAACGGCGCAGGACCGCCATGCCGAACTCCTGGGGGATGCCGATATCGACCTTGCCGACGATACGATGTCGGGCAGGCTTGCCGTGGTCTACAAGGCCGGCGAAGATGCCCTTGCCGGGGCGGAGCCGGAGGTCGTGCTCGGCTATCGGGGGCTCGTCGCGGCGCCCGGCGTCGAATTCGATGCGCAGCCGCTTGCCAACTATCTCTCGCTGCGCCGCTTCGAGGCAGAGCGCCGGCGGGTGGAGACGCTTCAGGCGAATGTCTTGGAAAAGCAGCGCCTGCGGCGCGAGGCCGCCCTTTACCGCGCACGCGCGCAAGCGCGGGCGGCGGAGGCGGAAGCGATGCGCCTGCAGATGGAGGAGGAAGAGCGCCGCCGCGTCGAGGCCCGCAAGCGCGGCGAGGCGGAACAGGCCGCGCGCAAGGCCGCAGAGGAAGCCGAACGGGCGCGGCGCAAGGCTGCCGATGACGCCCGCCGCCTGCGGGAGAGCCAGGAACAGGCGCGCCGCCTTGCCGAACAGCGCGCGGCCGAAGAGGCCAGGCGGGCGGAGGACGAGGCGAGGCGACGTCTTCCGGTGATGCCCGGAGAGGGTGTCGAGCGCGGTGGCGAGCTGCCGCCGGTCGAAGGCGGAGGAAACCTGAATTTCGATACGCTGCCGGGCGTCGATTGAGCCATCACACCGGCGCCGGCCTCACAGCGTCTGGCACCTCACACTGGCGGGCCGGCCTGTCGTTTCAGCCAGTCCAGCACATAGAGGCGCAAGGCCGAGGAGAGATTGCTCTCGACGCCGCGCGCGTCGTCGACCTCGCGGATGAGCGCGGCGAGGGGCAGATCACGCGTATGTGCGATCGCCTTGAGGGTGTCGTGGAAGGCCGGCTCCAGCGAGAAGCTGGTGCGATGACCGTAGAGAGTGGTGGAATATTTGCGGATCATGCCAGGCCTTGCAGATGGGTCGAAGTCTTTGGCAGATCGATTCCGCTTTTGCCGGCAAGGGCTTGAAATATCAGTCCTTGCCGTCGTCCGGCCGTTCCAGTCGGCCTTGGTCGAGCGTCTGGTCGGCCTTTTCGTTGAGCGCGCGCGTCAGCGATTTCTCCGCCTTGCTGCGGCCGAAGGCGATGCGGTTCTGCTCGGCCCGCCTTTCCTTTTCGGAGCGGGCCTTCTGCTTGCGGAACTGGCGGAGATTGACGACGTCGCCGCTCATCGCTGGGCTCAGTTCTTCTTGCGGAAGGAATCGAGCGAGACGACGGAGCCGCCCTTGTTGTCATCGCCGCCGGTCGGCGGCGTCGGCTCTTCGGCGGGCTCCTCGGCCTTTTCCCCAACGGCAGGATAGGCGGTGATCTCGGCGGACTGTTCCTCCTCTTCCTCCACGGCGGGTACGTCGAATTCCAGCTCGAAGCTCACCGACGGGTCATAGAAGCCGCGGATGGCGTTGAACGGAATGACGAGTTTCTCCGGCGTATCGGAGAAGGAAAGGCCGATCTCGAACAGGCTTTCGGTGACCTTCAGGTCCCAGAACTGGTGCTGGATGACGATGGTCATCTGCTCGGCATATTTCGCCTTCAGATGCTGCGAGATGCGCACGCCCGGCGCATTGGTCAGGAACGTGATGAAGAAATGATGCTCGCCCGGCAGGTGGCCGGTGACCGCAACTTCGGACAAAACCTTGCGAATGACGCTGCGCAGCGCGTCCTGGGCGAGAATGTCGTAGCGAATGTGGTCTTGCGCCATCGGTTCCTGTCTTTCTTCCTGCCCTTGTTTTCAGGCATTGCATTCAAGTTGCTTCGATGCAATTCCGGCGGCAAAACCGCGTTGCGCACCTTGCCGGAATTGTCGGGCCCATGCCTTGCGGCACGAGTCATCTGGCACAGCTATAGACCATTTCAAGAGCTTGGAGAAGGTGAAGGCTTCTGTTGCCAGGTGCCTTCGGACCCCGCCTGCCGGTGCGACCCGTCAGGACTTTGAGTGAAGTGTCACACCGCCATTAGGCAGCGAGACGAGCTTCCGCATAGTTGTCGTTTGCAACTACAAGTTTAGCCCGATAACGGTGGTACAATGCCGAGCAAAAAGTCGATCTTTACGCCCTTGTCGATCCTATTTCGCCCCCATCAAAAGCCGGTCGACTGGAGAAGACCGGTTTTTGGTGGAGGCGCCGGGTACCGCCCCCGGGTCCAATGGGTTTATTACACCGCCCGTTTATTGCCATAGCTGCCGAAGCAGCACTTCCCATATAGGCGTTCTTGCCGCCCAAGAAAAGGGCCTCGTTACAGGGTTTTGGCGATCATCGCGCCTGCGGGGCGAAATAGCGGTGGTGGAAGGGCGGGTGATGGTTCATTAGCGCTTGACTTGCCATTCCTGCGGGAAAAACATAGCGGCGCGGCGGGACCGCTATGATGGCGGCAGCCGAACGAGCCAGAGGAGACCCCATGACCGACTATCTCGCAGATGTCCGCAAATACGACAGCGGTGCGGACGAGGCCATCGTCAAGAAGATCGTGAGCCATCTCGGTATCGCGCTGCGCAACCGTGACTCCTCTCTCGTCTCCTGCTCCGACCCGGAGGAACTGGGCCGCGTGAAGGAGAAGTGGTGCGGCAAGAAGCTCGGCGTCACGGGCGATGCGGCTGACAAGGCCGTCGAGGCCGTCTGCAAGGCCATGGCCGACGACCGCTCCAAGTCGCGCGTCACCTTCTACTACCTGACCGCCAAGGAACTCGGCAAGCTCAGCGCGCTCGCCTGAGGAAATCCGGAAAAATTCCCAATTCGTGCTTTGGTCGCCGCCGCTGTCGTCCTACTATCCCAGGCTGGACAACGAATCGACGGCGACCATGCAGCAGTATCTCGACCTTCTTTCCCACGTGATGGAAAACGGCACCGACCGGGGAGACCGGACGGGCACCGGCACGCGCGGCGTGTTCGGCTACCAGATGCGGTTCGATCTTGCCGAAGGCTTCCCGGTGCTGACCACCAAGAAGCTGCATCTTCGCTCCATCATCCATGAACTCCTGTGGTTCCTGAAAGGCGAGACCAATATCGCCTATCTGCACGAGAACGGCGTCACCATCTGGGATGAATGGGCCGACGAGAAGGGCGAGCTCGGCCCGGTCTACGGCTATCAATGGCGATCCTGGCCGACCTATGACGGCCGGCATATCGACCAGATCGCCGCCGTCGTCGACAGCATCCGCAACAATCCGAATTCCCGCCGCCATATCGTCTCGGCATGGAACCCGGCGCTCGTCGATGAAATGGCGCTGCCGCCGTGCCATTGCCTGTTCCAGTTCCATGTCGCGGAGGGCAGGCTCTCCTGCCAGCTCTACCAGCGCTCCGCCGACATCTTCCTCGGCGTGCCTTTCAACATCGCCTCCTACGCGCTGCTGACGATGATGGTGGCGCAGGTGACCGGCCTGCAGCCCGGCGATTTCGTGCATACGCTGGGCGATGCCCATATCTATTCCAACCATTTCGAGCAGGTTCTCACCCAGATGACGCGCCGGCCGAAGCCCTTGCCCTTCATGAAGATCAATCCGGACGTGAAGGACCTTTTCTCCTTCAAGTTCGAGGACTTCACCCTGGTCGGCTACGAAGCCGATTCAACCATCAAGGCGCCCATCGCCGTCTGATTTTCGGCGCTTGTGATTTCGGAAAGCCATGCCCATGAACGAAGCCAGGATCGTCCTTGTGGTGGCCGTTGCACAAAACGGCGTCATCGGCCGCGACGGCGATTTGCCGTGGCGCCTGCCGTCCGACCTGAAGCGCTTCAAGCAGCTGACGCTCGGCAAGCCTGTCGTGATGGGCCGCAAGACTTGGGATTCGATCGGCCGGCCGCTGCCCGGACGGCCGAACATCGTCATCACCCGCGACGCCGGATTTTCCGCGCCGGGGGCAAAGGTCGTCTCCTCGCTGGACGAAGGGCTTGCCGCGGCCCGACGCGCGGCCGGGGAACTGGGCGTCGGGGAGATCTGCGTCATCGGCGGGGGGCAGATCTATGCGCAGGTGTTCGATCGTGCCGATATCCTGCATGTCACGGAGGTGGAGGCCGAGATGGAGGGCGATACGCGTTTTCCCGCGATCGACCCCGCCGTCTTCGAGAAGGTTTTCGAAGAGCCCATCCCGCGCGGGGAGAAGGACAGTCACGCGATGCATTTCGTCACCTGGCGCCGAAAAACGGCCGCCTAGCGCCCGATCACGAACTATTTTGCCGCACGGGGCTGCAAGGCTTCGCGGATTTGTTGAAAGGTGCCCGAGGGATACCTATAACGGTTCCACCTCGCGGTGCGCGATGAGACATTCCGCGAAATGCGGCACGTAGGGATTTGAAAGAAAGAGGTATTGATGCCCTGGAGCAATCAGAACGGCGGCGGCGGCCCTTGGGGCGGCGGTGGCGGCGGCGGGAACAATCAGGGGCCGTGGGGGCAGGGACCGAACCGCCCGCGTGGCGGCGGAGGCGGCAATGGCGGCCCGCCGGACCTTGAGGAAATCATCCGGCGCGGTCAGGACCAGCTCAAGAACGTCATGCCCGGCGGCTTCAATGGCGGCATTGTCGTCATCGCACTGCTTCTCGTGGGCGTCTTCTGGCTGATGAACGCCATCTACACCGTCCAGCCGGACGAGCGCGGCGTCGAACTGCGCTTCGGCAAGCCCAAGCAGGAAGTCTCCATGCCGGGCCTGCATTTCCACTTCTGGCCGCTCGAGACCGTCGAACTCGTCAAGATCACCGAGCAGCAGCAGAATGTCGGCCGCCGCGCGGCCTCCGGTTCCGATGCGTCGGGCCTGATGCTGACGGGCGACCAGAACATCGTCAACGTCCAGTTCTCGGTGCTCTATTCCGTCACCGATCCGCAGGCCTATCTCTTCAACCTCGAATATCCGGCCGAAACCCTGCAGCAGGTCGCCGAAAGCGCCATGCGCGAGGTCGTCGGCCGCCGTCCGGCGCAGGACATCTTCCGCGACAACCGCCAGGCCATCGCCGAGGGTGTGAAGACGACGATCCAGGCCACCATGGATGCCTATGGTTCCGGCATTTCGATCAATACCGTCGCGATCGAGGATGCGGCCCCGCCGCGCGAAGTCGCCGACGCCTTCGACGAAGTGCAGCGCGCCGAACAGGACGAGGACCGTTTCGTCGAGGAAGCCAACCAGTACGCTAACCAGAAGCTCGGTCTTGCCCGCGGTCAGGCCGCGCAGATCCGCGAAGAGGCGGCGGCCTACAAGGACCGCGTCGTCAAGGAAGCGGAAGGTGAGGCGTCGCGTTTCCTCTCCGTCTATGAGCAGTACAAGGCGGCACCCGACGTCACCCGCAAGCGCCTCTTCCTTGAAACCATGGAAGACGTGATGAAGAACTCCAAGAAGGTCGTCATCGACGAAAAGCAGGGCGGCCAGGGTGTGGTTCCTTTCCTTCCCCTCAATGAACTCAGCCGCACGGGCGGCCAGCCGCAGCAGGCGGGAGGTACGAAGTAATGGGCAACCGTGTACCGGCAATCCTGATCGCCATCGGCGTTCTTCTCTTCATCGCCTATTCGTCGGTGTTCGTCGTCAACGAGCGCCAGCAGGCCATCGTCATCCGCTTCGGCCAGATTCAGGACGTCAAGTCCCAGCCCGGCCTCTACTTCAAGCTGCCCTTCGGCTTCATGGATGCCGACAGCGTGCAATATATCCAGGACCAGGCGCTGCGCTTCGATCTCGACGACATCCGCGTCCAGGTCTCGGGCGGCAAGTTCTATGAGGTCGATGCCTTTGTGGTCTACAAGATCACGGATGCGCGGCGCTTCCGCGAGGCTGTCTCGGGCGACCGGGAAGCGGCCGAGGCGCGCCTTCGCACCCGTCTCGATTCGGCCCTGCGTCGCGTCTATGGTCTGCGTGGCTTCGAGGCGGCGCTCTCGGAAGAGCGTGCGTCGATGATGCGCGAAGTCCGCGGCGAACTGACGGGCGACGCGTCCAATCTCGGCCTCACCATCGCCGACGTGCGCATCCGCCGCACGGACCTGACGAAGGAAGTCTCGCAGCAGACCTACGACCGCATGAAGGCCGAGCGCCTGGCCGAGGCCGAGCTGATCCGCGCCCGCGGTAATGAAGAGGGTCAGCGCCGCCGCGCCATCGCCGACCGTCAGGTCGTCGAGCTGGTGGCCGCCGCCCAGCGTGATTCGGAAATCGCGCGAGGCGAGGGCGAAGGCGAGCGCAACCGCGTCTTCGGCGAAGCCTTCTCGCAGGACGAGGCCTTCTTCGACTTCTACCGGTCGATGAGCGCCTATCGTCACGCGATGACCACGCCGGACACCACGCTGGTCCTGTCGCCGCAGTCGGAGTTCTTCCGCTACTTCGAGAACGCGACCGGTGCGGAGCCGGCGCCGGGCGGAGCGGCCACGACGACCACGCCTTCGACCCCGTCGACGGCGAACTGAGAACGCGTGCATGTCCGATTTCCTGACGGGGATCGCGTTCTTCCTGATCATCGAGGGGCTGGTGTACGCACTGGCCCCTTCGGCTTTGCGGCGCATGGCAAAGATGCTGCCGCAGATTCCGGAAAGCCAACTGCGCGGATCGGGGCTTCTTGCCGTCGCTCTCGGCGTGGTGATGGTCTGGTTCATCCGCGGGGCGTGAGGCTTGCCCTTGCGGCGGCGCGCGAAGACGGGCAAGACTTCGCATCAATTCGGCGGGCGGACTGATTTTCGCCGTATCCGGGGCAAACACTCGCCGCGACGGCCAGAACGAAAGAGGATGCCGAACATGGCTTTGAAGATGACGTCCAGCATTGCCCATGCGGCGCTCGCGCTCTCGGTGAGTTTTCCGCTGGTGGCCGGCGGGACGCTTGCCACTCCGGCTGCCGCACAGGCCAGGCAGGCCGGACCGGAATCGGTTGCCGATCTTGCCGAAAGCCTGCTCGACGCCGTGGTGAACATCTCCACCTCGCAGAACGTCAAGAGCGACGACAAGGCGCCCATTCCGCAGGTGCCGGAAGGTTCGCCCTTCCAGGATTTCTTCGACGAGTTCTTCAAGGGCGAGGGCGGTGACGGCAGCAACCAGGGGCAGACGGTCAATTCGCTCGGCTCGGGCTTCGTCATAGACCCGACCGGCTATATCGCCACCAACAACCACGTCATCGAGGGTGCAGACGATATCGAGGTGAATTTCGCCAATGGCTCGAAACTGAAGGCCAAGCTCGTCGGCACCGATCCGAAGACCGACCTGGCGCTGCTCAAGGTCGAGCCGAAAACGCCGCTGAAGGCGGTGCCCTTCGGCGATTCCCGCACCATGCGCATCGGCGACTGGGTGATGGCGATCGGCAACCCGTTCGGTCTCGGCGGCTCGGTGACGGTCGGCATCATCTCGGCGCGCGGGCGCAACATCAATGCCGGCCCGTACGACAACTTCATCCAGACGGATGCCGCCATCAACCGCGGCAATTCCGGCGGTCCGCTCTTCAACATGAAAGGCGAGGTCATTGGCATCAACACGGCCATCATCTCGCCCTCCGGCGGATCGATCGGCATCGGCTTCTCGGTGCCGACGGAACTGGCGCAGAACATCTTCCTGCAGCTTCGCGATTTCGGCGAGACGCGGCGGGGCTGGCTCGGCGTGCGCATCCAGCCGGTCACGGACGACATTGCGGAAAGTCTCGGCATGAGCGCCGCCAAGGGCGCGCTCGTCGCCGGCATCATCAAGGGTGGGCCGGTCGACAACGGCTCGATCATGACCGGGGACGTCATCACCAGCTTCGACGGAAAGGACGTGCACGAGATGCGCGACCTGCCGCGCGTCGTCGCCGAGAGCCCGGTGGGCAAGGCCGTTGACGTCGTTCTTCTGCGCGACGGCAAGGAAATGACCGTCAAGGTGACGCTCGGCCGCCTGGAGGACAGCGAGAAGCCTGCGGCCGACGACGACGAGGTGACGCAGGACGACACCCCGACGGAAGAGGGCGTTGCGCCCGAGACCGACGGCAAGGTTCAGGCCAGCAAGGCCGAGATGGTGCTCGGCATGGGCATCGGCGACCTTGACGAGGATGCGCGCAAGACCTTCGACATCGTCGAGAGCGTCAAGGGCGTGGTGATCATCGAGGTGACGCCGCAATCGGCCGCCGCCGAGCGCGGCATCGTACCGGGCGACGTGATCGTCGAGGTCGGCCAGGAGGCGGTGACGACGGCGGAAGAGGTGAAGACACGCATCGCAAGGCTCAAGTCGGAAGACCGCCGCAACGTGCTGATGATGATCGCCAATCGCACGGGCGCGCTGCGCTACATCACCGTGCGGATCGACTGAAGGCTGAGTCCCGTCAAGGGCTTGCCGTCGACAATCGAGAAAGTGATTCAGGCCGTTGGAGCATCGCTTCAGCGGCCTTTGCGTCTGATAGGAATACTCCCAGTATCGCCGTCATGCGCCTTCCATTGCCCGCCAGCGGGTGCGATCGATGGCGTAGACGACGTGCGGGCGAAGACCGGCGTGGGCCTCGTCAATGCCGGGCACGTCGAAATCCCGGTCCGGTGCGGCGACCATGCCGATGCGCCGCATGACGGCGATGGAGCGGGCATTGCCGGCGACGGCGAAGGAAACGATCTCGTCGAGACCCTTTTCCGTAAAGCCGAGAGCGAGCAGCCGCTGCGCGGCCTCAGTGACGTAGCCATGGCCCCAGTGACGCCGCGCCAGACGCCAGCCGATCTCGACCGTGCCGGCCGGCATATGCGGCTCCAGCCGTGCCGTCGTGCGCGAAAGGCCGCAAAAGCCGATGGCAGCATCCGTTTCGCGCGCGGCAAGCGCGTAGAAGCCGAAGCCCGTTTCGTCGATGATGCCGCGAAGAAGGTCGAAGAGTTCATCCGACTGGGCGCGGCTGCGCTGGAATGGGAAGAATTCCATCACCACCGGATCGGAATTGATCTCGTGGAAAAGATCCCGGTCCTTCTCCTCCCAGTTTCGTAGGGTCAGTCGCTCGGTGGTGGTGACGATCATCCGCCGCTCACGAAATCCGTCTTGCGATAGCCCTGAAGGTAGAGGAGGGCGGTGAGGTCGCCGTGATCGATGCGGATCTTCGCCTCGGCCGCGACGGCGGGCTTGGCATGGAGCGCAACGCCGGCTCCGGAACGCTGCAGCATGCCGAGGTCGTTGGCGCCGTCGCCGACGGCCATGGCCTCCTCCGGCGAAAGGCCGAGCCGTTCGCAGATCTCGTTCAGCGCATCCACCTTGGCCTGCTTGCCGAGGATCGGCTCGGCGACCGCGCCGGTGAGCCTGCCGTCGGCGTCCAGCAACAGGTTGGCGCGGTTCTCGTCAAAGCCGAGCATGGCGGCGATGCGGCTCGTGAAGACGGTGAAGCCGCCGGAGACGAGCGCGGTGTAAAAGCCCTTCGCCCGCATGGTGGCGATCAGTTCGCGCCCGCCGGGCGTCAGCGTGATACGCTTTTCGATCACCTCGTCGATGACGGAGACCGGCAGGCCCTTGAGCAGGGCGACGCGCTCGCGAAGGGCCGGCTCGAAGGCGATCTCGCCATTCATGGCGCGCGCCGTGATCGCGGCGACCTTGTCCTTGAGGCCGACTTCGGCGGCAAGCTCGTCGATACACTCCTGGCCGATCATCGTCGAATCCATGTCGGCGATCAGCAGCCGCTTGCGCCGCGTCTCGGCTTCCTGGACGGCAAGGTCGACCGGTTCGCCGCCGATGACGGCGAGGATCGTGTCGCGCGCCGCCTGGACGTCGCTGTCGTCGCGAAGCGCGATGTCGCAGGCGACGCCGTCGGCGAGCCAATAAAGCCCGGAGGCCTTCACCTGATCGGCGGCCTTCTCGGCAAGGGCTGGCGTCAGGACAGGATTTGACGGATTGGCGACAAGCGTGGCAACGAAAGCCATGATGAGAAACCTTGATCGAAAGCGGGACGCGATCCTGATAACGGGCCCGACGGCGAGCGGCAAGTCCGCGCTCGCCGTGGAGCTGGCGGCCGAGCATGGCGGCGTGGTGATCAATGCGGACAGCATGCAGGTCTACGACACGCTGAACGTGCTCACCGCCCGCCCGCAGCCGGAGGAGATGGGCGGGATCGAGCATCGGTTTTACGGCCAAGTACCGGCGGGCGCCGCCTATTCCACCGGCGACTGGTTGCGCGAGGCGGCGAGACTGGCTGCCGAATTGCGCAAGCAGGGCCGGTTGCCGGTCTTCGTCGGCGGCACGGGGCTCTATTTTCGCGCGCTGACGGGCGGGCTGTCGGACATGCCGACGATCCCGGATGCGATTCGCAGGACCCTGCGCGGCCGGCTTGCCGCCGAAGGGGCAGAGGTCCTCCACCGCGCGCTTGCAGAGCGCGATCCCGAGACGGCGATGCGTCTGAAGCCTGGAGACGGCCAGCGTATCGTGCGTGCGCTGGAGGTTCTCGAGACGACGGGACGTTCGATCTCCGCGTTCCAGGTGGCGTCGGGACCGGCGATAGTGGATGCGGAGCGGGCCGAGAAGATCGTCGTCCTGCCCGACCGGGCCGCGCTCGCGGCACGGATCGACCGGCGCTTTGCCGCGATGCTGGAAAACGGCGCGGTGGAAGAGGTGAAAGCCCTGCTGGCGCTCGATCTGTCGCCCGCCATGCCGGTGATGAAGGCAATCGGGGTGCCGCAGATCGTGGCCATGCTTGCCGGCGAGATGAGCCGGGAGGAGGTGATTGCGCGCGGGGCCGCGGCGACTAGGCAATATGCCAAGCGCCAGATGACCTGGTTCCGCAATCAGCTCGACGAAAGCTGGCGGCGGATCGATCCCCTCGAGGCAAAGTCTAGCGCCGGATAAGGCTGCTCAGCGGCTTCTTCAGAAGCTGTTCGCGGATGGAGCCGTCGCGGCGAGGTTCCTGCTGCTCGCCGAAACGTGGCTGCGGGCGAATCTGGTCGGTGGCCGGGCGCGGCGGCTCGGCGACAAGTTCGCGGCGGATTGCCTCAAAACGCTCCTGCGGGGATTGTTCATAGACCCGCTCGGCGCCCGGCAGCATGTCCGGCCGGTATGGCTCGTGCTGCACGCCTGGCTGCGGCGCCGGTGAGGCGGTTTGCGCCTGCAACGTCTCGACATAGCCTTCCTCGTCCTCGTAGGGAGCGTCCTCGTAGCCGGTCGGCAAGGGGTCCTTCGGCTGGGAGGCGAGGTAGGAATTCTGGAAGCCCGAAATATCCGGCCCCGAAATGGCGCGCATGCGGGCGACGATGGAGCGCAGGTCTACGCTTTGCGGCGTCTCCTCGGTCACTTTCAGGCCGGTGCCGTTCGCCTTGGGCACGCGGTTCGGCGCGACGCGCGAGAATCGCATGCGCATCGGCACGGCCACCGCCTCGCCGAAGGCGATCGCCTCGCCATTGCCGATGGAGGAGATGAAGCTCGTCGTCGAGGACGAGGAATTGGGGATGGCCGAGCGGATGATCTCCTGGTCGTGATCGTTGGCAAGGCGCATGGCGAAGATGGTCGAGCACTGGGAAAGGATCGTCGGGTCGAGTTCGCCGGGGCGCTGGGTGATGATGCCGAGCGAGACGCCGTATTTGCGGCCTTCCTTGGCGATGCGGGCGATCGCCTGGCGCGTCGGCATGAAGCCGAGCTTCGGATCGGCCGGCACATAGCGATGCGCCTCTTCGCACACGACCAGCATGTGCACGCCGCCATTGCTCCACAGGCCGATCTCGAAAGCCATGCGGCATAGCACCGAGGCGACCGAATTGACCACTTCCGACGGGATGCCGGCGAGCTGGAAGGTCGTCACCGGCTTGCCATCGCCCGGAATGCGGAAGATGCGGGCGATGGTGTCGAGGATCGTGTCGGTGATCGTGTTCGAGGAGAACATGAAATGATAGCGCGGATCGTTGATCGCCGACATGATCTTGCCCTTGAGCGAGCGCAGATGCGGCTTTTCCGCCCTTCCTTCCAGCCTTCCGATGCGCTCGTCGACGAGCGCGAGCAGGTCGGCGATGCGGAAGGGCACGGGCGTGTCGGCTGTCACCGAGCTTTTCTCGCTCGTGCGGCGCATCAGGCCGTTGTCGCTGGAGCCGCGGAAGGCGCGCTTCGCTTCGGGGATGAGGTCGCGCAGGATATCCATTTCCTCCGGCACCGGCGGGCGGCCGCGGAAGATGACTTCCGCAAACTCCTCCAGCCGGAACAGCCAGAAGGGCAGGTCCAGCGTGTCGGTATCGATGGTGACGGCTAGATCGCCGAAGGCGGCGGCAAATTCGTTGTGCGGATCGAGGATGAGGACGCGCAGATTGGGATCCGCCTGGATGGCCCTGTGCAGGAGCAGCGCGACGGCGGTCGACTTGCCGACGCCCGTCGTGCCGACGATGGCGAAGTGCTTTTCCAGCATGGAGGGCACATGGATCGTCGCGTCGAGGCGCTCGTCCTGCGTCAGCTTGCCGATCGTGCACACGTCGTTCTTGCCGGTGTCGTAGACCTTCGCGAGATCCGTGGCACGAATGTGGTGGGCGATGGCGCCGAGATGCGGGTAATCGGTGATGCCGGTGAAAAACTCCTCGCGGCCGTCCTCGCTGACATGCACCTCGCCGAGAAGCTCCACCTCGATGCGGAAAACCGTGTCGCGATTCTCCACCCAGCTCTGCTGGTCGGTGGCCATGGAATAGACGAGGGCGACGATGCGGTTGCGCCCGGCGGAAATGGAGATCAGCCGGCCGACCGACCAGAGTTCCGTCAGGGCCGTCTGTCCATTCTCCGCGATCGCGCTGATGGTCGCGCGCGAGCCGTTGCAGGCGACGACGCGGCCCAGCAGCCGGTTGCGGGACGATTCCTCGGCCCGGCGATCCTGCTCGCCGGCCGTCACGGAGGTCTGGAGATCATTGTTCAGCAATCACGGCGCTCCTTGCCATCGAGCGCGATTTTATCCGGCCTCGCTTAATAAGACGTTGCGCCGGGCTTGCCGGCATTTGACGGCCCGCGGCAAAGCGTGCCGCTTCGAAACAACGGGAAAGGCGTTGACGCGCGGGGGCTTTGCCGTTAACACTTCGCTCCATGAAAAATCTGACGGCTATCATTCTTGTGGTGGGATCGCGCATGGGCAGGGTGGTGTAACCACCCGGCGAAAGCACCCATGCGCGGTAAGCAGGCTCCTCCAGGGGCCTTTTTTTATGCCCAGAAATTCGATAATCACCTCGAAATGCGAAAGAGACGGACGGAAATCCGATGAGCGGAACAGAAAATCAGATGACGGGCGCCGAAATTGTCTTGCAGGCCCTGAAGGACAATGGCGTGGAACATATCTTCGGCTATCCGGGCGGTGCCGTCCTGCCGATCTATGACGAGATCTTCCAGCAGGACGACATCGAGCACATCCTCGTGCGTCATGAGCAGGGCGCCGGCCACATGGCCGAAGGCTATGCCCGCTCCACCGGCAAGGTCGGCGTCATGCTCGTCACCTCCGGCCCCGGCGCGACCAATGCCGTCACGCCGCTGCAGGACGCGTTGATGGATTCCATCCCGCTCGTCTGCCTCACCGGCCAGGTTCCGACCACGCTCATCGGATCGGACGCCTTCCAGGAATGCGACACCGTCGGCATCACGCGCCCCTGCACCAAGCACAACTGGCTGGTCAAGGACGTCAACGATCTCGCCCGCATCATCCACGAAGCCTTCCGCATCGCGCAGTCCGGTCGTCCCGGTCCCGTCGTCGTCGACATCCCGAAGGACGTCCAGTTCGCGACCGGCACCTATACGCCGCCCTCCGCCGCACCCGCCCAGAAGAGCTACCAGCCGAAGGTCCAGGGCGATGCGAACCAGATCGCGGCCGCCGTCAGCCTGATGCGCTCGGCTCGCCGGCCGGTCATCTATTCCGGCGGCGGCGTCGTGAATTCCGGGCCGGAAGCCTCGCGCCTCCTGCGCGAGCTGGTCGAGATCACCGGTTTCCCGATCACCTCGACGCTGATGGGCCTCGGCGCCTATCCGGCCTCCGGCAAGAACTGGCTGGGCATGCTGGGCATGCACGGCTCCTACGAGGCGAACATGGCGATGCATGACTGCGACGTCATGGTCTGCATCGGCGCGCGCTTCGACGACCGCATCACCGGCCGTCTCAACGCCTTCTCGCCGAATTCGAAGAAGATCCACATCGATATCGACCCGTCCTCGATCAACAAGAACGTGCGCGTCGACGTTCCGATCCTCGGCGATGTCGGCGCTGTTCTGGAGGACATGGTTCGCCAGTGGCGGGCGGCCGCGAAGGACTACGACAAGGCGGTCCAGGCGGACTGGTGGACGTCGATTGCCAGGTGGCGCGCGCGCAACTCCTTCGCCTACAAGGCGAGCGACGACGTGATCATGCCGCAATATGCCATCCAGCGCCTCTACGAGCTGACCAGGGACCGCGACACCTACATCACGACGGAAGTCGGCCAGCACCAGATGTGGGCGGCGCAGTTCTTCGGCTTCGAGCAGCCGAACCGCTGGATGACCTCGGGCGGCCTCGGCACGATGGGCTACGGTTTCCCGGCAGCGATCGGCGTGCAGGTCGCACACCGCGACAGCCTCGTCATCGATATTGCGGGCGACGCCTCGATCCAGATGTGCATCCAGGAGATGAGCTGTGCCGTGCAGTATAACCTGCCGGTCAAGATCTTCATCCTGAACAACCAGTATATGGGCATGGTGCGCCAGTGGCAGCAACTGCTGCACGGCAACCGCCTGTCCAATTCCTATACGGAAGCCATGCCGGATTTCGTGAAGCTTGCGGAAGCCTACGGAGGCGTCGGCATCGCCTGCGACAAGCCCGGCGATCTCGACGGCGCGATCCAGGAGATGATCGACGTCAAGCGTCCGGTGATCTTCGATTGCCGCGTGGCGAACCTTGCCAACTGCTTCCCGATGATCCCCTCGGGCAAGGCGCACAACGAAATGCTGCTGCCCGACGAGGCCACGGACGAAGCGGTCGCCAACGCGATCGACGCCAAGGGCCGCCAGCTCGTTTGATGAAAAGGTAGAAACGAACATGAACGCACACCTTCAACCCACCGGTTCTGCCTACTTCATCGCCAAGGAAACGCAGGTCGCCGAGAGCCACACGCTCTCCGTCCTCGTCGATAACGAGCCGGGCGTCCTTGCCCGGGTCATCGGCCTCTTCTCCGGTCGCGGCTACAATATCGAGAGCCTGACGGTCTCCGAGACCGAGCACGAGGCGCATCTGTCGCGCATCACCATCGTCACGCGGGGAACGCCGGGCGTTCTGGAACAGATCAAGTCGCAGCTCGAGCGCATCGTACCGGTGCACCGGGTGGTCGACCTGACGGTGCGCGCCAAGACGATGGGACAGGAGCGGCCGATCGAGCGCGAAGTGGCGCTGGTCAAGGTGGTCGGCTCCGGCGAGGTCCGGGCCGAAACTTTGCGCCTCGCCGACGCCTTCCACGCCAAGGTCGTCGATGCGACCACCGATCACTTCATCTTCGAGCTTACCGGGAAATCCTCGAAGATTGACCAGTTCGTCGCAATCATGCAGCCGCTCGGTCTTGCCGAAGTGTGCCGCACCGGCATTGCCGCGATGAATCGCGGCCAGCAGGGGATGTGAAGGGCACGCGCCCGTCTTCCGTCTCGCCCCGCCCCACCTGCCTTGCTTCTCCGCCGTCATCATTGGGGCGATCCCGGGCACGGTGCCGGAGAAAGGCGCGGGGCCTTGTAAATCGAAAGGCTTTCCGCCTCGGCGGAAAGCCTTTTTCTTTTCAGATCATCTCCAGCGGGCGCTTGCGCGTCGGTGGGGGGAAGGCCTCGTCGAGCAACTGGAGGTCCTCCGACGTCAGGCGGATTTCGGCGGCGCGGTGATTCTCCCGCACGCGGTCGGGCGAGCCGGACTTTGGAATGGCGATGACGCCGGGTTTCGTCAGCAGGAAAGCAAGAGCGACCTGGGCGGAACTTGCCTGATGGATGCGGCCGATCTCCTCCAGCACCGGATGGCCGACGAGGCGGCCCTCGTCGAGCGGCGAATAGGCCATGATCGGGATGCCCTGAACCCGGCTCCAACGCAGGAGATCGAACTCGATGCCGCGGCGGGCGAGGTTGTAGAGCACCTGGTTGGTCAAGGGCCGGGCGGGCTCGGCCGCCTCCAGCAGTTCCAGCATGTCGTCCTGGTCGAAATTGGAAACACCCCAGGCGCCGATCTTGCCGTCGGCCTTCAGCGTCTCGAACGCCTCCACGGTCTCGGCAAGCGGATGGCGCCCGCGCCAATGCAGGAGGTAAAGCTCGATATGATCGGTACCGAGGCGCTTGAGGCTCGCCTCGCAGGCGGCGATGGTGCCGGAGCGGCTGGCATTGTAGGGCAGCACCTTGCTGACGAGGAAGACCTCGTCGCGGCGACCCTGGATCGCTTCGCCCACCACGCTTTCGGCGCCCCCGTCGGCATACATTTCCGCCGTGTCGATCAGCGTCATGCCGAGGTCGAGGCCGGCGCGAAGGCTTGCGACCTCCTCGGCGCGCGAGGCATCGCCTTCGCCCATATGCCAGGTGCCGAGGCCGAGGGCGGGCACCTGTCGCCCGCCGGGGAAGGTAACTGCCGGTAGTTCCGCTTTCATGGTTCTGCTCCCCGTTCAGGCGTCATGCACGACCCGTCCGAATTGTCTGCATGACAAGAATTGGCTGGCCGTTGCAAAGAGATGGACTATCAATCGGAAAAAACAATCCGGATAACAAGATACTGCCATGCAGATCGAAATCTTTCTGGCGCTGCTGCTCTTCGCCTTCACCACCTCCATCACCCCCGGGCCGAACAACATGATGCTCTTCGCCTCGGGCGTGAACTTCGGCTTCGTGCGCACCATCCCGCATATGTGCGGTATCGGCGTCGGCTTCCTCGTGCTGCTGCTTGCGGTCGGCTTCGGGCTTGGCGCGCTGCTGGAGGCTGTGCCGCTTGCCTATACGGTGCTGAAATTCGCCGGCGGCGCCTATCTGATCTGGATCGCCTGGAAGATCGGCACGTCGCGATCGATCGGCGAAGGCAAGACGGGGGCGCGGCCGATGAGTTTTCTTGAAGCCGCCGCCTTCCAGTGGGTCAATCCGAAGGCCTGGGTCATGGCCGTCTCCGCCATGGCGACCTATACGAATTCGGCGAACTACACGATGAGCGTGCTGATCGTCGGCAGCGCCTTCGCCATCGTCAATTTCCCGAGCGTCTCGACCTGGGCCGGCTTCGGTTCGGCGCTGCGGCAATGGCTTTCCGATCCGGTGCGATTGAAGTGGTTCAACATCACCATGGCGCTGCTGCTGGTGGCAAGCCTCTGGCCGATGCTGCGATAGAGGTTTCAGGCGCGGTCGGCGAGGAAGCGGGCGAGCCAGGGGCCGATCAGCGTCACGAGGATCAGCCGCGCCGTCTGCAGCGACATGACGAAGCTGATATCGACGTCGCTGGACGCGGCGGCGATGACGGCGATGGAATCGAGGCCACCGGGGCTCGTCGAGAGATAAGCGGTCAGCGGATCGACGCCGAGCAGCAGGATCAGGAGCGCCGCGAGAAGGCCCGAAAAGCCGATCAGCACGAGAATCGAAACAACGGTCGGCAGCAGCGCGCGGCGCGCATGCAGCAGGATCGCGCGGGTGAAGCCGAGGCCGATGTTCCAGCCGAGCAGCGTGAAGGCGATGACGAGCAGCCATTGCGGCAGTTCGATCGTAATCGCGCCGGAAGAATTGAGCACCGAGGCGAGCGCGAAGGGCACGAGGAAGGCGCCCGCCGGAATGCGCAGCTTCTGCCCGACGAAGGCGACGAGGATGCCCACCGCCAGCGCGGCTGCGAGCGGCACGAGCGGCACCGGTGCGAACCAGTCGTGCGGCGGCATCGTCGCCCCGTCATGGCCGCCGAAATGGGCGACGAGGGTGGCGAAGCTCGCGACGAAGACGACGCGCAGATATTGCATGAAGGCGACGAGGCGGGCATCCGCGCCATAGGCTTCCGCCATGATCATCATGGTCGAGGCGGCGCCCGCCGATGAGCCCCAGATCGCCGTCGTGCCCGGCAGGATGCCGGTGCGCGCAATCATCCAGCCAGAGAATGTGCTGACCGCGATGACGGAAAGCACGACGAACAGCATCAGCAGCCAGTTCTGCGCGAAAGTGCCGACGAAATCGCGCGATATGGTGGTGGCAATCATCAGCGCCAGCACGACCTGCACGAAAAAGAAGAAGAAGCGTGGCAGGCGGATGGTGCCGCCGGCAAGGGCGACCACGATGCCGGCGAGCATCGGCCCCATCAGCAGGGCGGCGGGGAAGCCGGCGATTTCCAGCGGCACGGTGGTGACGACCGAAAGACAGCCGACGAGGCCCCATTGTACGGGGGCCGGCAGTGCGCCGAGGCCGGTCGGAGGGGCGGGGCGCTGGTTATGGGTGTTGGAGGCGGGTGGCAAATCATCGCTCCGGAAGGTTCGCGTCTGCATACAGCGATGCGGCGCCGGCGAACAGGGCCAAATCCGGGGGTAGGGAAAGCTTGGGTCCATGCAGGGCGCATATCGCCCTTGCCTTGCGGGCGCGAATCCTGCCAAGTCCGGACATGGAATTCGCACCCCAACAGGACGAGGCGCTGAAGGCGGTCTCCCGATGGCTGTCGGAAGGACGGGCGCCGCTGTTCCGCCTGTTCGGCTATGCCGGCACGGGCAAGACGACGCTCGCGCGCCATTTCGCGGAAAACGTCGATGGCGAGGTGCTGTTCGCCGCCTTTACCGGCAAGGCTGCGCAGGTGCTGCGCTCCAAGGGCGCGAGCAATGCCAAGACCATCCATTCGCTGATCTACCGCCCGCGCGGCGAGGAGGAGGTGGCGGACGAGGAGACCGGCAAGACCTCGATCTCGCCGATGTTCTCCATCAACCGCCAGAGCCCGGTCGCCAAGGCCGCGCTGGTCGTCGTCGACGAATGCTCGATGGTCGACGAGGCGCTCGGCAAGGACCTGATGAGCTTCGGCACCCCGATCCTCGTGCTCGGCGATCCCGGCCAGTTGCCGCCCGTTTCCGGCGGCGGCTACTTCACCAACCAGGAACCGGACTATCTCCTGACCGAGATCCACCGGCAGGCGCGGGACAATCCGATCATCCATCTCGCCATGCAGGTGCGCGAGGGCGGCGATGTCGCCTATGGCGATTACGGCGCGGCGCGGGTGATCGGTCGCGGCGACGTCGACCAGTCGCTTGTGCTCGATGCGGACCAGGTGCTCGTCGGCACCAACCGTACGCGGCGCCGCTACAACCAGCGCCTTCGTGAACTGAAGGGGTTTACCACGGACTATCCGCAATCGGGCGACAAGCTCGTCTGCCTGCGCAACGATCCGGCCAAGGGGCTGCTCAACGGCTCGCTCTGGCAGGTGATGAGTTCGTCGAAGGAAACGGTGAAGCCGGGCATCAACCTGATGATCCGGCCGGAAGACGACGACATGGATCGCGGCGCGGCCAAGATCAAGCTCCTGAAGGCGGCCTTCGAGAATCTCGACGAGGAGATTCCGTGGTCGACGCGCAAGCGCTATGACGAGTTCGATTTCGGCTATGCGCTGACCGTGCACAAGGCGCAGGGTTCGCAGTGGAACAATGTCGTGCTGTTCGATGAAAGCTATGCGTTCCGCGATACGCGCGAGCGCTGGCTTTACACGGCGATCACGCGCGCTGCGGAAACGCTGACCATCGTACGATAGACGGCACTGTTCCTGTCCTGAAGGGGCGGAAACACGCCGCCCGCCAATCCGGTTCGGTTTCTTCGGATCGTCTCAGTGGCCGACGATGCCGAGCATGACGGCCTTGGCGACGGCCTGGAAACGGTTGTTGCTGTCGAACTTGGCGATGATGCTCTTTTCCATCACCTGCACTTCGCCGGGCTCGACCTCGAGCGCGCGGGCAATGCGGCTTGTCGGATAGCCTTCGGCCATCAGCGCCAGGCAGCGCAATTCTGCCGGCGTCAGGTTGGCGCGGGGCGTGTTGTCGTTGGTCTCGGGCTCGTGGGCGGCGTTGAAATCGAGCAGTTCATTGATCTGCTGCATCTGCCGGCGGATCGTCGATTGCTGCGCCACGAGCTCGCGCTTGCGCGCCGTCATGGCGTTGCGGAAGACGATATCGGCCTCGTCCTGGCTCTCGGCGGCGGAAAGGCGCGCCAGCAGTTCCTGGATCACGGCGACGGGCATGCCCGTTTCGCGGCAGGTGTTCACCACCGCCATCTGCTGGATCTCCTCCGGGCCGTAGACCCGCATGGGGCCGACGCGGGCTGCCGTCAGCAGGCCTTTCTCCTCGTAGAAATGCAGCGTGCGATGGGTGACGCCAAAGGCGTTCGCCATGTCCGCGATCGCAAGGCGCCCCTCGGGAAGGTCGTCCGGCAAGGGGGCGACCGGCAGGAACCTTATGGCCTTGCGCGCGGATGGACGGCCCTCGGCTTTCTTCGACTCGTTGGTCATCATGAAAGCGGCCCGCAAGAAAGAAGATCGATCATGTGTCTACCCCCGTCGCCGATGCCGGTCCCGCTTCATGAAAAATTGGAATCCGAGCCGGCCGACTATGCCCTTCGTCGTTCCGCAGGCTGTGCGTGCCGGCGGAGCTGTATGCGATCCCGTACGGATTCGGTATCTTTTTCGCGATGCGATTGTGCCGGACAGGAATTCGGACGGCACACGCGACAAGTCCGCCCGCGATTATAGATAAACCCACTCCGCCGGTATGCATATCGTTATATCTAGGGATGTATTCTCCAAGTGGAGGCACACCTGCCGGGTGAAACGGGGAAATTACCACTTCACGCCGGCCTGCGCGCTCTCCAATGCCGTGCTTTCGGCAAGCGCCACGGGTTGCAGGCCGCAGGCGACCGGCTGGCTCAGGTGGGGCGTACCGCGCGGCGTCGCATGTTCGGCCTCCGTGAGGCATTCCATGAGATTGCTGGCCGCACCCGTGCGTATGGCATAACGGTAGAGCGGTCCGCTCGCCGTCAGCGTGCGTGCGGTGAAGCTGACGGCTTCGTAGGCGATGCCGGCCTCGCTGCTGAGCTGCTCGCGGGAAAAGTGGCGGGTATAGACCGTGGCGCCCGACTGGTCGTGGATCAGCCGGGCATAGATGCCGCGCCCGTCCGGCCGGTTCTCGACGCGGATGGAGTAGGAGAGCGGGTGCATCGCCCGGGCATCGCGCGGGTCGACGAGATGCACGGTCCGATGAAAGCCGGCCGAGCTGGCGATGGCGCGGGCCAGCGCGGTGCATTCCCCGCCCGCGGGCCAGCACTGTACGATGTTGAGACCCGGAAGCGCCTGGGCACGGCCGGCGAACTTGCTCTGCACGGAAAGAACAAGCTGGGTCTGGGCGATGGCCGCATTGGTCGTGTCAGGGTAGATCGAGGGCGCAAGGAACAGCAACGGCAGAAGCGAGAAGAGGGCCAGCGGCGAGGAGACCGGCGCAGGGAGCCAGGAGCGGCTTCCCGCTCCCTCGCGTCGACCAGCCCTTGTGACGGATGGGGCAGGGGCTTCTTCCGCCGTTTCCGGTTCGGCCTGGATGAGGCTGTATTCCGGCACGTAGCTGCCGAGCGGAACGCGGATGCGCAGCTCGTCCGCGGCGCCTTCCGTCTCGTAATAATGCTCCAGAAGCTTCCTCAGCTTGCCGGCCTGGACGCGCACAAGCGGATCGTTGCCCGCATCGAAGCCCGGCGCCCGACCGAAGACATCGACGCCGATGCTGTAGCCCTTCAATTGCGCGGCCTTGCCGGAAATCTCGTTCCTGACAATATAGGAGAGAAACGAGCGAAGCCGCTCCGAGCGGGCGAAGGCCTCGCTGGTGAGGACGGCCTCAAGCGCCCGCAGCACGCGCTCGCATGACGGTCTGCCGGTCCTGCTCATGGTGGCGCCCCAGAGGAGACCATTGTCCCTGCCTTGATTTTCCTGCCCGTTCCCCATGCGGAAGGCCGATAACGGCGTCCCCCAAAATTCGAGGGGATTTTACCGATGATTCTTGATCTTCGGCAAGAGGCGGAAGGGGCTTGCACCGTACAAACCCGCAAAAGCATCGCCTGGCGGTCCCGTGCGATGATTGCCCTTGTAGAAACAACAGGCTAGACGTTGTGGCCCGGAAGAGGAGTTTGCGTCGCCATGCCTGCGAAACTGTCGGTCAACCTCAATGCCATCGCCATGTTGCGCAATCGCCGGGACCTGCCCTGGCCGAGCGTCACGGGACTTGGCCGGATCGCCCTTCAGGCGGGCGCCAGCGGCTTGACCGTCCATCCGCGGCCGGACCAGCGCCATATCCGTTTTTCCGATCTCGCGCCGATCCGCAGCCTTATCGACACGGAGTTTTCCGGTGCGGAATTCAACATGGAGGGATATCCGGAGGAGGGCTTCATGCGCCTCGTCGAGGAGCACCGCCCCGAGCAGGTGACGCTGGTGCCGGACGATCCCGCGCAGGCGACCTCCGATCACGGCTGGGACTTCCGCAGGAACCGCGATTTCCTTGCCGCCACCGTCGGCCGGCTGAAGGCGCTCGGCCTGCGCGTCTCGCTGTTCGCCGACGGCGAGCCGGACCGGGAGGCGCTGACGATCGCCCGCGACGTGGGCGCGGACCGTATCGAGCTTTATACCGGCCCCTATGGCGGCTGCCAAGACAATCCGGCGGAAGCCGAGCGCATCGCCGCGCTGCTTGGCGAAACGGCGGATATCGCCCTCGATCTCGGCCTCGACGTCAATGCGGGCCACGATCTCACCGTCGCCAACCTGCCGGCGCTCGTCGCGCGTATCCCGCGTCTTGCCGAGGTGTCGATCGGCCATGGCCTGACGGCCGATGCGCTGGAATACGGCATGGCGGAGACCGTCCGCCGTTTCCGCCGCGCCTGCGGGCAGGCCGTCTGACGCCGCCGGCCATTCCGTCCCTGTCCTATGCGCTTTCTCGCGCGGTGGTCCCGGGACGCTCACGCCGCATCCGGGCCGTCCGGCCGGTGATGCGGCACGGGATTGACGCTCCGGCCGCGTGGCGGCAGGAGCCGCATGCGGGGACGGCGATATGAAGCCACTCGATATCGGTATTGCAGGCGCCGGGCCGGCGGGGCTTGCCGCGGCGCTGTTTCTTGCGCGCGCCGGACACCGGGTTGAGCTTATCGAGCGTTTCGCGTGCGCGGCGCCGGTCGGCTCCGGCCTGCTGATGCAACCGACGGGGCTCACCGTGCTCGATGCTCTCGGACTCTCGCCCGCTATCCATGCGCTCGGCAATCGCATCGACCGGCTGCATGGCGCGGACGCGCGCAGCGGCCGTACGGTGCTCGACGTGCGTTACGACGCGCTGGCCGGTGGCCGCTACGGACTTGCTGTGCACCGGGTGGCGCTGTTCTCCACCCTCCATGACGCGGCGGTTGCCGCAGGCCTTTCCATCCGCACCGGAATCACGCTCGCCAAGGCGGAGACCCGTCAGGACCGGACGGCGCTGCACGATGGGGATGGCGAGATCGTCGGCGACTACGATCTGGTGATCGATGCGACGGGCGCGCGCTCGCAGCTTGCCGCCGCCTCGGTGGTCGCGCCTCAGATGCGCGAACTGCCCTGGGGCGCTTTCTGGGCGACGCTCGACTGCGAGGATGTCCCGCATGACGCGCGGGCGCTTACCCAGCGATACGATGCGGCAAAGGTGATGATCGGCGTGCTGCCGGTCGGCAGGGCACATCCGGGCGAGGGGCGGAAGGCCGCCTTCTTCTGGAGCCTCAAGACGGCGGATGCGGAGCGGGTGAAGGATGCGGGGCTCGATCGCTGGAAGGCCCGCATCCACGATTACTGGCCGGAAACGGCGCCTTTTCTGGAGCAGATCACCGACTGGCGGCAACTGACGCTTGCCCGCTACGCCCACCGCACGACGTTGCCGCCTCATGCGGACGGC
>Ga0182742_1001086_pt1 | contig 37009 bp, 27 predicted proteins | sample eDN5th37CBELigMG_FD_128880 | JGI IMG/M metagenome (GOLD analysis project Ga0182742, IMG submission 128880) | Enriched Miracle-Growth compost microbial communities from Emeryville, California, USA - eDNA 5th pass 37_C BE-Lig MG (version 2)... ... | reverse complement strand
GGAGGAGGGACTCGAACCCCCGACACGCGGATTATGATTCCGCTGCTCTAACCGACTGAGCTACTCCGGCGGGGCGGCGGGCAGGTTAGCGCACCGATCGCGGGGCGTCCCGGCACGCGGGGCGGAGGGAAGCACGGCGGCGGTTGCCGCCCGACAACCCCAGGGCATATCGTCTGCGCGTGAACTACCGGGTGCTGGGCCCGCTCGAGGCGGGCGACGAGCAGCAGCCACTTCCGCTCGGGCGGCGCAAGCAGCGCGCGTTGCTCGCCCGGCTCCTGCTCGACGCCGGGCGCACGGTGGGGGTGGAGCGGCTCGTCGACGACCTGTGGGGGGAGGACGTCCCGGAGACCGCGGTGAAGATGGTCCAGATCTACGTCTCGGGGCTGCGGAAGGTGCTGCCCGCGGACGCGCTGCGCACGCGCGGGAACGGGTACAGCCTCGAGCTCGCGACGGGCGACGAGTTGGACCTGCACCGGTTCGAGCGCCTGCACCAGGAGGCGCGGGCGACGGCGGACCCAGGACGGGCGCGCGCGCTGCTCACGCAAGCCCTGGGGTTGTGGCGCGGGCCGGCCCTGGCCGAGTTCGTGAGCGAGCCGTTCGGGCGGCGTGAGGGCGACCGCCTGGAGGAGCTGCGGCTCGCGGCGCTGGAGGACCGGATCGAGGCCGACCTCCAGCTCGGCCGCGCCGCCGCGGTGGTGGGGGAGCTGGAGGCGCTGACGGCACGCCACCCGCTGCGGGAGCGGCTGATCTCCCAGCTGATGCTCGCGCTCTACCGCGGCGGCCGCCAGAGCGAGGCCCTCGCCACCTACCACCGCTTCCGCGACTACATCGACCAGGAGCTCGGTACTGAGCCGTCGCCGCGGCTGCGCGCCCTCGAGCAGGCGATCCTCACGCACGACCCGGAGCTCGACCAGCCGGCGGCGAATGCACCCGCGATCGCGCCGCCCGGGCGCCACGACGAGCTCGAGACGCTGCGCCGGGCCTACGCGCAGGCGAGCGCCGGGGCGCGCCGGCTCGTGCTGATCTGCGGCGAGCCGGGGATCGGCAAGACCACGCTCGTGGAGGCGCTGCTGGGCGAGGTCACGGACGCGCTGATCATCCGCGGCCAGTGCGTGGAGCACCGCGGCGCCGCGGAGGCCTACCTGCCGCTGCTCGACGGCCTCGCGCGGGCGGCGCAGACGCACCCCGAGATCCGGACGGTGCTGGCCGAGCGGGCGCCGAGCTGGCTCGCCCAGCTCCCGTGGCTGCAGGCGGCGCCGCCGGCCGAGCGCGCGCACGGCGCGACGTCCCAGCGGATGCTGCGCGAGCTGATCGAGGGCCTGGAAGGGCTCGCGGCGACGACGCCGGTCGTGCTGGTCCTGGAGGACCTGCAGTGGGCGGACCCGTCGACGGTCGACCTCCTCGGCGCGCTGCTGCGGCGCCGCCACCCGGGGCGGCTGCTCGTGCTCGCCACGCGGGAGGGCTCCGACCCGCAGCTGGCCGAGCTGCGCCTGCGCGGCAGCGCGCTCGAGATCCCGCTCGAACCGCTCACGGCCGAGGCGGCGCGGGCGGCGTTCGACCTCGACGCGGCGACCGCCGAGCGGCTCGTCGAGCGCTCGGGCGGCAACCCGCTGTTCATGCGCCACATGGTCGACCACCTCGACAGCGACGACGTGCCGACCACGCTGCGGGCGGCGATCGAGGGGCGCCTGGACGCGCTGGACCCGCTCACGCGCGAGGCGCTGGCCACCGCCGCGGTCGCGGGGCAGACGTTCGCGCAAGCCGCGGTCGAGGCCGCGCTGCGCCGGCCCGTGCCGGACCTGTCGGCGCTGGCCGAGCCGCGCGGGACGGTCGAGTGGCCGGACGGGACGGTCACCGAGCAGTTCGCGTTCAAGCACGCCCTGTACCGCGAGGTCGTCTACCCGCACGCCCGCGCGCCCGAGCTGCACCGGCGGATCGGCGAGCGCCTGGAGGAGGCGTTCGGCCCCGACCCGTCCGTCGCGCACGAGATCGCCGCCCACTACGTCGCCGGCCGGCTGCCCGCTCCCGCGGTGCGGTTCCTGCGCCTGGCCGCGGAGCGCTGCCGCGCGCGGCGCGCCTACCGCGAGGCGATCGACCTGCTGGAACGCGCGCTGCTGGCGACGGACGACCTGCCGGAGGGCCCGTTCCGCCGCCGCGCGCGGGTCGAGCTGCTGTCCGAGCTCGGCCAGGCGCACGTCGCGCTCGAGGGCTGGTCCTCGCCGAAGGCGTTGAAGTGCCTGCAGCGGGCCCGCGTGACTGCGGAGCTGCTGGGCGACCGCGAGCCGCTGGCATCGGTCCTGCTGGCGCTGGCCACGCTGCACGAGGTCCGGGGCGAGCCCGCGCCCGCGCTCGACGCGATCGGCGCGGGCGCCGAGATCCGCGACCTCGGCATCGACGGCGCGGAGCTGATGGCCTGCGCGCTGTTCCACCAGGGCGCGTTCACGCGCGCGCTGGAGCACGCCGACCGCGGCGCGTCCCACACCGGGACCAGCCACTACGACACGTTCCCCGCGACCCTGGGGGACAACGCGGGCGTCGCCTGCCACGACTGGGCGGCGCTGTCGCTGTGGTTCCTGGGCCGCCCGCGCGAGTCGCTCAAACGCGCGCGGCACGCGCTGGAGCTCGCGCAGGAGCCCGCCCGCGCCTACTCGGTCGCCACCGCCAGCGCGCAGCTCGCGGTCCTGCACGCCTGCCGGCGCGAACCCGCGGAGACTCTGCGCTACGCCCAGGCGACCGTCGACGCCGCCCGCGATCGCGGCTACCAGTACCGCGTCGCGATGGGCCGCGTGCTGCGCGGCTGGGCGCACGCGGCGACGGGCCGGGGGGACGGGGTGGAGGAGATCGCCCGCGGGCTGAACGCCTCCCGCGCCACGGGCGCCTACCTCGAGGACCCGTTCTACCTCGGGCTGCTCGCCGACGGGCACCTGCGCGCCGGGGACCACGCCGCCGGCCTGCAGGCCGTCGAGGAGGCGCTGGCGATCGCCGCCCGCGAGCGCGCGCACTACTACGACGCCGAGCTGTACCGCCTGCGCGGCGAGCTCCTGCACGCCGCGGGCCGGCCCGACGCGCGCGAGTCCTTCGAGCGCGCGCTCGAACGCGCCCGCGAGCAGGGGGCGCGCTCGCTCGAGCTGCGCGCCGCGCTGGCGCTCGCGCGCGCGTTCCCGGGCGCGGGCACCCGCGCGCAGCTCGCGGCGGTGGCCGAGGCGCTGGAGGAGGACGACACCCCCGACGGCCGCGCCGCCGCCCAGCTGCTCACCGACACCGAGCGCCGCGAGCTGACCGTCGTGGCGTGGGAGCTCGACGGCCTCGGCGACGACCCCGCCACGGTCCTGCGCAACGCGCACGCCCAGGCGCGCTCGGCCGCGACGGCCGAGGGCGGGACGGTCGGCACCGAGGACGAGGCCGGCGGGCTCCTCTACTTCGACGCCCCGCGCCGGGCGATCCGCGCCGCCCACGCCCTCGCCAAGGCGCTGGAACCGCAGCGCGTGTCCGCCGGCGTCGAGACCGGCGATGCCGTGATCGCGCCGATCGGGGGCGCGCCGCTCGCGCTGGGCGAGATCCCGCGCACGGCGTGGCGGCTCGCGGCCCAGGCCCCGCCCGGCGGCGTGCTCGTCGGCGACGCCACGCGTCAGGCGTGCGCGCAGGACTTCGCCTTCATCGCGCACGGCGCCGGCCACCTGGCGAGACCCCTCAAAGACACCGAGCTCACGCCGCTCGTCGGCCGCGCGCTCGAGCTCGAGCTGCTGACCGCCCGCTGGGAGCAGGCCGCGCGCGGCACGGGCCAGGCCGTCGTGCTCACGGGCGAGCCCGGCATCGGCAAGACGCGCCTGGTGAGCGAGCTCGCCCGCCGCGTCGACCACGTGATCGAGCTGCAGTGCGCGGACGGCTACACCGCCTCCGCGCTGCGCCCGTTCGCCGAGCACCTCCGCCACGCCGAGCTGGCCGCGCTCGACCTGCCGGACGCCCCGCTGCTGCAGGCGCTCGCCAAGGCCAGCGCGCCCGACCGCGAGCCCGACACCCTCAGACGCGCGACCGCGGACGCCGTCTGCGCCTACGTGCTCGCGCTCGCCGAGCGCCGGCCGCTGCTGGTGATCGTCGAGGACCTGCACTGGGCCGACCCGTCGACGGTCGAGCTGCTCGGCGAGCTGCTCGACGCCACCGCCGAGGCGCGCGTCCTGGTGGTGGTCACGATGCGCGCCGACGCGCCGATGCCGTGGCCCGAGCGCAGCGAGGTCAGCCGGCTCGCGCTCGCGCCCTGCACGCCCGCCGAGGCCGAGTCGCTGGTCGCGCACGTCGCCGACCTCCCCGCGGCGAAGGCCGCCGCCGTGCTCGAACGCGGCGAGGGCATCCCGCTCTACCTGGAGGAGCTCGCCAAGGCCGCGGCCAAGGACGAGGAGCCGACGAGCCTGGTCGACTCGGTCAGGGCGCGGCTCGACGCGCTCTCGCCCGCCGCTCGTGAGACCGCCCGGGCCGCCGCCCTGATCGGTCGCGAGTTCGGCGCGGACCTGCTGGCCGCGGTCGTCGAGCCCGCGCTCGGCGAGCTCACCGCCAGCGGGCTCGTCCGCCGCCGCGCGGGCCGCTACGCGTTCCGCCACGCGCTGATCCAGGAGGTGGCCGCCGAGCGCCGCCCCGACCTGCACGCGCGGATCGCGCACGCCATCGAGCACGGCTTCCCCGCGCTCGCGCGCGCCGAGCCCGAGACGGTCGCCCGCCACCTGGAGCGGGCCGGGGAACGGGCCCGCGCGCTGCCGTACCGCTTCGAGGCCTCCAAGCAGGCGCTGGCCCGCTCGGCGGCGGCCGAGGCCGCCGACCAGCTCGAGCGCGCGCTGGCCGACCTCGAGGCCGACCGGACGCTCGAGCCGGACCTGTGGATCGCCTACGGCACCGCGCTCCTGCACTCGCGCGGCTACGCCTCGCCCGAGGCGCGCGCCGCCTACGCGCGCGCGGAGACCCTCTGCGACGACGAGCGGCTCCTGGCCGTCCGCTACGGGCAGTGGGTGAACGGCTTCGTCACCTCGCGCCACGACGAGGCGCTCGCGCTCGCCCTCGCGCTGCGCGCGCTGGCCGAGCGCCACGACCCGGGCGTGCTGGTGGTCGCCAACCGCGCCGTCGGCTGGTCGCTGTTCTGCCTCGGCCGCTTCGAGGAGGCGCGCGCGACGCTCGACGACGCCGTGGCCCCCGAGCGGCGGCTGCAGCTACGCCAGCTCTACGCGCACGACCCCGTCGTGGCCGGGCTGGCGACGAGCGCGTGGGCGGCGTGGGGGTGCGGCGACGACGCGACCGCCGACGCCCGGGCGCGCGCAGCGATCGCGCAGGGACGCGCGCTCGAGCATCCCCTCAGCCTCATCTACGCGCTCGGGACGGGCGCGCTGCTGGCCGGCTTCCAGGGCGACGCGCGCACCGCGCGCGAGCGCGGGATCGAGGCGGTGGGGCTGACCGAGGCCTACGCGCAGCCCATGTGGCGCGCGTGGACGCGCTACGCGCTGGCCAAGGCCGAGCTGCTGGACGGCAACGCCGAGCGCGCCTGCGCGACGGTGCGCAGCGCGCTGGAGGACTCGCGCCGGCTCGGCGTGACCCTGTTCGAGCCCTACGCGCTGATCGTGCTGGCCGAGGCCGAGGCCGCCGCGGGCCGCCCCGACGCGGCGGCGGAGTGCGTCGCCGCGGCGGGCGTCGCCGCGCGGCGCGGCGGCGAGCTGTTCTGGCAGCCGCGCGCCGTAAACCGCTGACGTTTGCCCGACGCCAACCGGGCTCGGGTCTCCTACGCGGGCCATGTCCCGACCGAGCCCCGTCCTGTTCCTGTGCCTGTTCGCCTCGCAGTCCGCGATGCTGGTGCTCTCGCCGATCCTGCCGGAACTGGCGCGCGAGCTCGGCGTCTCGGTGGCGACCGCGGGGCAGCTGCGCTCGGTCTCCGGGCTGGTCGGCGGCGTGACCGCCGTCACCGTGGCGCTGCTGCCGCGCCGCCCCGGGCTGCGCGACCTGCTCGCGCTCGGCGCGGCGCTCATCACCGCCGCCTCGCTGCTGAGCGCGGCCGCGCCGACGTTCGCGGTGCTCGCGCTCGCGCAGGCCGTGGTCGGCGCCGGGGTCGGCCTGCTGGTCGCGGTCGGGATCGCCGCCAGCGGCGAGTGGGCGCAGCCGCACCGCCGCGCGCACGTGCTGGCGTGGGCGATCGCCGGCATGCCCGCCGCCTGGATCGCCGGGATGCCGGTCGTCGGCCTCGTCAGCCAGGCGGGCTGGCGCGTGACGTTCCTGGCCGTGCCGGCCGTGGCCGGGCTGGCGGCGCTCGCGCTGGTCCTGCGCCGGCCCGCGGACACGTCGTCACGGCGCGCGACGCTGCGCCTGGACGTCGCCCGCTTCACGATCGGCGAGCTGCTGGCCAACGCCGCCTGGGCGAGCGTGCTCGTGTACGCCGGCGCGCTGCTGCTGGAGAGCTACCCCGTGACCGCGCCCGTGGTGGCGTTCGGGCTCGGCCTGACCGCGGCCGCGATGCTCCCGGGCACGTTCACGGCCCGCCGCGTCAAGCCGACCGCGCCGCTGCTGGCCGCGCTGACCGCCTACCAGGGCGGCGCGGTGGCCGTGCTCGGGGCCGTCCGGCCGGGCGTCGCGTTCACGCTCGCCGTGCTGGCCTCGATGGCATTCGTCAACGGCCTGCGCTCGATGGTGGCCAGCGCGTTCGGGATGGACACCGCACCCGACGACAAGCTCGCCGTGATGGCCATGCGCGCGGCCGCGAACCAGTTCGGCTACCTGCTCGGCGCGGCCGCGGGCGGGCTCGCGCTGGCGCTCGGCGGGTTCCCCGCGCTCGGCGGGGCGCTGGCGACGCTCTTCGCGGCGTCGCTCGCGGTAATGTCCGCTCCAGCGGCCTGGAGGAGAGAACGATGGACGCAAAGCAGAAGTCCCGCGTGAAGTACGCGCTGGCGCTCTACCGGCACAAGATGGGCTTCCGCGGCCCGATCGGGCACGGCAGCGGCTTCGACTGGATCGACGGCCGCGACAAGGCCGAGATCGAGGAGATCGTCAACGAGCGCGTGGCCAAGGACGCGGAGTTCCGCGCCAAGGTGCCTCAGGCCTGATCGAAGCGGTGCGCGGCCGCGAGCCGGTCGAGCGCGTCGTGGCCGACGCACGCCAGGTCGTACGGCGCGCCGGCCTCGAGCAGGTACTCCCACAGCTCGGGGCCGCGCTCGGCCGCCAGCAGGATCTCGTAGCAGCCGGGTGCCTCCTGGATGATCAGCCCTGACGGGGTGAGGTCGATCTCCGTCAGCAGCTCCTTCGCGCGCGGGCCGACGAGCCCGATCGCGGCGTAGGCGCTCGTGCGGTTGGTCGCGCCGAGATCGTGCAGCCGCCCGGCGTGCTCGCGCTCGCAGCGCACGAGCGCGCGGTCGGCCTCGATGAACGAGAACCACGCGTACTCGCCGACGTCCACCAGCGCGCGCTCGAGCGCCTCCGGCCGCCCGCGCAGCTCGAACGTCTCGCGGTCGGAGCGGTCCGACATGCCGACGCTGTGCAGGCAGACGGCCTCCTCGGCGCCCACGGACCCGAAGTGCGCGGGCACGCGCCGGCCGTGCCGTTCGGCCATCGTCGCCCCGTGGTTGAGGGCGACCGTCTCCAGCGGGCTCGTCACCGCGACCAACATACTCAACGCAAGCGGCGGCAGGCGGCAGGCAACTTCTTGCTGCCGCGCCCGCGCAGCGCGTTGCCGCGCAACACCAGCTTCCCGGACCGCAGCGTCTGCGTGAAGCGCCCACCCGCGCGCAGCGTGCCGCCCAGGGTCGAGAACGAGCCGCGCGAGGTGACCTTGCGGCCGCGCACCGTGACCCTGAGCGTGAAGCGCACGCACAAGCGTCCGCGCGAGCCGTTGAGCAGCGCCCGGCCGCGGGCCGTGCTCCTGCCCGTGCGCGGGTCAGCGACGATGTCGAAGCGCGCCCGCCAGCGCCCCCGTCCGCCCGGCCGGCCCGTGAAGCGGCCGCGCGCCCGCGCGCCGCGCTCGCGCACCAGCCCGCGCGAGCGAATGAGCTTGCCGGGCCTTGACGTGCTCGTGGTCAGCGTCGCGCTGAAGCCGCGCCGCCGCGCGACCGTGGCCGTCAGCGGGCAGGTCGCGTTCGCGTCCGCGCCGTACTTCGTCACGCGCACGTCGAGCACGTAGACGTTCGAGCGGCAATCGCTCGCGAGCGCGTGCGGGCCTTGGAGCCCGCCGAACTCGAACGCGAACGTGCCGGCCGTGGTGAAGACCTGCAGGCGGTCGTTGCCCGTGTCGGCCACCGCGACGCGGCCGGACGGGTCGACGACGACCCCCTCGGGCGCGTTGAAGCCGCGCGTGATGTCGGCGATCAGGTCGCCGTCGGCGGTGTACTTGCGCACCCGGTCGTTGGCCCGGTCAGCAACGTAGACGTCGCCCGCGTCGTCGGTCGCCAGGCCGCGCGCGCCGGTCGAGTCCGGCCAGCCCGTCACGAACGCGCCCGCGGTCGTGAACTTCTGGATCCGCCCGTTGCCCGAGTCCGCGACGTACACGCTGCCGCCGTCGATCGCGATCCCGGTCGGGCCGCTGAAGGCGCCGAACATCGTCAGCGGCGCGCCGCCGTCGTCGTACTTCTCCACGCGCCCGCGCGAGGCGTTGACGACATAGACGTCGCCGGCGCCGTCGACCGCGACCCCGTAGGCGAAGCCGGCGACGGGCCAGCTGTCCAGCAGCGCGCCCGTCGAGCTGAACTTCTGCACGCGGCCGAGCTCGCCCGGGTTGTCGGTGACGTAGACGTTGGCCGCGGCGTCCGTCGCGATCCCGCGCGGGAGCGTGAACGTGCCCCAGGTGCCGAGCCGGGTCAGCGTCGGCCCCGGGTAGAAGACCGGCGTGCCGGAAACCTCGGCCGAGATCTCGCCGAGGAGTCCCGAGTCGTCGACGGCCGCGACCACGTAAAAGTAGGTCGTGCCGCCGCGGACGTCCTCGTCGAAGTGGAAGCGGGCGGACGTGTCGAGGATCTGCGCGTACGGCCCGCCCGCGACCGTGCTCCGCAACAGCCGGTAGGAGCGCGCGCCCGGGACGGCCGTCCAGGCCACCTTCAGGTGCTCGAAGAAGCGCTCGACGGTCAGCTGCGGGGCGGGCAGGCGCGGGCGCGGGGGAGGCGGCTGGGGCGTCGCCGCGACCTCGAGCGAGCGCGGGCTCTCGTTGCGGGCGTCGTCGTGCGCGGTGACCACGTAGTAGTAGGTGCGGCCGTTCTCGAGCCGGAAGGTGTCGACGAACCCCGGCTCGAACGTGCCGCCGATCGGCGTGTACGGGCCGCCCGGCGTGGTCGCGCGCGCGACCTCGTAGCTGAACAGGTCCGGCTCCTCGTTTGCCTTCCAGCTCAGCGTCACCTGCTGGTCGCCGGGAGCGGCGACGAGCTGGACAGGCCGCGACGGGGCGACATCGTCGACGGCGTAGCCGCAGTAGCCGAGCGAGCACACGAACCACTCCCGCGGGTCGCAACCGCTGAAGGACAACGCGAGAGCCACCGCGAACAGGACGGAGGCGAATGGTCGCATGGTGTCGTCATGCCGACCATACTCCGATTCTGCACCGGCGCGCTAGGCCCGGTTGCGGACCGCGAGCCGCTTCGGGACCCGCACGCGCCCGCCGTGGGGGCGCGCGGTCACGACCGGCTTCTCGCTGCGGCGCGCGAACGCCACCCAGGCGACAGCGCCGGCCAGCAGCGCCGCGACCGCGCCCGCCAGCAGCCCGGCGCGCGGCCCGGCGACCTCGGCCAGCCAGCCGACCAGCGGCGCGCCGATCGGCGTCGACCCGAGGAAGACGACGGAGTAGAGCGCCATCACGCGCCCGCGCATCGTCGGCTCGACGTGGATCTGCAGCGCCGAGTTCACGCCCGCGGCGAACGTGACCGAAGCGGCGCCGAGCGGGATCAGCGCGGCGATCTGGAGCTCGAGCGTGGGCGCGCCCGCGGCCAGCAGCAGCGAGATCCCGAACGCGAGCGAGCTGACCACGAGCAGCCCGGGGGAGACCCGCCCGCGCGCGCCCGCGGCCAGCGCGCCGGCCACCGACCCGACGCCCATCGACGCCGTCAGCAGGGCGTAGGTGGTCGCCGTGCCGTTCCACGTGAAGTCGGCCAGCAGCGGCAGCAGCACCTGGAAGTTGAACGAGATCGTCCCGACCAGCGCCATCATCGCCAGCGGGATCAGCAGCTCGGGCGTGCGGCGCACGTAGGCCAGCGCGGAGCGCAGCTCGCCGGGCTTGCGCTCGGCGGGCTTGGGCGTCTGCAGCTCGCGCGGGTTCATCGTGCGCAGCGCGATGAACATCGCCAGGAACGAGAACGCGTTGACCAGGAAGCAGGGAGCGATACCGACCAGCGCGATGATCGCGCCCGCGGCCGCCGGGCCGAGGATGCGCGAGCAGTGCACGACGACGCTGTTGAGCGCGACCGCGTTGACCACGCGGTCGGCCCCGACGATCTCGACCACGAACGACTGGCGCGCCGGGTTGTCGAGCGCGAGCACCGAGCCGCGCACGAGGATCAGCGCCAGCACCATCCACGGCTCCGCGGCGCCGGTCGCGGCGAGCGCGAACAGCGTCAGCGCCGGGACGGCGAGCGAGAGCTGCGTGTAGGTCAGCAGGCGGCGCTTGGGCAGCCGGTCGGCCAGCAGCCCGCCCCAGGCGCCGAACAGCAGGATCGGCAGGAACTGCAGGCCCGCGGCCAGGCCGACGCCGACGCCGGAGCCCGTCAGCTTCACCATCAGCCACATCTCGCCGACGATCTGCATCCAGTTGCCGGTGATCGAGATCACCTGGCCGGTGAAGTAGCGCCGGTAGTTGGGGACGCGGAGTGAGGAGAAGGTGCGCTCGACGATCACGCGTCGCCCTCCTCGAGCAGGCGCTCGAGGATGCCGGCGGCGCGGTCCAGGGCGGCGAGGTCCTCAGGGCTCAGGCGATCGAGCCGCTGGGCGAGATAGGCGTCCTTGCGGTCGCGCACCGCGGCGAGCAGCTCGGTCCCGGCCGGGGTGATCGCGATCAGGTGCGAGCGGCGGTCGGCGGGATCGGCGGTGCGCGTGACCAGGCCGGCTTCCTCCAGGCGGGCCACCACGCGCGTGGCGGTGGGGCGCTGGATGCGCTCGCGGCTGGCGAGCTCCGACGGGGTCAGCGGGCCGTGGCAGTCGACGGTGGCGAGCGCGGCGCCCTGGGTAGGGCTCAGCTGGCTCGTCTGCTGGCGCATGCGCCGCGCGAGCCGCGTGATCACCGGGCGCAGCCGGTGCGCGAGATCGGTCGTCGAGATAGTTGCCACGGCTAATTAGCCTAGCGAACGATATGCTCGGCGCCGCGCATGCTCGCCGTTCCCAACATCTCCGAAGGCCGCGACCAGGCTGTGCTGGACGCGATCGCCGCCGCGTTCGGCCCGGCGCTGCTGCACCGCTCCAGCGACCCGGTCCACAACCGGGCCGTGTTCACGCTCGCGGGCGAGCGCGTGTACGAGGCGGTGCTGGCGGGCGCGGCGGTCGCGCTCGAGCGGCTCGACATCCGCCGCCACACCGGCATCCACCCGCGCGTGGGGGTGCTCGACGTCGCCCCGATCGTCTACCTGGACGAGGCCGACCGCGGCATGGCCTGCGCGCAGGCGCTCGTGCTCGCCGCCGAGCTCGGGCAGCTCGGCGTTCCCGTGTACCTCTACGGTGAGCTCGCGGGCGGGCGCACGCGCGCGGAGCTGCGGCGCGACCTGACGCCGTACGCGCCCGACTTCGGCCCGGCCTCGAACCCGTCCGCGGGCGCGACGCTCGTCGCCGCGCGGCCGCCGCTGGTGGCGTTCAACGTCGAGGTCGACGCGCCGCTGGAGCTCGCGCGCGAGATCGCCCGCGAGCTCCGGGCCACGCTCGACGTGCGCGCGCTGGGGCTGCAGGCCGAGGTCGTGCAGGTCTCGACCAACATCGAGAACGGGCGCACGATGGCCGAGGTGGTCGAGGCCGTCCGCGCGCGGGCGACGGTCACGGGCGCCGAGCTCGTGGCTCCCGCGCCGCGCGCCGCGTACGCGGACTTCCCGGCGGATGTGCCCCTCCGAGGTCCGAAACCCCTCGAGGATCATCTACTCTCGTAGGCGCCATGGCCCAGACGAAGCGCAAGAGGCGGACCAAGCACCGCGGCAACGCCGCGGGCGCGATCGAGGCACGCGGCCGGACGGGCCGCAAGCCGACTCCCGAGGAACTCAAGAAGGGCCAGGCGCCTCGAGGCCGGCGGCCGCTGAAGCCGCCGACCTGGAACAGCGCGATCCTGAAGGCGTTCGCGATGGCCGTCCTGCTGTTCCTGCTCACCCAGCTCGGGATCCTCGGCGGCGACACCGCCTCGGTCTCGCAGGGCATCTTCCTGGCCGCGATGGCGATGCTGATCTACACGCCGCTCGCGTACATGACCGACAAGTGGGTCTACAACCGCGTGCAGCGCCGCCAGGCCCAAGCGAAGAAATCCTGATGGAGGCGCGCTGGCTGACGGTCGGCCCGGTCCAGGAGAACACCTGGATCGCGCGCCGCGACGGCGCGTCGGAAGCGCTGCTGATCGACCCGGGCGACGAGCCCGACACGCTCAAGAACGCGTTGCGCGAGCTGGACGCGACCGTCGCCGCGATCCTGATCACGCACTGCCACTTCGACCACGTCGGCGCGGTCGCCGAGATGGCGCGCTCGACCGGGGCGGAGGTCTACTGCCCCGCCGGCGAGGTCTTCATCCTCGAGAACATCAACGACTTCGTGCGCATGCCGGGCTTCGGGCCGTTCGAGTCCTACTCGCCCGAGCGGACCGTCAGCGACGGCGACCGGCTGCAGCTCGCGGGCTTCGAGATCGACGTGATCGGCACCCCGGGCCATTCGCCCGACCACGTCACCTACTCGATCCCGTCCGAGAAGGCGATCTTCTCCGGCGACGTCCTGTTCCAGAACTCGATCGGCCGCACGGACCTGCCGGGCGCCGACCACGCGACGCTGATGGCGTCGCTCGCAAAACTGCTGGAGACGCTGCCGGAGGAGACGGGCGTGCTGCCCGGGCACATGGAGCCCACCACGCTCGGCCGCGAGCGCGCGAGCAACCCGTTCCTGCACGAGCTGGCGTGAAGCGCATCCAGGCCCCGCGCGGCACGTACGACGTGCTGCCTCACCTTGCCGACGAGCGCGCCGCGCTCGAGCGCACCGCCGCGCAGATCCTCGGCCGCGCCGGCTACGGCCGGATCGAGACGCCCGTCTTCGAGGCCACGCACCTGTTCGCGCGCACCGTCGGCGAGGCCACCGACGTCGTGCAGAAGGAGATGTACACCTTCGCCGACGGCTCCGGCGACAGCCTGACGCTGCGCCCGGAGGGGACCGCGCCGGTCGTGCGCGCCTACCTCGAGCACGGCATGCACAAGGAGCCGCAGCCCGTGAAGCTGTGGTACCTGTCGAGCTTCTTCCGCTACGAGCGCCCGCAGGCCGGCCGCTTCCGCCAGTTCTGGCAGATCGGCGCCGAGGCCATCGGGTCCGCGGACCCCGCCGTCGACGCCGAGCTGATCCTGCTCCTCGGGGAGTTGCTGGAGGCGATCGGCGCCAGCAAGGTGCGGCTCGTGCTCGCGACGCTCGGCCAGCCCGAGTCGCGCGCCGCCTACCGCGAGGAGCTGATCGCCTACCTGCGCAAGCACGAGGACCAGCTCGCGCCCGAGGTCGTCGCCCGGATCGACCTCAACCCGCTGCGCGCGTTCGACGCCAAGCACGAGGCCACGCAGCGCGTGATGGCGGACGCCCCGCGCCTGATCGACCGGCTGCCGCAGGAGGACCTCGACCACTTCGCCGAGGTCCAGGACCTGCTGCGCGCCGCCGACCTCGCCTACACCGTCGACACGACGCTCGTGCGCGGGCTGGACTACTACACGCGCACGCTGTTCGAGTTCCAGTCCGACGCGCTCGAGGCCGCGCAGAACACGCTCGGCGGCGGCGGCCGCTACGACGGGCTGGCCGAGGCGATCGGCGGCCCGCCGACGCCCGGGATGGGCTGGGCCGCGGGCGTCGAGCGGATGCTGATGGCCTCCACGCAGAGCCCGCCGACCGAGCCGCCCGTGGACATCTACGTCGCCTACGAGCCGGCGCACAAGGCGGCCGCGTTCCGGCTGGCGGCGGACGTCCGCCGCACGGGCGGCAGCGCGAGACTCGAACTCGCGGGCCGCAGCCTGAAGGGCCAGCTCAAGCAGGCCTCGCGCAGCCGCGCCCGCTACGTTGCCATCTTCGGCGACGAGGGCGTCCAGCTCCGCGACCGCGAAGGCGGCGAGGACAAGCTCGTCGCGCCCGAGACCGTCATGCACCACATCAGGGGACGACTTTGAGACCACCACGCGCGAACCCGTACCGCGACGCCTGGGCCGGCGAGCTGGACGCCGCACGCGTCGGCGAGCACGTGCGCGTCGCCGGCTGGGTCCACCGCCGCCGCGATCACGGCGGCCTCGTCTTCATCGACCTGCGCGACCGCTCCGGGATCGTCCAGCTGGTCTTCCATCCCGAGACGGCCGCGGAGGCGCACGCGCTCTCGCAGAAGCTGCGGCCCGAGCACGTGCTCACCGCCGCGGGCGAGGTCGTGCGGCGCGAGGAGGGCAAGGTCAACCCGAACCTCAAGACGGGCGAGATCGAGCTCACCGTCGCTGACGCCGAGCACCTGGCCGAGTCGCTGACGCCGCCGTTCGCGATCGACGAGGACGGCCCGGTGGACGAGATGATCCGCCTGCGCAACCGCATGCTCGACCTGCGGCGCGAGGGCATGCAGGAGTCGATCATCCTGCGCCACACGGTCAACCGGGCGATCCGCGACTTCCTCAACGCCAACGACTTCCTCGAGATCGAGACGCCGATCCTCACGCGCTCGACGCCCGAGGGCGCGCGCGACTTCCTCGTGCCCTCGCGGCTGACGCCGGGCGCGTTCTACGCGCTGCCGCAGTCGCCGCAGCTGTTCAAGCAGCTGCTGATGATGAGCGGCTACGAGCGCTACTACCAGATCGCCCGCTGCTTCCGCGACGAGGACCTGCGCGCCGACCGCCAGCCCGAGTTCACCCAGCTCGACCTCGAGATGGGGTTCGTCGAGGAGGAGGACGTGCTGGGCACGATCGAGGGCCTGCTGTGGCGGGTCTTCGAGGACACGGGCTTCCAGGCCCCGCCGCCGCCGTGGCCGCGGCTGGCCTACGACGAGGCGATGCTGCGCTACGGCTCGGACAAGCCCGACACGCGCTTCGGGCTTGAGATCGCCGACCTCGGCGCCGTGCTCGGCTCGACCGAGTTCCGCGTCTTCCGCGGCGTGCTCGACGGCGGCGGCGTGGTGCGCGGCTTCAACGCCGGCCCGCGCGAGGCCACGCGGGCGGTCGCCGACCAGCTGACCGAGGTGGCCAAGCGCTTCGGCGCCGGCGGCCTGGTGTGGGCGGTCGTGCAGGAGGACGGAAGCTGGCGCTCGCCGGCCGCCAAGGCGCTCTCCGACGACGACCGCGCCGCGATCGAGCGCACGCTGATGGCCAAGCCCGGCGACCTGCTGCTGATCGTCGCCGACGCCTCGCCGGCGGTGGCGGCGACGTCGCTGGGCGAGCTGCGGCTGGAGGTCGCGCGCCGCTGGGACCTGATCCCCGAGGGTCGTCACGAGCTGCTGTGGGTCGTGGACTTCCCGATGTTCGAGTGGAACCCGGCCGAGCAGCGCTGGGACGCGCTGCACCACCCGTTCACGGCGCCGCTGGGCTCCTTCGACGATCCCGGCTCGCTGCGCTCGCGCGCGTACGACATCGTGCTCGACGGCTCCGAGATCGGCGGCGGCTCGATCCGTATCAACCGCCCCGAGGTCCAGCAGCAGGTCTTCAACGCGCTCGGGATCTCCGAGGAGGAGGCCGACGCCCGCTTCGGCTTCCTGCTCGAGGCCCTGAAGTACGGGGCGCCGCCGCACGGCGGGCTCGCGCTCGGGATCGACCGGATCGTGGCGATCATCGCCGGCCGCGACTCGATCCGCGACGTGATCGCCTTCCCCAAGACCGCTTCGGGCTCGGATCCGCTCACGGGCGCGCCCGCGCCGGTCGACACCGCGCAGCTGGCCGAGGTGGGCGTGCGGCTCACCGTGCCGCCTCCGGCCTAGACCCCATGTGATTCAACCTCGGGCGGGGAGGTGCCGATTGTCTGGTTCGTGAGCCAGATCTCCCCGCCCATGCGCATCCTCCTCGTCGGTGCCGTCGTGTTCCTCGCTGCCTGGTTCACGCTGCTGCGGCCGAAGGCGGAGGAGGTGCCGCCGGTCACCCCGACCACCACGGCGCCGTCGACCCAGACGTCCCCCTCCACCAAGCCGGAGTCCGCGACCACCACCGCGCCCGACCCCAAGCCCGCCGAGCCCGCGGCGATCCCCGCCGAGGAGCTGGCCAAGCTCCCCAAGGACGTCGCCCGCGCGCTCGAGCAGCGCAAGGTGCTCGTGCTGGGCGTGATCGCCGACGGCGAGAAGCCCTGGCGGCCGCTGGCCGACGACGACCGCTACGTCCGCAACACGCTGCGCGACGTCAACCGCTACGACGGCGGCGTCTTCGTCAAGGACGTGCAGCTCTCGCGCCTGGCCACCTACGGGCCGCTCGTCAACGAGCTGGGCGTCAACCAGACCCCGAGCGTGGTGATCATCGACCGCAACCTGCAGGGCCGCGTGCTCACGGGCTACGTCGACCGGATCGCGATCAACCAGGCGATCGCCGACGCCCGCGCCGACAGCATCGACCCGCTGATCTCCGACGACTACCTGCGCTGGGCGAACGGCTTCTGCGGGCGCTTCGATCTGCGCACCGAGCGCTGGTCGCTGCCCACGATCCCGGGCAAGAAGGCCGAGGTCGCGTCGATGAAGCGGGCGGTCAAGATCGTGCGTGACTACCGCCGCGGGCTCGCTCGCAAGCCCGTCCCGGCCAAGTGGCGTGGCCTGAAGGAGCACTGGCTGCGCGTGCTCGACATGCGCGAGGACACCCTGCGCGGCCTCACCAGGGCCTGGGACGCCAAGGACACCGCCGGGCTCTACGCCGCCCTGCACGGCTTCGACGCCGCTGACGTCCGCAAGCTCGACCGGCGCTTCGACCGCGCCGGCCTGCGCGACTGCGCGATCAACCGCCGGTCCTAAACTCGGCAGCTCGTGGACCGCGAGCGCTTCACCGAACACCTCGCCGCGCCCATGGGGCGCGGCGTCGCGCTGTCCGAAGGCTTCGACGGGCACGCCGGCGGCGCCGTCTGCGGCGATCTGATCCGGGTCTCGGTCTCGGTGTCCGGTGACCGCGTGGAGTCGGCCTCCTTCGACGCGTCGGGCTGCGGCGCGATGATCGCCGCCGGCTCGGCGGCGGTGTCGCTGGTCTCGGGCGAGCCGCTGCTGGACGCCGCGCGGGTGTCGTCTGCCGCCATCGCCGAGGAGCTCGGCGGGCTCTCGCCGGGCAAGCTGCACGCGGCCGACCTGGCCGCGGACGCGCTGCATCGCGCGCTGGGCGCCGCGGCGCGGGCGCGGGCGTCGGTGCCGTTCGACTCCGCGCGCACGCTCGTGGCCATGAGCGGCGGCGTGGACTCCGCGGTCGCCGCGCTGCTCGTGGGGCCGGGCGCGGTCGCGGTCACCCTTGAGCTCTGGCGCGACGTGGAGAACGACGCGGCCGCCTCCTGCTGCTCGGCGGACGCGGTCCGGCTCGCCCGTTCGCTGGCGCACTCGATGGGGATGCCGCACTTCACGCTCGACCTGCGCGACGAGTTCCGGGCCGGCGTCGTCGACCCGTTCCTGGCGGGCTACGCGGCGGGGGAGACCCCGAACCCGTGCGTGGGCTGCAACGGGCACGTGCGCCTGGACGCGATGCTCGACTTCGCGGCGTCGCTGGGCTGCGGCTCGCTGGCCACGGGGCACTACGCGCGCGTGACCGAGGACGGGCTGCTGCGGGTCGCCGCCGACCCGGCCAAGGACCAGACCTACATGCTCTCCGCGCTCTCGCCCGAGTCTCTGTCGCGGATGAAGTTCCCCTTGGCCGAGCTCACCAAGGCCGAGGTGCGGCGGCTGGCCGCCGACGCCGGGCTGCCGGTCGCCTCGCGCGCGGAGTCCCAGGACCTCTGCTTCCTGGCCGGCACGGGCAAGGCGCGCTTCCTCGCGCGCCACGCCGGGCTCGACGACGTGCCGGGGGAGATCGTCTCCAGCTCGGGCGAGGTGCTCGGCACCCACTCGGGCTTCCAGCACTACACCGTCGGCCAGCGCCGCGGGCTGGGCGTGCACGCGCCCGAGCCGCTCTACGTGCTGCGCACCTCGGCGTCGAGGAACCAGGTCGTGGTCGGCACGCGCGACGAGCTCGCGGTGACGCACGTGCGCGTGCGCGGGGCGCGGCTGCATCGCCCTTCCTCCGAGGTCGATGCCGTGCGCCTGCGCTACCACTCGCGCCCGGTGGGCTGCCGCGTCGCCGAGGACGTGGGGGCGGGTACGCATCGTCGCTTGTCGCTGGAGCTGTCTGAACCGTTCCATGGGGCTGCGCCTGGTCAGGTCGCATGTTTGCTGCGCGGCGACGTGATCGTGGGCTGGGCGACGATTTCGGCCTAGAAAAGTTGCAAAGACGCTGCAAATGCGTCTTGTTTCGTTGCAGGGCGCCGCGCGATCCTGCCCGGCATGCCCGCATTCGCGCCCGCTCGTGACCTCGCCGATCACGCCGTCGCCCCCGTCGCCGCGCCATTGGCGGAGGTGAGCCGGGAAACCCCCGGAAATACGTATGAAACCGGCGCACCTCGGCAAGTCGGCGCGGCGGACGGCACCGAGCCGGACGACCGGACCCGCGAGGCCCGTGGTCCCGTCGAAGCTGACCGCGCCGCCCCTTCCGACGGGGCCGAACGCGCCGGCGCGACCGGCCGCGCCGCCGGCCCTCCCGTGAGCGCCGAACGCGCGCGCCTCCCGTCGCCGGCCGAGGTGAGCCGGGAAACCCCCGGAAATACGTATGAAACCGGCGCACCTCGGCACGGCGGCGCCGGCGCGCCCCGAGCGCGCCGGGATTCACCCGACGAGCGGGCAGCACGGCTCGCGGCCGAGCAGTGGGGGGTGCTCGACACCGCCGATCTGCGCGCGTGCGGGTTCTCCGAGAGCGCCATCGCCGCCCGCCGCCGCAACGGGCGACTGAGACGCATCCATCCCGGCGTCTACGCCTGGGGCCACGACCGGCTCACGCTGCGCGGCCGCTTCCTGGCCGCGGTCAAGGCCGCGGGTCCCGGCGCGGTGCTGAGTCACCGCTCGGCCGGGGTGCTGTGGGGCCTGTTCGGCTGGGACGAGGCGTGGCTCCCGGAGGTCACGATCCCGATGCGCGGTGCGCGAAAGATCGACGGCATAACGATCCATCGCAGCCGCGTGCCGCCGGAGGTGATCGTGCTCGACGGCATCCCCGTGACCTCGCCGGCGCGCACCCTGCTCGACCTCGCGACCGTCGCAAGCTTCAAGCCGCTGCGGCGCGCCGTGCGCGAGGCGACGGCGCAAGGGCGCGTCGGCGTCCGGGACCTGCTGGCGGTCCGCGGGCGCCGCGGCGGCGCGAACCTCACGCGCATCCTCGCCGACGGCTACACGCCCACGCGCTCCGAACTCGAGGACGCCGTGCTGGACCTGCTCGAGCGCGGCGGCTTCCCGAAGCCGGACATCAACACGCCGATCCGCGTCGGCGGCGTGCGCACCGTGCCCGACTTCCGCTGGCCCGACCGGCGGCTGGTCGTCGAGGCCGACAGCCGCGAGTGGCACGAGCACAGGTTCGCCCAGGAGGACGACGCCGACCGGCAGGCGCGGCTCGAGGCCGCCGGGGAGCGGGTGCTGCGCGTGACCTGGAAGCAGGCGATCGTCCGCCCGGGGCAGACGATCGCGCGGATCAGGGCCGCGTGGTAGCGAGATGCCACGCGGCCACGGAAGCGGCGTCGCGGATCTCGTTGGCGCCGACCATCCGCTCCACCTCCGCGCGCGCGAAGCGGCGGGCGACGAGGTCGTGCTCGGTGTGCTCGAGCGCCTGCGGGCCTGGTTCGAGTCCCGTCGCGCGCCAGACGTCGACGGGCTGGTTGGAGAGCCCGTAGGCGAAGTACAGGCGGCCGAGCGCCTCCATGCGCGCGGCGCGCAGGCCGGTCTCCTCGGCCAGCTCCCCGCGCGCGAGCGCCTCGGCGTCGGCCTCGGGCGCGTCTTCCCAGGCGCCCTGCGGAAACTCCCAGAAGCGCTCGCCGACCGGGTGGCGGAACTGCTGCACGAGCCAGACGCCGTCGCCGTCGAGCGGCACGATCAGCGCCGACGGCGGCTTCTCGACCCAGCCGTAGAGGCCCGGCGTGCCGTCCGCGCGCTCCGTGCGGTCCTCGTGGACGCGCATCCAGCGGTTCTCGTAGACGACGCGGCTCGAAGTGATTCGCACGGCACGCAGCCTAGACTCACCCTTTGTGACGTCCGACGAGATCCGCGAACGCTATCTGAGCTTCTTCGAGAGCCGCGACCACAAGCGGCTGCCCTCCGCCTCCCTGGTGCCGGCCGAGCACGATCCGTCGGTCCTGCTCACGACCGCGGGGATGCACCCGCTCAAGCCGTATTTCCAGGGGCGCGAGAAGCCGCCGCACCACCGCCTGACCTCGTGTCAGAAGTGCTTCCGCACCCCGGACATCGACCAGGTCGGCCTGACGACCCGGCACCTGACGTTCTTCGAGATGCTCGGCAACTTCTCGCTGGGCGACTACTTCAAGAAGGGCGCGGCCGAGATGGCCTGGGAGCTGAGCATCGAGGGCTTCGGCTTCAACCCGGACGACATCTGGGTGACGGTCTTCGAGGGCGACGAGGAGCTCGGGCTCGGCCCGGACGAAGAGGCGATCGAGGCGTGGCTGGAGATCGGCGTGCCGCGCGAGCGGATCGTGCTCTGCCCGCGCTCGGAGAACTTCTGGCAGGCCGGCCCGATCGGGCCGTGCGGGCCGTGCAGCGAGCTCTACCTGGACCGCGGCCTGGACTTCGGCAAGGCCGACGACCTGCCGGGCGGCGACAACGAGCGCTTCCTGGAGTACTGGAACCTCGTGTTCATGCAGTACGAGCAGAACCCGGTCAACGTGCTCACGCCGCTGCCCGCGAAGAACATCGACACCGGCCTGGGCCTGAACCGGCTGGCGGCGATCCTGCAGGGCGTCACGAGCGTCTTCGACACGGACCAGTTCGTGCCGCTGATCGGCCTGGGGGAGCAGCTGTCGGGCAAGCGCTCCGGCTCGGACCCGGAGGTCGACCGCGCGCTGCGCGTGCTCGCCGACCACTCGCGCGGGATGTCGTTCCTGATCGCCGACGGCGTCGTGCCCTCCAACGAGGACCGCGGCTACGTGCTGCGCCGGCTGATGCGGCGCGCGATCGTGCAGGGCCGCCGGATCGGCATCGAGCCGGGCTTCCTGCCGCGCTACGCTCAGGTCGTGCGCGAGGTCATGGGCGCGGCCTACCCCGAGCTGCACGAGCAGGCGGAGACCGTCGACATGTGGCTGCGCACCGAGGAGGAGGCGTTCAACCGCACGCTCGAGCAGGGCCTGCGGATGCTCGACGAGGTGATCGAGAAGGCCAAGGACGCGGGCGCGGAGGGCATCGGCGCCGAGGAGGCGTTCCGCCTGCACGACACGTACGGCTTCCCGTTCGACCTCACGCTCGAGCTGGCCGCGGAGCGCGGCCTCGGCGTGGACGAGCAGGGCTTCGAGGCGCTGATGGAGGAGCAGCGTGTCCGTGCGCGGGCCAGCGCGGGCCGCGAGGGCGACGAGAGCGCGCGCGAGCGGCTGCGCGAGTTCGTGAGCGCCGCGGGCGAGCCGTCGATCTTCACGGGCTACGAGACCACGGAGCAGACGACCGCGGTCGCGTCGGTGGCCGAGCAGAACGGCCGCCTGCTGGCCAAGCTCGTCGAGTCCCCGTTCTACGCGACGGGCGGCGGCCAGGTCCACGACGACGGCGTGATCGAGTGCGAGCACGGCGACTGCGCGGCGCGGGTGGTCGACGTCGTGCGCCTCGGCGACGACCAGGCGCTCGTGCTCGAGCCGCTCAAGGGCGAGCTGCACGAGGGCGAGCGGGTTGTCGCGCGCGTGGACCGCCGCGCGCGCCGCGCGACCGAGTGCAACCACACCGCCACGCACCTGCTGCACGCGGCGCTGCGCGAGCGGCTCGGCACGCACGTGCGCCAGGCGGGCTCCTACGTCGGCCCGGACAAGCTGCGCTTCGACTTCACGCACGGCGCGCCGCTCAGCGACGAGGACCGCCAGTGGGTCGAGGACCGCGTCAACGCGCAGATCCTCGAGAACCAGCCCGTGCGCGCGATCACGACCTCGCTCGAGGAGGCCAAGCGGCTCGGCGCGATGGCGCTGTTCGGCGAGAAGTACGGCGACGTCGTGCGGATGGTCGAGGTCGGCGCGGGCGACTGGTCGCGCGAGCTGTGCGGCGGCACGCACGTGCGCTCCACGGCGGAGATCGGCGTCTTCAAGATCACCCAGGAGACCTCGAGCGCGGCCAACGTGCGCCGGATCGAGGCGGTCACGGGCCCGGTCGCGGTCGACCTGCTGCGCAAGCACGACCGCGTGCTGCACGACGCGGCGGTCACGCTGCGCACCCAGCCCGACGCGGTCGCCGACGTCGCGGCGGCGCTGGTCAAGAAGCGCCGCGAGCTCGAGAAGCAACTGGCCGCGGGCGCGACCGCGGCCGTCGAGGCCAAGCCGGCCGAGGTCGTCGACATCGACGGGGTGCGCGCCGTGTTCGAGATCCGCGAGGTCCCGAACCCGAAGGCGCTGCCCGACCTCGCCGACCGCCTCAAGAACGAGCTCGGCGACCCGGCGGTGGTCGTGATCGGCGCGCCCGGCGACGGCCGCGCGTCGCTGCTGGTCGCCGCCACGCCGGGCGCGGTCGAGCGCGGCGTCAAGGCCGGAGCGGTCGTCAAGGTCGCCGCGGCGGCCGTCGGCGGCGGCGGTGGCGGCCGCGACACGATGGCCCAGGCCGGCGGCAAGAACCCCGACAAGCTGCCGGACGCGCTCGCGGCCGCGCGCGCCGAGATCGAGCGCGCGCTCGGCGCTTGAGGGTCGTCGCCCTCGACTACGGCGCCGCGCGCTGCGGCGTGGCGGTGAGCGACCCCACGGGGACGCTCGCCACGCCGCTCGAGCCGGTCCTGCGGCCGGCATCCAAGAAGGGCTTCGCCGCGCTGCGGCGCGTGATCGCCGAGCTCGGCGCCGAGCGGGTGGTCGTCGGCCTGCCGCTGTCGCTGTCGGGCGGCGACTCCGCGCAGACCGCGGAGGTGCGCGAGTTCGCCGCTCGGCTGGCGCGCGCCATCGACGTTCCGGTCGAGCTCTACGACGAGCGGTTCACCACCAAGCTCGCCGCGCAGGCCGGCGGGACGACCTCGCTCGACTCCCGCGCGGCCGCGACCCTGCTGGACGAATGGCTGGCCCTGCCGATAAAGGAGGAGAACCCGCCCGCCTGACGTTCCGGAGACCTCGATGAACCCGCCCACCAACCCACCGTCCTCCACGGCCGACGCCGTGCTGGCCGAGGTGGCGGACCCGCTCGACGCGATCCTGCGCCAGATCGTCGGCGGCTACTTCGTGCTCACCGACGGGCAGGGCTCGGTCTCCAAGTGGTCGGAGCCGGCGGAGCTGCTGTTCGGCCGGCCCGCCGAGGAGATCCTCGGGCAGAGCTTCTTCGAGACGCTGATCGGCGGCACGATCCCGCCCGCCGGCCAGGCCTGGCGCGCGTTCCTGGACCACGGCGAGCCGCCGCAGGTCCCTGGCTCGGTCACGCTGACCGGCCGCCGCACGGACGGCGACGACTTCGAGATGGAGGCCGTCTTCGTCCCGGTCAAGCTCGACGAGGGCTTCGACTTCTCGCTGTTCCTCGAGGACCTGTCCTTCGAGCTGCCGCTGAACCTGATGCTGCTGCGCATGCGCCAGCAGCACCCGGTCGTGGTGCGCGCGCTGCGCGCCGCGATCGAGCCCGAGGTCCAGCCCTGGGAGGGCTGGCGCACGGCCGGCACGCTCGTCGTCTTCCGCCCGCTGCAGGCCACGCCGTGGGTCGAGGCCGAGCTCGCCCGCCGCCAGGCCGAGCGCGAGGCCGCCGACGCCGAGGCCGAGGAGCGCATCACCAACATCGACCCGGGCATCCAGGGCGACTTCCGCGACCTCGACGACGCCGCCGCGGTCGTCGCGCGGCTGCTGAGCGCGGTCGAGCGCATCGACGAGCTCGAGCGCGTCGCGGGCGGCCTGCCCGCCCAGCTCGAGGAGGCCCGCCGCGACGCCGAGCGCCGCGCCGCCGACTTCGACGCGCTGCGCGCTGACGTCCAGCGCGCGCTGTCGAACGTGCCGTCCGAGCTCGACCGCGTCGAGCAGCTCGCCCGCCTGGAGCGGCTCGAGCGCGCACGCCAGGACGGCGAGACCGTCGAGGCCGAGCGCCGCCAGGCGCTGGCCGCCGCCGAGGCCGCCACGGCGCGGCTCGCCGCGCGGCTGGACCAGCTCGAGCGCGACCGCGGCGCCGCCGACACGCGCCTGGCCGAGGAGATCGAGGCGCGCACCGCCGAGGCGATCGCGGAGACCGCGCGCCGGCTGGAGTCGCGCCTGGCCCCCGACGTGTCGGGCCGGCTCGCCGAGCTCGAGCGCGAACGCGAGGCCATCCGCGCCGAGCTCGAGCAGCTCCGCGGCGGTGGCGAGGACGGCCGGTTCGCCGAGCTGCAGGCGCAGCTCCAGGCGCTGCAGGAGACCGTCGAGCGCCACGAGGCCGGCGCGCACGAGTGGGCCGCCGTCCGCGAGGCCGTCGCCCACCACGAGGCGCTCGTCGCCGACGGGATCGCCCACCACGAGGCGCTGGCGAACATCGTCGCCGGGCTCAGCGAGCGGGTCGCCGCCAGCGGCCCGCCCGAGGAGCTGGCCCAGCTGCGGGAGCGCCACGAGGCCGCGATCGCCGACCTCGCCGCGCTGCGCGAGGCGGTCGAGCGCCAGGAGGCCGCCACCGCCGAGCTGGCCGCGCTGCGCGACCAGCTCAGCACCGACGCGACGGCGGCGGAGCTGGCCGAGCTGCGCGAGGCGGTCGCGCGCCACGAGGCCGCGAGCAGCCAGATCGCGTCGCTGACCGCGGTCGTCGCCCACCACGAGGCGCTCACCGAGGGATTCGCCCAGCTGCGCGCCGAGGTCAGCGCGCTGCCGGAGGAGATCGCCGAGCTGCGCCGCCAGGTCGCCGAGCGGCCCGCGGTCCAGCAGGAGGCCGACCCCGAGGCGGTCGAGCGCCACGTCCAGACGCTGGTCGGCGACACCCAGCAGCAGATCGCCGCCCTGCACGCGCGGCTCGCGGCGCTCGGCGACACGGTCGTCGCCCGCGAGGAGCTCCAGCAGCAGCTGGACGCGCGCAGCGAGGACGTCGCGGCGCTGCACGCGCGCATCGACGCGCTGCCGGTCCGGGACGAGCTCGCGGGCCGCGAGGACATCTCCGCGCTGCACGAGCGCATCGACGCCGTGCGAGGCGAGCTCGCCGGCCGCGACGACATCGCGGCGCTGCACGAGCGCATCGACACGGTGCGCGACGAGCGTGCCGGCCGCGACGAATTGGCAGCGCTGCACGAGCGCATCGACCTGGTCCCGGGCCGGGACGAGGTCGCCTCCCGGGACGAGGTCGCCGAGCTGCGCGAGCGGCTCGAGGGCCTCGCCGGCCGCGACGAGCTGGCCGCGCTGCGCGAGCGGCTCGACGCCGGCGTCGCCGAGGAGGCGCTCACGGCCGCGCGCGAGGCGCTCGAGCGGGTCGACCAGGTCGACCGCGGCGCGGGCACGGTGCTCGCCGACGTGCGCGCGCTGCGCGAGGTCGTCGACGGGCTCAGCCAGGGTTCCGATTCCGGCGAGCTGCGCGAGGCCGTCGCGCGGCTGACCGGCGAGTTCCAGGCCGTCCGCGACGAGGGACGGTCGCTGGGCGAGCGCGTCGACGCGGTCGACCAGCGCGCCGCCGCGCTGCGGACCGAGCTCGGCGCGGGCCGCGAGCGGCTCGACGCGCTCGGCGCGCACATCGACCGGATCGGCGCGACCGTGCTCGAGACGGGCGAGGCCGTCGACGCCGCCAACGAGCGCACCGCCGCGCTGCGCACGGAGCTGAGCGAGGTCCGTCACGTCGCCGAGACGGCGGCGCGGGGGCTCGACGTCCTGCGCGCCGAGCTGGCCGGGTTCCGCGAGCTGGCCGAGGGCGTCCGCGCGGACGCCGCCGCGGCCCGGACCGCCGCCGACGAGCGGATCGAGGCGATGCAGTCCGAGCTGACGTTCGCCCTCAAGAGCCTCGACGAGCTCAAGCAGGGGCTCAGCTCCGCCGGCCAGGCCGCCGTGATCGCGCGCCGCGAGGCCGAGCAGGCCCGCAAGGCCGCCCAGCACGTGGGCGACGGCTCGACCGAGCGCGTCACCGAGGTCTTCCAGCAGATCCTTGGGTTGGCGGCCGCGCGCAACCAGCCGAACCGCCGCACGCAGCCCGCGACCCCGCTCGCCCCGAAGGCCGAGCCCGAGAAGCGCGAGCCGCGCCACGGCTTCGACGACGCCACGACGCCGATGGCGATCCTCGGCCTCGACGGCAAGTTCCGGCAGCTCAACCCGGCCTTCGCGAAGCTCGTCGGCTACAAGGAGCACGAGTTCACCAAGGCCGCCTGGCCGTCGCCGCACGACCGCCGCGACTACAAGGCCCAGCTCGAGCAGCTGCGCAAGCTCGGGATCGGCGAGCTGCACGAGGTCGAGGTCCAGAGCACCTACATGCACGGCCAGGGCCTGATGGTCCCTGTGGTCGGAAAGCTGACCGTCGAGCTCGGCGAGGACGGCCGTCCGCAGCACCTCCTGCTCGAGGCCGAAGACCGCCATACCGGCTAGTCAGGATTGGCGACCCGTCAGGGGTGCTCGCTAGGATGGCCGACGGTCATTGATCCTCGCGCCCTCCGGGAATTCGCCCGGCGCGCGAGGGCCGTCCGCCGGTTAACCCCGTGTTCGGCAAGCGCTCGAACCAACCCCGCACAGCTGAGGACCGCGCTCGCGCCGCGGCCGAACGCGCTGCCCGCCGCGCGGGCCGCCCGCTGCCCGTCGAGGCGTTCGAGCACTCGATCCGCCCGCCGGACATCGAGCCGCGCGAGCCGCTGACGCCGGTCGAGGAGGAGCCCGCGCGGGAGGAGGCGCCGCGCCGCGAGGAGGTCGCGCCGCCGCCGGAGGTCGCGCGCGAGGAGGCACCGCCGGCCGCCGAGCCGCCGCGCGAGGAGCCCGCGCCGCCGCCCGTCGTGCCGCGCGAGGAGGCGCCGCGCCGCGAGGAGGCCGCGCCGCCGCGCGAGGAGATGCCGGAGCCGCGCGCCGAGGCCGCGCCGCCGCCCGAGGTCGTGCGCGAGGAGGCGCCCGCCGAGGTGCCGGAGCCGCGTGCCGAGGCCGCGTCGCCGCGCGAGGAGGCGCCGCCGCCCGCGTCTCGCGCCGACGACACGGCCGCCCGCGACATCACGGGCAACGGCCGCTCGCGCGACGACCTCGTCCACCAGCCGACGGTCGAGTACACGCCCTTCCAGACCGAGGAGCACCAGGTCCCGGAGGCGCCGCTCGGGGCGCCGCAGGAGGACGAGCCGCGGCTCGTCGCCGCGCGCAACGTCGCCCGTCCGCAACGCGAGGAGACCGCGGAGCAGGAGGAGGTGCCGGTCGCGCCCCTGCGCCGCGCTCCCGCCCAGCCGAAGAACGCCGCGCGCCGGCGTCCCGCCCCGAACGCTCCGCGCGGCCGCGCGCGTCGCTCCCGGGCCACCAAGATGCCGAAGAGCTCGCGTCCGACCGGCCAGGGTCACTGGGGCCGGCGGATCTTCGCGGTCGTTGCGCTGCTGGTCATCCTCGGCGCGCTGTACGTCGTCAACGCGACGTTCCAGCCGTTCCACGGCGACGGGGAGGGCCGGGTCGCGGTCACGATCCCCGAGAACAGCGACGCGGGGGAGATCGGCGCGATCCTGGCGGACAAGGGCGTGGTCGACAACGCGCGTTTCTTCGAGCTCAACGCGACCCTCAGTGGCGACCGCGGCAACCTGCGCCCGGGCCGCTACACGCTGCAGCGCGGGATGAAGAACGCCGCGGTGATCGACGTGCTGACCAAGGTGCCCGAGGCGCCCAAGCAGGCCGAGACGGTGACGGTCACGCTCGTCGAGGGCCCGTCGCGCAAGGAGAACGCGCCGGTCGTGGACGGGTCGGGCAAGGTCGAGGGCAGCTACGCCAAGGCGTCGGCGTCCAAGGCCACGCTCAAGCGCATCCGCGAGCTCGGCGCGCCCAAGGGCACCAAGACCGCCGAGGGCTTCCTGTTCCCGGCCACGTACGAGCTCGAGGTCGGCGCGACGGCCGCGGACCTGGTCGAGAAGCAGCTCGACGCGTTCGAGGAGAACTTCAAGCAGGTCGACCTCAAGAAGGCCAAGCGGGCGAACCTGACGCGCTACGACGTGCTGATCATCGCGTCGATGATCGAGCGCGAGGCGTCCGTGCCGCGCGAGCGGCGGCTGGTCGCGGCGGTGATCTACAACCGCCTGAAGGAAGGCATGCCGCTCGGGATCGACGCCACGACGCGCTACTCGACCAACAACTGGAAGCGGCCGATCCGGCAGTCCGAGCTCGACCGCGACGAGCCGTACAACACGCGCATCCGGCGCGGCCTGCCGCCGACGCCGATCGGCAACCCGGGCCTGGCGTCGATCAAGGCCGCGGCCAACCCGGCCAACCGCGACTACCTCTACTACGTCCAGAAGCCGGGCAAGTCCGGCGAGCACGCGTTCTCCTCGACGGACGCCGAGTTCCAGCGCGACTACGAGCGGTATCACGCCGATCGCAACGGCGGATGACCCGCGTCCGCCTCGGCGTGTGCGGCTGGCCGGTCGCGCACTCCCTCTCGCCGCGGATGCACAACGCGGCACTGCGTGAGCTCGGCCTGGACGACTGGCGCTACCAGCACCTGCCGATCCCGCCGGAGCTCTTCGCGGAGACCGTCAGGGCGCTGCCGGCGCTCGGCTTCCGCGGCGTCAACGTCACGATCCCCCACAAGGAGGAGGCGTTCGCGCTCGCCGACGTCGCCACCGAGACGGCGAAGGCGATCAAGGCCGCGAACACGCTGACGTTCGAGAACGGCGTCATCCACGCCGACAACACGGACGCCACGGGCTTCCTGCATGCGCTCAACGAGAGCGCGTATGAGAAGACCGCGCTGGTGCTGGGAGCGGGCGGATCAGCGCGCGCGATCCTCTACGCGCTGCGCCAGGCGGGCGTCGGCGAGCTGCGGCTGTGGAACCGCACCCCGGCCCGCGCGGAGGCGCTGGCCCAGGAATTCAAAGCGACGATCAGCGCCGAACCGGCCGACATCATCGTCAACTGCACCTCGATTGGGCTCAAGGACCCAGGGGAGACGTTCAAGGCGCTTCCCCTCCAGGCCGATGACTTGGGTGCCGGACGCACGGTGGTGGACATGGTCTACAGGCACGGCGGCACCCTTCTTCTGAACACCGCGAGAGAGCGGGGGGCGAAGGTGGTCGACGGACTGGAGGTCCTGATCGCCCAGGGCGCAGCGTCATTGGAACGCTGGACCGGCCGGACGGCTCCCGACCAGGCGATGCGGGAGGCCCTCCACGACATCGCCTGATGACCCCGCCCACCGACACCAAGACCCGCCGTGGCACCGGCATCACCACGCCCTCGCGTCGCGGCGGTTCCGGGCGGGTGCTCACGGACGTCATCGTCGACCTCGGCTTCGTCGACCGCGGCACGATGGACGTCGCCATCGAGCGCGGGACCGAGCAGGGCTCCGCGCCTGAGCGGATCCTGGTCGGCGAGGGCAACCTGACCGACGACCAGCTCTCACGCGCGGTCGCCGAGCGCTTCGGGCTCGACCACGTCGACCTCAAGCTCTACCGCGTCGACCCGGACGCGGCCAAGCTCGTCGCCCCGGCCGCGGTGCGCCGCTACCAGGCCGTCCCGGTCTCCTTCGTGGGCGACCGCACGCTGCTGGTGGCGATGGTCGACCCCGCCAACGTGCTGGCGATCGACGACATCGCGGTGATGACGGGCTACGAGGTCCGCCCCGCGGTCGCCTCCCTGGACGACGTCGAGTGGCTGCTCGAGCGCCTGGAGGACCCGAACTTCGGCAACGGCGCGGTCGCACCCGAGGAGCAGGAGACCGGCGCCGAGGAGGAGTCCTCCGCGCCTGCCGCTCCCGCCGGCCCGCTCTACGACCTGCGCGACAACGCCCCGATCAACTTCGGCGCCGGCGGCGAGGATGCGTCGGTCATCCAGCTCGTGCACCGGGTGATCAAGGAGGCCGTCGAGCGCGGCACCTCCGACATCCACTTCGAGCCCCAGGAGGAGGAGATGCGGGTCCGCTACCGCATCGACGGCGTCCTCCAGGAGGCCGCGACCGTCCCCGTGAGCGCGATCCCGGCCGTCGTCAGCCGCATCAAGATCCTCTCCGACCTCGACATCGCCGAGCGCCGGATCCCGCAGGACGGCCGCATCTCGATCGAGGTCGAGGGCAAGCCGATCGACCTGCGCGTCGCCACGCTGCCCGCGCAGCACGGCGAGAAGGTCGTGATGCGCATCCTCGACCAGAGCAAGGTCATGATCCAGCTCGAGCAGCTGGGGATGCTCCCGCAGGCGCTCGAACGCTTCACGAAGGCCTTCAGCCAGGCGCACGGCGCCGTGCTCGTCACGGGCCCGACCGGCTCGGGCAAGTCCACGAGCCTCTACGGCGCGCTCAACCAGCTCAACACGGTCGAGAAGCACATCATCACGATCGAGGACCCGGTCGAGTACCAGCTCGAGGGCATCACCCAGGTGCAGGTCAACAACAAGGCCGGCCTGACGTTCGCCTCCGGGTTGCGCTCGATGATGCGCGCCGACCCGGACATCATCATGGTCGGCGAGATCCGCGACCGCGAGACGGCGCAGATCGCGATCGAGGCGGCGCTCACCGGCCACCTGGTCCTGAGCACGCTCCACACCAACGACGCCCCGGGCGCGGTCACGCGCCTGATCGAGATGGGCGTCGAGCCGTTCCTGGTCGGCTCGGCGGTCGACTGCGTGGTCGCGCAGCGGCTCGCGCGGCTGCTGTGCGAGGAGTGCAAGCGCCGCACGACGCTCACCAGCGAGGTCATGCGCGCCAACGGCTTCAACGTCGGCCTCGACCTGGAGGCCTACGAGCCCGTGGGCTGCGCGCGCTGCGGCGGCTCGGGCTACAAGGGCCGGATCGGCCTGTACGAGGTCATGTGGGTCTCGGACACGATCCGCTCGCTCGCCGTCGCCCGCGAGCCCGCGGAGACGATCATGCACGCGGCCGTGCACGAGGGCATGATGCGCCTGCGCGAGGACGGGCTGGAGAAGGTCCGCCGCGGCCTGACCTCGATCGCCGAGATCGCCCGCGTCGCAGGGACCCGGTAGGGCCTCCACCCCACTTCAGTCGCGGTACAGGGGTGCCGATGACTGAGGTGGCATGAACTTCGACTTCGCGGACATCCTGCTCAAGGTCGTCGAGCACAAGGCTTCCGACCTCCACATCACCTCGGGCGCTCCGCCCACGATTCGCGTCCGCGGTTCGCTGGTTCCCCTCGAGGGCATGCCGAACCTGACGCCGACCGACACGCGGGAGATCGTCTACGCGATCCTCTCGAGCTCGCAGCGCCAGGTCCTGGAGACCGACTGGCAGCTCGACTTCGCCTACTCGGTCCCGGGCGTCGGGCGCTTCCGTGTCAACACGTTCTTCCAGCGCGGCACGCTCGGCGCGGCGTTCCGCCTGATCCCGTCCGAGACGGTGCCGATCGAGCAGCTCGGGCTGCCCTCGGTGGTCCGCGAGTTCGCCAAGAAGCCGCGCGGGATCGTGCTCGTGACCGGCCCGACCGGCTCGGGCAAGTCGACCTCGCTGGCGTCGCTGATCAACGAGATCAACGAGACCCGCGACGACCACATCCTCACGATCGAGGACCCGATCGAGTTCCTGCACAAGCACAAGCGCTGCATCGTCAACCAGCGCGAGGTGGGCGCGGACGCGCCGTCGTTCGCCGCCGGCCTGAAGGCCGCGCTGCGCCAGGACCCCGACGTGATCCTCGTGGGCGAGATGCGCGACATGGAGACGATCGGCACGGCGCTGACCGCGGCCGAGACCGGCCACCTCGTGTTCGCGACGCTCCACACCCAGGACGCGCCGCAGACCGTGGACCGCATCATCGACGTCTTCCCGCCCGCCCAGCAGGGCCAGATCCGCGCGCAGCTCGCGATCGGCCTGCAGGGCATCGTCACCCAGACGCTGCTGCCGACCGCCGACGGCCAGGGCCGCTGCGTGGCCGCCGAGGTGCTCGTGCCCACGCCGGGCGTGCGCAACCTGATCCGCGAGGGCAAGACGCACCAGATCTACTCGCTGATCCAGACGGGCGGCGAGCAGGGCATGCAGACGATGGACGCCTCGCTGGCGGGCCTCGTCCGCGCCGGCAAGATCACGATGGCGACCGCCGAGTCGCGCTCCTCCCAGCCGGCCGAGATGCGCCGGCTCGTGCAGGGCATCGGCTCGACCGCGTCGATGGTGGCCGCCTGATGGGCGCCGCGGTCTTCACCTACAAGGCCATCGACGGCGCCGGCGTCCCGTCCAAGGGGCAGCTCAAGGGCCCGTCCAAGGAGGCGGTGACCGAGCAGCTCAAGGGCCAGGGCCTGAAGGTCATGGAGCTGCAGGAGAAGAAGTCGATCCTGCAGGCCGACCTCTCCTTCGGCCGCATCAAGGCGTCCGAGCTGACGGTCATGACGCGCCAGCTGGCGACCATGATCACCTCGGGCATGACGCTCCTGCGCGCGTTCTACGTCCTCGAGGACCAGCTCGAGAACCCCAAGCTGCGCGAGACCGTCAGCCTCGTCCGCGAGGACATCGAGTCCGGCATCGCCTTCAGCGAGGCGCTGTCCAAGCACCCGAAGATCTTCAACCCGCTCTACGTCGCGATGGTGCGCGCGGGCGAGACCGGCGGCGTGCTCGAGGCCTCGCTGGACCGAATCGCCGACCAGCTCGAGAAGGACGACCAGCTGCGCCGCCAGGTCAAGGGCGCGATGGCCTACCCGATCGTGGTGCTGAGCTTCGCGCTGCTGGTGCTGATCGGCCTGATCGCGTTCATCGTCCCCGTGTTCGTGAAGGTCTTCGAGGACTTCGGCGGCGACCTGCCGCTGATCACGAAGCTGACCGTGCAGGCCTCCAACGTCGTCACGGGCCAGTGGTACCTGCTGATCGCGGCCGCGATCGGCCTGCCGATCGCCTTCAAGAAGTGGCGCACGTCCAAGGGCGGGCGCCAGCAGTGGGACCGGCTGCGGCTCAAGTTCCCGTTCAAGATCGGCGTGACCGTGCAGAAGATCGCGCTCGCGCGCTGGTCGCGCACGTTCGCCGCGCTCTACTCCGCCGGCGTGCCGATCATGCAGGCGATCGAGATCACCGGCCAGACCGCCGGCAACTCCGTCGTCGAGAAGGCGATGGCCGACGTCATCGAGTCCGTCAAGTCCGGCGGCTCGATCGCCGACCCGCTCAAGGACGCCCCGATCTTCCCCTCGATGGTCGCCCAGATGATCGCCGTGGGCGAGGAGACCGGCAACCTCGACGCGATGCTCTCCAAGGTCGCCGACTTCTACGAGTCCGAGGTCGAGGCCGCCGTCAAGGCCCTCACGTCGATCCTCGAGCCCGTGATGATCATCCTCGTCGGCGGCATCGTCGGCTTCATCGTGATCGCGATGTACATGCCGATGTTCAAGGTCTACGACTCGATCAAGTGATGGACGCGACCCTCAACGAGATCGTCTGGCCGACCGTGCTCGGCACCGCGCTCGGGCTGGCGTTCGTCGCCGCGGCGCGGCGCGGCGTGTTCGCGCGCGTGCGGCGCCTGTTCGCGTAGTCGATCCGCGCAATCATCACTGAACGTTGTCCGGCAGCCGACTGCTGGACATCTGTGCGATGGCCGGGGCCCGGCGCGGCCATTTAGGTTCCGGGCCATGGCCAGCTACGTCTTCTGCCGTGTCTGCGACGAGCGTCACGACACCCTCGACAAGGCGCTCGCGGACCTCACCGGAATGGTGCGGGACGAGCGGTACTCCACGCAGCACGAGACGCCGCCGAAGATCATGCGCCGTACGCCGATGATCGGCGTCGGCGCGCGAGGTGGCCGGGGCCTGTTCGTGATCGGGACGTGTGCCGGGTTCCGATGGGAGCCCTTGACCGAGGACGATCTGCCGTACCGGCACCGGATCGAGGTCATCTGGGACGGCGCGATCTACCGCGCCGACTACGACGAGGTCTTCGCCGACGTGACGAAGTACAACACGCGCTCGTGGACCTCGGCGACGCGCGAGGACTTCCGGTTGGTCATGGATCGGATCCTGGCCGGCGAGATCGTCAGGCGCGTACGCGATCAGCCGGACCTGCCGTGGGATTAGACGGCGCGATTGCCTGGCGATCGGGCTGATCGGACCGCGGGACGCCTCCCGGCGGCGAGCCGTCAGGGCGCGGGGCGGATCACCAGCTGGGTCCACTCCTCCTCGGTGTGGCTGCCCGCGAACGGGCCGCCGGGGGTACCCGGGCCCGTGGCCTTGACGTAGTTGGTGGTGGTCCGGTTGTGCCAGAACCGGCTGAAGATCCTGCTGAACCCGGTCAGGACGGCGGTGCCGTAGTTGAGCGAGCCGACGTTGAGCGGCCTGAGCTTCGGGTCCTTGACCGGCTTGGCGTAGGCCGCGGCCTGGGAGTGGGGGTTGATGGTCTGGGCGTCGCCGTTGTCACAGGTGATCGCCCCGCTGAGGATGACCTGGGGAGCGGGCAGGCTCGTGGAGGCGTTGCTGTTGGCGAACAGGCGCAGGTTCAGGCGCACGCTGTGCGCCCCGCTGCGGGTCTTGGACAGGCTGAAGCCCTGTGGGAACGCGCCGAAGAACGAGCCGTTGCCGGGGCTGCCGCTGACGGTGCTGGTGCAGTCCGCCGGCGGTTTGGTGAGGCCGTAGCCCTCGCGGGCGACCTCGGTCGCCGACCGCGTGAAGCTCACCCAGGTCAGCGGCGCGTGGTTGCCGCCCGTCCCCGGGGTGCCGATCTCGGTGCTGAGCCGGAGCTGGACCGCGCCCCGCAGCTCGCCCTCCTCGTTGAGCTGGCGGCTCTTGGTGTAGCTCCCGTCGCCGCACGGGATCGTGCTGATCGAGCAGGGCGGCACGCCGTCGTGGGCGTCGTCGGTGAGCTTCCAGCGGTGGACGAACTCGATCTGGATGGTGTTGCACTCGCTGAGCGCGTTCCACAGATGCGCGGTGTCCATCCCCAGGAGCGCGCGCTCGCGCGAGAGCATCAGGATGGTGCGGAACTCCTCGATGCCGCCGCCGTTACGGCAGGCGGCGATGGCCCGCTCGGCGACGCGGTCCATCAGGTGGCCGATCTTGTGCCACATGGTCTCGGTCAGCGCGTCGAACGGCGCGTACTCGTCGTAGCCCAGCAGCTGACCTGGCGTGACCAGGAGAACGCGGCCCGGATCGCGTCGGTCGCCAGGTCCAGGTTGGCGTCGGCCGCGGCGAAGGCCGGGACGACGGTCGTGTTGTACATGTCGAGCAGCCGGCCCTCGTAGTCCGGGTCGGCGCGGAGCGCGGTGCGCTTCGCGGTCGTGCGGCGAGCCTGCTGGCTGAGCAGGCCGGCCTGGTGCTCGCTCTGCCGGTCGGTGTCGCCGGCCGGCGCGGCCGGCCAGGCGGCGGCGAGGGCGGCCCACTGCGGGTCGGTGGCCGAAGCGATGCCGACGATGCCGAAGTGGTCGAGCTGCGCGGTCACGACGGTGGCGGTGGCGCCCAGCCGGATGGGCGCGAACCGCACGTTGGACCCGTCGAAGTCCGCGGTGAAGAGCAGCTGCTCGGTGGCCGGCACCGCGGCGTCCCCGCTCAGGGTGAACGTCACGGTGACCGGCTTGTCGGTGAGGAGGTCGGACTCGGCGATCGGGTCCTCGACCTCCTCGTCCGGGAGCCGGCTGGGCACCAGCAGCTTGACCGCGCCGAGCGGCGTGAACGGCAGCTCGCCGGTGAGCGTGACGGGCTCGACCGCGTACGTGAGCTCGTTGTCGAGCACGAAGTTGTGCGGCGCCTGGAAGCGGGCGCTGACGCCGGGAGCCGCCTGGACGGTCCGGTCCTCGGGGACCGGCGAGCCGAACTGCCCGGTGAACCAGTAGGTGGTCGCGGTGACGCCGTCGTCCTCGGGCGTGAGCGTCGCGGCCAGGCCGATCGGTGCGGGGGGTTGCGGGAGGACGAGGTCGCCCGGGGCCGGCACGGGCGCCGGCGGCAGGGTGCCGTCGAGCAGCTGCACGGGCTGCGACGCGCAGTTGTTGGACTCGTCGGACTCGGTGACCGAGCCCCAGGCGTTGCCCAGGATCCGGTCGGCGCACACGATCAGGGCGGGAGGAGCGTCCGTGAACGGCGCCGTCCACTGGGCGTTGCGGAACACGATCGTCACGGACTCCCCGGGCCCGAGCTCCGGGAGGTGCTCATAGAAGTGGAAGGCCGGTGCGTCGGGCCGCCACGTGTAGCTCACCTGGGTCTCCGCGGACGCCTCGTTGCCCTGGTTGGTCACCGTGACCGTGATGTCGGTGTAGGCGAACGCGTTCGGGTAGACGTCGAACGGGGGCTGGGAGATCCCGCTGACCACCAGGTCGGGGGCGGTGCCGTCGTGGTCCTCCGGCGGCGACAGGTCGGGATCCCAGGTGATGGTCGTCTGGCCGGGCGGGAGCGCCGCGGTCGTCAGCTCCTGGTACGCCCTTCCGAGCAGGTGCCACACGGAGGTGCCGGTGTGCTCGGCGTCCGCCCGCGGCAGCTCGATCTCGGCGGTGAGCTCCCGCGTCTCGCCAGGCGCGAGCGACTCGACCGAGACCCAGCGTGCCAGGCCGGACCAGGCGTCGTCGTCGTCGAGCACCGCGTCCGCGGACAGGGCGAATTCGATGTCGAAGTCGGCGCTCGCCATGCCGGTCGGGTTGGAGACGGTCGTCCGCAGCGTCACCGTGGCCAGGCCGGCGACCGGTCCGACCAACACCGGATCGGCGGTGGTGATGGGGGTGAAGGTCAG
>Ga0182742_1001085_pt1 | contig 37013 bp, 34 predicted proteins | sample eDN5th37CBELigMG_FD_128880 | JGI IMG/M metagenome (GOLD analysis project Ga0182742, IMG submission 128880) | Enriched Miracle-Growth compost microbial communities from Emeryville, California, USA - eDNA 5th pass 37_C BE-Lig MG (version 2)... ... | reverse complement strand
GGCCGCCCCGGCGACCGCGCCGCTCTCGCCCGGCTGCGCCGCTGCGCGACTGTAGCCGAGGCGATGCAGGATCCCGCCGCCATCTCCCTGTTCCGCCGCTGCGGTGCCACCGGGCCGCAGGACCTGCCGGTGATCAGCCTCGCCGCGGCGGTGCTGGCGCACCTGCGCGAGGACCGGCCGGAGCAAAAGGTCGCCCAGCAGATCGGGCCGGAAAGCCCGGAGAAGCCGGAGACCGCCCTGCTGAAGCCGCTGCGCTTCCGCCGCCTGATGGAGGCGTCCAGCCCGGATGAACGCCTGACCGCCTTTCGCCGCCTGATCGCTCTGGCGGGCGGGGCGTTGAACGCCGCCGACCTGGCCGAGGCGCTGCTCGACTGGTCCGAGAGCCGGCAGCGTCGCTGGGTCTACGACTATTGGAACGCCGACCCGCGCACCGGTCGCGCGGGCACCGCAACCGCTACCGGGGATACTGCCGCATGAGTCGCTTCCTGCAACTGCACCTCCTCACCTTCTTCCCGCCAGCCAACCTGAACCGGGACGACACGGGGCGGCCGAAGACCGCCGTGGTCGGCGGTACCACGCGGCTGCGTATCTCCTCCCAGGCGCTGAAGCGGGCCTGGCGAACCTCGGAGGTCTTCACCACTGCGCTGGCCGGCCATATGGGCCAGCGCACCCAGCGGCTCGGCGAGGTGGTACTGGAACACCTGCTGGCCGGCGGCATGGAGCAGGCCAAGGCGCAGGAGGTGGCGCGGGACATCGCCGGCGTCTTCGGGAAGGTGAAGGACGCCAGGGACCCGAAGCCCGCGCGTATCGAGCAGCTCGCCTTCATCTCGCCGGAGGAGCGGGCGGCAGCCCTGGCCCTGGCCGACCGTGCCCTGGCGGGGGAGCAGGTGGAGGCCAAGTCTGCCGGCCTGCTGCGCGCCGCCGATACCGCCGCCGACATCGCCCTGTTCGGCCGCATGCTGGCCGCTGATCCCGACTACAACCGTGAGGCCGCGGCGCAGGTCGCGCATGCGATCACCACGCACAAGGTGATCGTGGAGGACGACTACTACACCGCCGTGGACGACCTGAAGACGCCAGCCGAGGATGCCGGCGCCGGTTTCCTGGGCGAAGCCGCCTTCGGCTCGGGCGTGTTCTACCTCTATCTCTGCGTGGACAAGGCGTTGCTGCTGAAGAATCTCGGCGGCGATGCGGCACTGGCGGCGACCGCGCTCGGCGCCCTGGCGGAGGCGGCGGCTACGGTGGCACCACGTGGCAAGCAGAACAGCTTCGCCGCGCATGGCCGCGCCCATTACGTGCTGGCCGAGCGCGGCGACCGCCAGCCCCGCACCCTGGCCGGCGCCTTCGCCCGGCCGGTCTCGGGTGAGGATCTGATGGCGCAGTCGATCGAGGCGCTGGAGCGGTTCCGCACGGAACTCGATGCCGCCTACGGCGCCGCTGCCGATGTCACCGCCCGCATGGAGGTGGGCAAAAGCGGCAGCCTACGCGACATCATCGCCTTCTGCCGCGGCTGAGGCGCCATGCCGCATTACCTGACCTTCGCCTTGGTCGCGCCGCTGGCTGCCTTCGGTGCCATCGCGGTGGGCGAGCGGCGCTCCGGCTGGGACCGGCCGGCGCGCTCGGCCGTGCTCGGCTTGGTCGCGGCGTGCCTTGGCCTAGAGCGCGAAGATGACGCAGCCCAGGCGGCGCTGGCCGAGGATTATGGCCTGGCGCTGCTCTGCCATTCGCCGGGGCGGTTGCTGGCCGACTACCACACGGCGCAGGTGCCCCCGGCCCAGCGTGGCCGGCGTTTCGCCACGCGGGCAGAGGAGTTGGCGGCACCCGGCCTCAACACCATCCTGTCGCGGCGCGACTACCGCAGCGGCGCCTGGCATCTCGGCGCCCTCTGGCCGCGCCGGGAGGCGGCGCGCTGGCCACTGGAGGCCCTGGCCGAAGCAATGGAGCGGCCAGGCTTCGTCCCCTATCTTGGCCGCAAGTCCTGTCCGCTTGGCTTGCCCCTGGCGCCGCGCATCCTGGAGGCGGCGGACGCCCCGGCCGCGTTGCTGGCGCGGCATGCGGAAGGTCCAGAGGCCCGGCTGGAGCATCCGCAGGGCCGGAGCCTCCGCGCCGCCTTGGCCGATACGCCGGGCGAGATGGTCATTGTTCTCGATGCCTCGGATGTGTCGCCGGACGACGCAAGGCTGCGCCGGATCGAGCGACGCCGGGACCAACCCCGCTCCCGCCGCCGCTGGCAGTTCAACCTGCGGGAGGAGGCGGTGCTCGGCGCCGGCGCGGCATGAGCGGGCTCTGGCTCTCCCGCGCCCGGCTGCGCCGCGATGCATCCGTGACGGCATTGGCGCGGCTGCTGGTGCCGGAGAGTGCGGGGGAGCGCGCCGCAGCCTCGCACCGGCTGGTCTGGGCGCTGTTCGCCGACGGACCGGAGCGGCGCCGCGACTTTCTGTGGCGGGAGGAGGCGCCGGGCCGCTTCCTGATCCTGTCTGCCCGGCCGCCGGAGGACATCCACCGCCTGTTCGAACTGGAGATGAAGTCTTTCGCCCCGGCCCTGGCGCTGGGCGACCGGCTTGCCTTCGCGCTGCGCGCCAATCCGGTGGTAGCGCGGCCTGTCGTGCCAGGGCAGCGGGGCAAGCGGCATGACGTGGTGATGAATGCCCTGCGCGATGTCCCGCCGGGCGAACGTGCGGCGGCCCGGCCCGAGGCGGTACTGAGAGAAGGACGCGCCTGGCTGGCTCGGCAGGGACTGCAGCACGGCTTCCGGCTGGAGGGCGAGGTGGCGGTGGACGGCTATGAGACCGTCAGCATTCCGCGCGAAGAGGGGCCGCCCGCTCGGTTCGGTGTGCTGGACTTCGCCGGGGTGCTGACCGTGCAGGATCCGCCTCGCTTTCTGGCGGCGCTGACTGTGGGCTTTGGCCGGGCACGCGCCTTTGGCTGCGGCCTGATGCTGATCCGCCGCGCCCGGTGCCTGTCAGGCCGCTGCCCGGGCTGCCACCGCCGCGGCCCATCCCGATCCGCGAACGGGCCTCCATCCTGTTCGTGGAGAAGGGCCGGTTGGACGTACTGGATGGCGCCTTCGTCATGGTGGATGAGGGCGGCGTGCGCACGCATATCCCGGTCGGTGGCTTGGTCTGCCTGATGCTGGAGCCGGGGACGCGGGTGAGCCACGCCGCCGTCGCGCTGGCGGCGCGTGCCGGGACACTGCTGATCTGGGTGGGAGAGGCTGGTGTACGGCTCTATGCCGCCGGACAGCCCGGCGGAGCGCGGGCGGACCGGCTGCTGCTGCAGGCCCGCCTAGCGCTGGACGACGAGGCACGGCTGCGGGTCGTGCGCAAGATGTACGCCCTGCGCTTCGGCGAGGATGCGCCGGCTCGCCGCTCGGTGGACCAGTTGCGCGGCATCGAGGGCGCGCGGGTGCGAGAGACCTACCGGCTGCTGGCGCAGCAGTATGGGGTGCGCTGGGACGGGCGGCAGTACGATCCGCGGGAGTGGTCCTCGGCGGATGTGGTAAATCGCTGCCTCTCGGCTGCGACTGCAGCGCTCTATGGTGTAACCGAGGCGGCAGTCCTGGCGGCCGGCTATGCCCCGGCAATCGGCTTCCTGCACAGCGGCAAGCCACTGAGCTTTGTCTACGACATCGCCGATATCCTGAAGTTCGAGACGGTGGTGCCGGAAGCCTTTCGGGTGGCGGCGGCGGCGCAAGCCGGCAGGCCGCTGGATGGCCGGCTGGTGGCGGACCCGGTGGCCGAGACGCGCCGGCGCTGCCGCGACGCCTTCCGCCGTGCTGATGTCCTAGGCCGGCTGATCCCGCTGATCGAGGAGGTGCTGTCGGCGGGTGGCCTACCCCTGCCTGAGGCCCCGCCGGAAGCGATGCCGGTAGCCTTCGAGGCACCTCCGAGCCTGGGCGATGCTGGTCATCGTGGTTGAGAACGCGCCGCCGCGGCTACGTGGCCGGCTGGCGGTGTGGCTGCTGGAGGTGCGGGCCGGGGTCTATATCGGCAACTATGGCCGGCGCGTGCGGGAGATGATCTGGGGCGAGGTCTGCGCCTATATCGAGGATGGCAATGCTGTGATTGCCTGGTCGGCCCCCAATGAGACGGGGTTTCATTTCGACACCTGTGGCCAGAACCGGCGCGTGCCAGTGGATCTGGATGGGCTTCGGCTGGTGTCTTTTGGTCCGGAGGCTGCGCTGCCTGCGACACCGGGACCGGCTAGCATGCCCGCACGTCGCCGCGGCTGGACCGCCGACTGAGAACATCAGTTCTCACCGGTGCGCTGATTGACAATCGAATCTTTCTGCAGAATCAGGAGCTTCTGGGAAGAGTGTTCCCCGCGCCTGCGGGGATGAACCGCGCTCATGAGGCCGCAGCCCGCGAAACCCCGCGTGTTCCCCGCGCCTGCGGGGATGAACCGTATTCTGGCCGTTCTGCGTTGCGATACGCTGCGTGTTCCCCGCGCCTGCGGGGATGAACCGTCATCAGTGCTACTGTGCGCTTGTGTTCTTTTGTGTTCCCCGCGCCTGCGGGGATGAACCGCGGCGCGTCTCCAGATGCGTCACATCCACATCGTGTTCCCCGCGCCTGCGGGGATGAACCGGCCGCCGACGCCAAGCAACTCGTCCGCTCCTCGTGTTCCCCGCGCCTGCGGGGATGAACCGCCAGCGCGGCCCTAGCTGCCGGACTGCGGGAGGTGTTCCCCGCGCCTGCGGGGATGAACCGCGGGTGCCGCTCTCGGTGCGCCGCCAGTCGCCGTGTTCCCCGCGCCTGCGGGGATGAACCGGTTCCGCCATTCGTGTAGTAGAGATTCACCGCGTGTTCCCCGCGCCTGCGGGGATGAACCGATTGCCGCAGTCAAGGGGAATGGGGCGCTAAGGTGTTCCCCGCGCCTGCGGGGATGAACCGGAGGCCGCGCCATGCTGAGCGAAGAGATCGACGTGTTCCCCGCGCCTGCGGGGATGAACCGGACCGAGAGCAACGTCTGCGCGCCGAGTTGGAGTGTTCCCCGCGCCTGCGGGGATGAACCGGCGGCACTGAGGATCGCGATTGAGGCGCGCGCGTGTTCCCCGCGCCTGCGGGGATGAACCGAGGCGTTGGCGGTCATAAAGGCAGCTCTGGCAGTGTTCCCCGCGCCTGCGGGGATGAACCGATCGAGGCCCAGGTGGGCGCGACCGACGCCACGTGTTCCCCGCGCCTGCGGGGATGAACCGAAGCCGAGTTTGCCTCCAACGCCAGAGACCTGGTGTTCCCTGCGCCTGCGGGGATGAACCGGTTGAGGGGCGGGAGACGTTCCTGGATCTCCAGTGTTCCCCGCGCCTGCGGGGATGAACCGCGTGCAGGCTGGTGCGTACCAGCTGGTGCTTGGTGTTCCCCGCGCCTGCGGGGATGAACCGGAAAATCTATCTTTCCGAAACGTTGCTTTGCCGTGTTCCCCGCGCCTGCGGGGATGAACCGAACGACATCTACGACCCGCGCACAGGCACTCGGTGTTCCCCGCGCCTGCGGGGATGAACCGTAGTCATGCGTGCCTTGTTTTTCGGCAATGCCGTGTTCCCCGCGCCTGCGGGGATGAACCGATCAGGTCGCCCTTATCGAGCGGATGCGGACCGTGTTCCCCGCGCCTGCGGGGATGAACCGCTATACCGCTACAACGGCTCGGCCTGGACCTCGTGTTCCCCGCGCCTGCGGGGATGAACCGGCACAAGCAATGGCCAATCTCTACAATCTCGAGTGTTCCCCGCGCCTGCGGGGATGAACCGGTAGAGCGCCGAACCCGCGCCTATACGGCCTCGTGTTCCCCGCGCCTGCGGGGATGAACCGTTACTTGCCCCTTACTTATGCCGCAGCGCGTCGTGTTCCCCGCGCCTGCGGGGATGAACCGGCCAGGGGCGACACCGGGACGGCTCCCGCCGAGTGTTCCCCGCGCCTGCGGGGATGAACCGCCGCGGGCTCGGAACTCGGCGGCATCGAGGCGGTGTTCCCCGCGCCTGCGGGGATGAACCGCTGGATGGCGCGACGCTCGCGGCGGTGACGGGGTGTTCCCCGCGCCTGCGGGGATGAACCGCTGCCGAGCGCGTTGTTGAGCGGCTGCGCGATGTGTTCCCCGCGCCTGCGGGGATGAACCGAGACAATCTGCATAGATTTCTCCGCGTCTCAGGTGTTCCCCGCGCCTGCGGGGATGAACCGGTCACCGGGCAGCTTAGCGACTCGCAAATTGCGTGTTCCCCGCGCCTGCGGGGATGAACCGGTATGCTGCGGACGGCGCAGCACCCGGCCCATGTGTTCCCCGCGCCTGCGGGGATGAACCGATCAGCGGCCCAGGTGATCTGCTTTTCCGAGCGTGTTCCCCGCGCCTGCGGGGATGAACCGGAGTTCACCGGCACGGTCGGCAATCTCGGGACGTGTTCCCCGCGCCTGCGGGGATGAACCGGTCATATCGTCTATCCCTCCCCCTGCGCCGCTGTGTTCCCCGCGCCTGCGGGGATGAACCGCCGACTGTGACCGGCAGCCGTGACGGCAATGCGTGTTCCCCGCGCCTGCGGGGATGAACCGCGCTGAATGCAGAACGCCGAGACGCCCCGCGCGTGTTCCCCGCGCCTGCGGGGATGAACCGCAGAACGCGGCCATTGAGATTGCTGCGACCGGGTGTTCCCCGCGCCTGCGGGGATGAACCGGAGCGCGATCCAACTCTGGTGGAGGCGCTGCGGTGTTCCCCGCGCCTGCGGGGATGAACCGATCCTCACCAGCAACCCGACCATGGCGGACGGGTGTTCCCCGCGCCTGCGGGGATGAACCGTCGGTCAGCATGACGCCGGCAGGCAGGCCGATGTGTTCCCCGCGCCTGCGGGGATGAACCGGCCACGCGCGGCTACCGCAACCGCAACCCCGGGTGTTCCCCGCGCCTGCGGGGATGAACCGACTGCCAGCGTCGTAGCGATCCAGCAGGCCCAGTGTTCCCCGCGCCTGCGGGGATGAACCGGTGCTTCCCGGACAGCTGGGCGGCTACCGCGCGTGTTCCCCGCGCCTGCGGGGATGAACCGGCCAGGATGGCGCAGCAGGAGGCGAGTGGATGGTGTTCCCCGCGCCTGCGGGGATGAACCGGTAATTTTAGCGTTTCATTCCGAGTTGGGCGACTAATACAAGGTTCGCTTGATAATTTGGGATTACCGCTGAATGGGCGGCATCGGCTCTGGGCGTCGCAGCACGCTGCTGCACATGGGCCGGGCGCGCACTATTTGACCCGGAGCGCGAGCGCGGCACGCTGCGGCTGCACTATGACTTTCGGCACGCCAGCGAACCCACCGGGGCGCAGGACTACACGGTAGAGCTTACCGCCACGGTGCCGACCTATGGCGGGCTGCGGTGGTGGATGCTCTGCCCCCGCGCCGGCCGGCGCTGCGGCAAGCTGTATCTGCCGAACGGGGGCACGCTGTTCCTGAGTCGGGGGGGCGCCTACTGCCTCGCCTATGCTTCCCAGAACGGCAGCGCCATGGACCGCAGCCACGGTCGGCTTGCCCGGCTGTGCCGGAAGATGGGCGGGGACTACTGCTATGGCCGATGATCCACCGCCGCCCCGGCCAAAATCGATGCGGCTGCAGACCTACGCCCCGCTTGTGGCGGAATGGGAGGCCGCACAGGATCGGCACGAAGGCATCTTCCTGGCCGGGGCCGAGCGGCTGTTGGCGCGCATGGCACGGCTGACCGGAATAGGAGAGTCGGCCCGCGCGGGCTGCATCGGGCACCGCTATGGAGGCGATCCGAACGCCAGGGGACAGAGGCCGGGGGAGGGTGAAAGTTTGATGCCCTCGCCTGGCCGGGACCGCGCCTGACTGCACGCGCGGATTTTTTCCCTCGGTTTGATTTTGGCCCCCCGGCGCGGGGTCCCTCTGGCAGGCATCTGGACCGCCGGAGGTTCGCGCCGCGCCGCACGGCTAGGTTCGCTGCCGCTCAGAGGTTCCGCCGCCGAGGAAGGTGATTAACCTTTGGGGCTGCCCGGCGCCTAGCGCGCCAGCGCGGCGCGAAATCCCCTCACGACTCTTCAGCCCCCAGCAAGGACCCATGCTGGGGGGTAGTCGAATCTCCGGGGCCTTGGGTCCGGGGACCGCGTCTCCCCCCGATCTCGCGTGTCCACAAAATGGAGGTCCGGCCAGCGGCGCCCTCGAAGGCGAAAAAATCTCTCAGGGCTGGGGGCTGGGACCGGCCCAGACCTCCCCGCAAAGTTAGTTTCCGGCCGCTAACGAACCCCCCGGTCAGATTTTGCTCTCGCTGCAAAGGAAGGTCCGGGCCGGTCCAAGGAGACATTCGGCCTAGAGATTCGATGCCCCCCGCCGCCCGGCGGCTGGCGCGACACCCACCCCCAAAACGTCAAAGGTTGTGGAAGCACAGCCCTGGCCGGTTTGTTGCCCCGCACGGGCAGAGATTGCAGGCCCGCTGGGTCCTTCCTGCGGTGGCGCGAATGCGGTGGGCTGGGGCGCGCCACATCCCTTGGCGGTAGGCGCGCAAGGGGAACTACCACCTGCCAGCAAGCAGGCGAACGCGGGCCAGGAGATGACGATACCCTTGGCGCCCCTCGCGCCTAGCGATCTCGCGCGCCTCCGCACACCGCATTTGCCGCTGCGCCGGAAGGACCCGTGGGGCCAGTTTCGGCACGCTGCTGTTACCCCGGTGTTACCCCGGCGCTCCGGTCGCTGCGTCTGTTACTCGCTAAGTGTTTGAAAAAGCTGGCGGACCCGGCGCGATTCGAACGCACGACCTTTGCCTTCGGAGGGCAACGCTCTATCCAGCTGAGCTACGGGTCCTTGCCGCGACCCCTCTCTAGCGGGTCAGCGGCAGAAACGGAAGCCCTCCCGCTGCAAGATGCGAACCGAGGGGGCTGAAGCTGTGGTGACGATGGCGGCTCCGGTATGCCTGGTGCGGGCTGGCCATCACGCGGCACTGCGCCGCGCCCTGCGTTCGGTCCATCCATTCCAGCACCGCGAGGAATTGGCCGCGGCGGGCGAGGGTGCATTCCCGCCTGCTGATGCCGGCAGGCCAAGCGCGGAAGCCCCGACCAGCCCGGCGGAGCACTGCCCGTAGCCGGGCGTCGTCCGGCCGAATCGCCCAGGTAGCGCATGGGGCGGCTGCCAGGCCCATCCGGCGGCGATCATGTCCGGCCGGCATCGCCGCCCGGCCGCGGCCTCAGGGTTTCACGACCGTCGGGTGCGGCGCGCGCCAGACGATCCCCTCCGGGGGTGGCTCGGTGGGGTCGCAGGACAGCCATTCCCCATTCATGACACGGTGACCGGTCATGGCCAGGATGAAGCCCCAATGAGACACCACCACCGTATCCTGCCAGTCCGGCAGCGCCGCCATCTCCGCGCGGAACAGCCTGGCGCGGGCCTCGATCTCGTGATCCGGCTCCTCGATGGCGGGCCACCACACCTCGTCCAGATGCGAGAAGTCGAGATCCGGCCAGGCGAGGCTCAATTCGGTGCGGGGCGAGCCGATATCGCAGGAAAAGGCGTAGCGCTCCCGTACCGTCGGCGTCACGAAGATGGGCAGGTTCAGCCGCCGCGCCAGCGGGGCCGCGGTCTGCAGGGCTCGGGTGTAGGGGGAGCAGATGATGCGCCGGATGCGCCCGCCGGCGGCCCCCGCCAGAGCCTCCGCGGCCGCTTCGGCCTGCTGCCGGCCAAGCTCGGTCAGCTTCGGATCAACGATGCCGGGATCGCGCCGGGTGGCGGTGAAATGCAGGTTGAACTCGCTCTGTCCGTGTCGCAGCAGGATCATCGGCGCCTATCCCGGAAGAGGCCGCCAAGGCGATAGCGGCATGATCCAGGGGAGGCAAGCTTCGTCCCGGCCGCCGTTGCGGTGGGAGGCGCGCGGCCCTAAGTAAGTGAAAAGGAGTTCACGATGGCGGGCGGCTTTCCGGTCGAACTAATTCTCTTGGCGATGATCGCGGCCTTCCTGGTCCTTAGGTTGCGGAGCGTCCTGGGCCGGCGCACGGGCTTCGAGCGACCACCCCAGGCGGACACTCCCCGTCCGGCGGGCTTCGACCCGCGCGGGCCGCGGACGATCGACGGCAATGCGGAGGAGGTCGCGCCCCCGGCGGCCGGGAGGCATGCGAACCGGATCCTGCCCGATCCGCGCACCCCGCCCGGCCAGGCGCTGTCGCGCATCGCCACCGCTGACCGCAGCTTCGATCCCCAGCGCTTCCTGGACGGGGCGGAGGGCGCCTTCCGCATGATCGTGCAGGCCTTTGCCAGTGGCGATCGAGCCACCCTGAAGGCGCTGCTGTCGGACGATACCTATGCCGGATTCGAGCACGCGATCACTGCGCGCGAGCAGGCCGGCGAGCAGCAGCGGACCGAGATCCGCTCGGTGAACGAACTCGCGATCGAAGGCGCCGACCTGCGCGGCTCTGTCGCCGACATCACGGTGCGCTTCGTGACCGACCAGATCAACATCACCACTGGCCGCAATGGAGAGGTGGTATCGGGCAGCGACGCCATCACGGAACTGACCGATCTGTGGACCTTCCAGCGCGACCTGAACTCGGCCGACCCGACCTGGCGGCTGGTGGCGACCCGCAGCGCCTGAGCGGACGCGCCACCCGGCGCAGCGGGCGGCTGGGCCTTGTCCTCGCCGCCCTGCTGGCTTGTCTGGGGCCGGCCATGGCGCAGGCCGCTCCCGCCCCGGCCGGCGGTTCCGAATCGGCGCCGCCGCGCCCGGTCAGCCATGCCGAACTGCCCGGCTGGCCAGGGGATGACCCCCTGGCGGCATTGCCGCCGTTGCTCAGCACCTGCGAGGCGTTGAAGACCCGGCCAGCCATGGCGCTGCCGGCCGGCGCCGGGATGCTGCTCCGCCTGAGCGCCCGGCCCGCCGCCTGGGCGGCCGCCTGTGCCGAGGCAGCAACCCTGGCTGAAGAACTACGCCAGTCCGGCCAAGCCGGGCAGGCGCTGGTCCGCGACTTCCTTGAACGCCGCTTCCAGCCCTTCGCCGTCGGCACCGGCCTGCTGACTGGCTATTTCGAGCCCGAATTGCGCGGCGCCGAACACCCGGTCAGCCCTTTCCTGGTGCCGCTCTATGCCCTGCCGCCCCCGTCGCCCGATGGCCAGCCGATGCCCGACCGTGCCGCCATCGAGGCCGGCGCGCTGGAGGACAGGGGGCTGGAACTCGCCTGGGTGGACGACCCGGTGGCGGCCTTCTTTCTGCAAATCCAGGGCTCCGGCCGGATTCGCCTCAGTGACGGGCGGGTGCTGCGGCTGGGCTATGCCGGGAAGAACGGCCATCCCTATCGCAGCATTGGCCGCATCCTGGTGGAGAGCGGCGCCATTCCGCTCGAAGCCATCTCCATGCAGTCGATCCGCGACTGGCTGGCCGCGGCCGGGCCCGGCCCGGCGGCTGCGCTGCTGCGGCAGAACCCGTCCTATGTCTTCTTCCGGCGGGTGGAGGGGTTGCGGCCGGACCAGGGGCCGGTCGGAACGCTGGGCGTGCCGCTGACGCCGGGACGCTCCCTGGCAGTGGATCCGGCCTTCATTCCCCTCGGCGCCCCGGTCTTCGTGGCGACGCGCGACCCGCTGGACGGCGCCCCGCTGCACCGGCTGCTGCTGGCCCAGGACACGGGCAGCGCCATCCGCGGCCCGGCCCGTGGCGACATCTTCTGGGGCTGGGGCGAGGCCGCGACGGCCCGCGCCGGCCGGATGCGGGAAATGGCGGAGGTCTTCGTCCTCCTCCCGCGCGAGCCGGCATTCTTTCCTGCCGCGCCATGAAATGGCGGGGCGGGCGAGAGCCATCCTTTCGCCGGCACCGCAGCGCGCCTAGATTGTCGGCATGTCCCAGCCCAGGCCGCGCGTCGCGCTTTTCGTCACCTGCCTCGTTGATCTCTACCGGCCGAATGTCGGTTTCTCTGCCATCCAATTGCTGGAGGAGGCCGGCTGCCAGGTGGAGGTGCCGCGGCTGCAGACCTGCTGTGGACAGCCCGCCTACAACAGCGGCGACCGCGCCACGGCGCGCGACCTGGCCGAGGCGGTGATCCGCGAATTCCTGCCTTATGAATATGTCGTCGTCCCCAGCGGCTCCTGCGGCGGGATGATCGCCAAGCACTACCCCGGCCTGTTCGACGATGACCCGCAACTGCGCGCCAGGGCCGATGCGCTGGCGGCGAAAACCTACGAACTGGTCTCCTTCCTGACCGATGTGATGGGCATGGAGCGGGTCGCGGCGCGCTATGAGGGTGTCGCCACCTATCACGACAGCTGCTCCGGCCTGCGGGAATTGGGCGTGAAGAAGCAGCCGCGGAAGCTGCTCTCCACCGTGCAGGGGCTGAGCCTGAAGGAGATGAGGGATCCGGAGGTGTGCTGCGGCTTCGGCGGCACCTTCTGCGTGAAATACCCGGAGATCTCGACCCGCATGGTGGCCGACAAGGTGCGCGACATCGCCGCCACCGGGGCGGACACGCTGCTGGCCGGCGACATGGGCTGCCTGCTGAACATGGCCGGCCGGCTGAAGCGGGAAGGGGTGCCCGTGAAGGTGCGGCACGTGGCCGAGGTGCTGGCGGGACGAATCGAGGAGGCGCCGGCGATCGGCGACGCATCATCATGAGCGTGGTACTGGAAATCCCGCCCGCGGATCCGTTGCGGGAGGCGGTGGCGAAGCAGGGCTTCGCGCTGCTGCGCGGTGGCGACCTGGCCGCGCGGCTCGGCGTCGGCGGCGAGCCCGCGGCGCTGGATGCCTTCGCGGCGAGCTGGAACCGGCTGGAGACCGATCGGTTCATGGCCGATGGCGGCCGCTACCGCCGCCGCCGCCATGCCAATTTCACGGCGCGCTGGGGGGTGCCCGGACATGTCCGCGGCCCGCACCGCCCGCATTTCCAATCGGTGGTGCACAACCGGCTGAATGGCGGCGTGAACCGCTGGTTCGGCCCGGTGGAGGACGCGGTGGCGGAAAGCACGCCGCTTCAGGCGCTGCTCGATCTCGGCCGCGGCGTTGCGGATGCGCTGACGCCGGGCCAGGACTGGTATGTGGAGATGCACCAGTTCCGCATCGAGGCCGCTGCCGGCGCCCCCGGCTTCCCGACGCCGGAGGGCGTGCATCATGACGGCGTGGACTATGTGCTGATCAGCATGATCGCCCGCACCAACCTGCTGGGCGGCGAGACCCTCATCGCCGATGATGACGGGCGGGAGCTGGCACGCTTCACGCTGCTGGACCGGCTCGACACCGCCTTCGTGGACGATGTGCGGGTGAAGCACGGCGTCACCCCGGTGCAGCCGGCTGATCCCGCGCTGCCTTCCTGCCGCGACGTGCTGGTGCTGACCTGGAGGCGGGGCGGGCCGCCGGGCTGAGTTCCGGCGGGCCGGTGGGCGTCAGCGCCGCCCGGCCCCGGATGCGGGCCGGTCCTGCTCCTCGGGGCCGGTCTCCTTCAACTCCTCCGCCACCTGTGCGTGGCTCAGCAGCGCCGCCAGGGCGGTGCCGCCGAAGGCATTGCCGATCAGCACCGGCAGCAGGAAGCGGAACAGGTAGTCGCCCACCGAGGCATGGCCGGCGAAGACGCCGAAGGCGGCCTCTGCCGAGCCGGCGATGATGTGCGGAAACTGGCAGAGCGCGATCACATAGGTCAGCAGGATGATGATGAGCGGCCGCGCTGCACCCGAAGCCGGCAGCAGCCAGACCATCAGCCCGATCAGCCAGCCGGCGGAGCCCCCCGTGATCACCACCTGCCAGAAGGGCTGCGCCAGCAGATGCGCCGAAAGCTCCTCCATGGCGGCGAGGGCCTCCGGCTGGAACACGCCGGGCCGGGCCGCGATGGCGGCGAAGACCAGCGTGCCGATCAGGTTGGTGGCCAGCACGATCGCCCAGACGCGCAGCGTGCCCAGGAGATTGGCCAGGCTTGGCCGGGTCAGCGTCGGGATCAGCGCGGTCAGCGTCGTCTCGGTGAAAAGCTGCTGCCGGCCGAGGATGACGATCAGGAAGCCCACGCTGTAGCCGAACCCCGTGACCAGCCGGCGCCATGGCGCGTCCGGGAGTCCGGCATGCAGGTAGGCCTGGGCGAGGAAGGAGAAGCCGATCGACAGACCGGCGGCGAGGCCGGACCAGGCAAGGCCGCTGAAGGGGCGCTCCAGCTCGATCTTGCCCTGTTCCCGCACGATCTCGTGGATGACGAGCGGCCCCGGCGGCGTGCGCTCCGCGGCCTGCTTCCGCTGCCTGGTATCGAGATGGGGGGAATCCGCGCCTGCCTGCGACATCCGGGTCCATCCGCCCTGCTGGCCGTAGCGCCGGAAGTGGGAGGAGCCAGGCCTCCCCTGCGGCCGATGGCTCCCGCAACGCGGCCTGTGAATCGAAGTTGCGGGAAGGGGGCTGCCACGGCGGCGGCGATCCGGCCTAGTCTGCGCCATCACCGAAGGAGACGGCCATGCAGAACCTGCCACCCGAACCCTGGCGCTGGGATGCCGTGGATCTCGCCCGCGCCATCCGGCTGCGCGCCATCTCGGCACGGGAGGCGACGCAGGCCGTGCTGGCGCGCTGCGCCGCAGTGAACCCCGCCATCAATGCGGTCGTGCAGGTGCTGGAGGAGCAGGCCCTGGCTGCCGCCGATGCGGCCGATGCGGCGCTGGCGCGCGGTGAGGCCCCGGGCCCGCTCCATGGCGTGCCAGTGACGACCAAGATCAATGTGGACCAGAAGGGCCTGCCCACCACCAATGGCTGCGTCCCCCTCCGCGACCTGATGGCGCCGGAGGACAGCGCCGTTGTCGCCAATCTCCGCCGCGCCGGGGCGGTGATTGTCGGCCGCACCAACACCCCGGCGCTCTCCATGCGCTGGTTCACCGAGAATGCGCTGCACGGCCGCACGCTGAACCCCTGGAGCGCCGGGCATACGCCGGGCGGATCCTCGGGCGGCGCCGCGGCGGCGGTGGCGGCGGGCATTGGGCCCATCGCGCATGGCAACGACCTTGGCGGCTCCATCCGCTATCCGGCCTATGCCTGCGGCGTGGCGGGCATCCGTCCCTCCTTCGGCCGGGTGCCGGCCTTCAACCCGACCATGGCGCAGGAGCGGCCGGTGACCGCGCAGCTTATGTCCACCCAGGGGCCGCTGGCACGGCGGGTGCGCGACCTGCGCCTGGCCCTGGCGGCGATGGCGGAGGGCGACATCCGCGACCCCTGGTGGGCGCCGGCGCCGCTGGAGGGCAGGCCGGTGGCACGGCCGATCCGCGTCGCGCTTTCGGTCGATCCGGCCAGGACCGGGGTGCATCCGGCGGTGGCGGAGGCGGTGCGCCAGGCCGGACGGATCCTGGAGGCGGCCGGCTATGTGGTGGAGGAATGCGATCCGCCGGGCTTCGCCGAGGCGGCACGGGACTGGGACGCCCTGGCGCATGGCGAGGCCATGCTGTTCCTGCGCGAGAGCTTCGAGCGCTACGGCGATGCCGGCGCCCAGGCCACCTTCGGCTTCATGACCAAACACACCCCGCCGGCGGACATGGAGGGGCTGCTGCGGACTCTTGCGCGGCGCACCACGCATCAGCGCGCCTGGGCCGCCTTCCTGGCCGAGCGCCCGCTGGTGCTCTGCCCCGTCTCGGCCGAGCCGCCCTTCCCGCAGGGCCTCGATGCCTCGGGACAAGAGGGATTCGACCGGGTCTACCGGGCGCAGCAGGTGCTGCTGGCGACGCCGTTGCTCGGCGTGCCGAGCGTCTCGGTGCCGACCGGGCTGGCCGAGGGCCTGCCCATGGGCGTGCAGGTGATCGCACCCCGCTGGCGGGAAGATCTGGCGCTGGATGCAGCGGAGGTGATCGAGGCCGCCTGCCCGATGCCGACGCCAATAGACCCGCGGGGGTGAGGGCTGGCCTCCCCCGCCCCGGCATCTTGCGGGGCGGGGGATGGCGGCGCCGTCAGCGGAAGACCGGCGGCGCGTCGTCCTCGATATAGGGCATCGGCACCTCGATCCGCACCGTGTTCGGATCCACCTTGGGGCCGCGGTCCAGCCAGTAGGTCACCGTCTCCGGCCAGATGATCACGATGACCACCAATGTCAATTGCAGCAGCACCCAAGGGATCGCGCCCAAATAAATGTCCTTGGTCAGCACCGATTTCGGAGCCACGCCGCGCAGGTAGAACAGGGCAAAGCCGAAGGGAGGGTGCATGAAGCTGGTCTGCAGATTCACGCAGAGAAGAACGCCGAACCAGACCAGATCGATGCCGAGTTTTGCGGCGACCGGTGCCAGCAGCGGCACGACAATGAAGGCGATCTCGAAGAAATCGAGGAAGAAAGCCAGGAAGAAGACGAAGACGTTGACGAAGATCAGGAAGCCGGTCGGTCCGCCCGGCAGGTGGGAAAGCAGATGTTCGATCCAGAGGCTGCCATCCACGCCCTGAAAGACCAAGCTGAACACGGTCGCACCGATTAGGATGAAGATCACCATGGAGGTGATCCGCATCGTATTTCCCATCGCCTGCTTCAGCAGCGCATAGGAGAAGCGCCGGTTGATGATCGCCAGCACCAGGGCACCAACGGCGCCCATCGCCCCCGCTTCGGTCGGCGTGGCAAGGCCGAGGAAGATGGTGCCCAGCACCAGGAACATCAGAACAAGGGAGGGCACCATGCCCTTGAGCACGCGCCAGTAGAGCGGCCAACCGCGCTGGGTGCGTGCTTCCTCCGGCAGGGGCGGGACGCGATGCGGCGCGAAGATGCTGACCGTCGCAATGAAGCACATGAATAGCAGCACCTGCAGGATTGAGGGGCCGATGGCGCCCGCATACATGTCGCCCACCGACTTGCCGAGCTGGTCGCCGAGGACGATCAGCACGAGGGAGGGCGGAATGAGCTGCGCGATGGTGCCGGAGGCTGCGATGACGCCGGTGGCGATGCGCATGTCGTAGCCATAGCGCATCATCACCGGCAGGCTAATCATCCCCATGGCGATGACGCTGGCCGCTACCGTGCCGGTAATGGCGCCGAGGATCGCGCCAACCAGGATCACCGCGAAGGCTAAGCCACCCGGCACCTTGCCGAAGAGCTGGCCGGTGCCTTCCAGGAGATCCTCCGCCAACCCGCAGCGTTCCAGGATGGCGCCCATCAGGGTGAAGAATGGGATCGCCAGCAGCAGCTCGTTCGACAGGATGCCGAAGACACGCAGCGGCAGGTTGCCGAGATAGGCCTCCGTGAAGAAGCCGAACTCGATGGAGAGGAAACCGAAGAACAGCCCGGTCGCGGCCAGGGAGAAGGCCACCGGGAAGCCGATCAGCAGGAACACCACAAGACCGCCGAACATCAGCGGCGGCATCAGCTCCACATTCATGGGGGGGAGGAGTCCTTCGGGGCCAAGGGGTTCACTGCTCCGGCCTGTGGTATTCGGTCACCAGCTCGACGCCCGGCTTCTGGCCGCGCAGCAGGGCGATGCGCTTCACCAGTTCCGACAGGCCCTGGAGGGTGATCAACCCGAAGCCCAGCGGCATCAGGATCTTCACCGGCCAGCGCAGCAGGCCGCCGGCATTGGGGGAGCCTTCCTCCCGGATCAGGCTGTCGAGGAAGAAGGGCCAGGTCATCCAGGTCAGCAGCGCCATGGCCGGCAGCAGGAAGAGGATGATGCCGAAGACATCCACCCAAAGCCGGGCCCGCTCCGGCAGGTTGCCGTAGACCAAGTCTACCCGGACATGCCCGTTGCGGAACAGGGTGTAGGAAGCGCCGAGCATCACCGTGGCGGCGAAGAGGTACCACTGCACCTCCAGCCAGGCATTGGAGGAATAGGAGACGCCGTAGCGGATGAAGGCATTGCCGGCGCTGATGGCGCAGGAGAGCAGCACCGTCCAGTCGGCGATCTTGCCGAAGACGGCGTTCACCTTGTCCACGACGCGGCTGAAGGCGAGGAGGGGGGCCATGGGCGGCTCCTAGAGTCCGGCGGCACGCAGCGCAAGCATGGCCACCCGCCGACGCCGCCTCAGCGGCGCTGCTCCTGGGCTTGCATGTAGTAGACAAAATTGTCGAAAGTATTCTCGGTCACCCGGAACCACTGGTACTGGGTATCCCGGAAGGTCTTCCAGGATTCGTACACTTTCTTGAAGTTGGCGTTCTTCGCAGCGATCTCGTCATACAGCTCGAAGGTGGCCTTGTAGCAGGCCTGCATCACCTCCCGCGGGAAGGCGCGGAGCTGGGTGCCGGTGCCGACCAGCCGCCGCAAGGCCTGCGGGTTCAGCACGTCATATTTCGCTATGGTTTCGATGGTGGCGTCGCGGCAGGCACTCTCCAGCGCGTCCTTGTAGAGCTGCGGCAGCTCCTGCCACTTCGTCTGATTGACGTAGAAGGAGAGGTTCAGCCCGCCTTCCCACCAGCCAGGGTAGTAGTAGAAGGGCGCGACGCGCTGGAAGCCGAGCTTCTCGTCGTCATAGGGGCCGATCCATTCCGCGGCGTCGATCGTGCCCTTTTCAAGCGAGGGATAGATGTCGCCGCCGGCGATCTGCTGCGGCACCACGCCGAGCTTCTGCATGACGTTGCCAGCGATGCCGGCGATCCGCATCTTCAGGCCATTCAGGTCCTGGACGCTCTTGATCTCCCGCCGGAACCAGCCGCCCATCTGCGCCCCGGTGCTGCCGCAGGGCAGGGAAACGATATTGTAACTGGCGAAGAAGTCGCGCAGCGCCTCCCGCCCGCCGCCGGCATAGAGCCAGGCATTGATCTGGCGGGTATTCATGCCGAAGGGCAGGGTGGCGTCGAAGGCGAAGGTCGGATCCTTGCCCACGAAGTAATAGCTGGCGGTATGGCAACATTCGACGGTGCCGCCCTGGACCGCATTCGCCACTTCCAGCCCGGGCACCAGTTCGCCGGCTTGGTGGATACGGATCTGGAACTTGCCCCCGGTCAGCGCCGCGACGCGCTTGGTGACGACCTCGCCAGCGCCGAAGATAGTATCGAGTGATCGGGGGAAGCTGGAGGCGCAGCGCCAGAGGATCTCCGGTGCGGACTGGGCGATGGCCGGGGCAGCAAGGGCCACCGTGCCGACGGCCGCGCTGCCGGCCAGGAGACGACGACGGTTCATTGATCCTCCCGGAGTATTCGCTGCCCGAACGGCTTTCGCCCGCAGGCTCAATGGCGGTCCATAATCCTGGCCCGCGTCGATGTTAAGCGGATGTTTCGCGGTTGGGAGGGCGCCGGCGTATTCCGCTCGCCTCGCCGGGAGGGGGCGATTATCCTGCGGCGCGTGCCTGTCCGTCCTTTCTTGCCGTGCTGACCGCACTTGCCAGCGGCATCGGGCTTTTGTTGCTGCTTGCTGCCGCCGCCGCACCGATCGGTCGTGATCCTCGCGCCGGGGCCCTGGTCCATGCCGGCTGCATGGGCGTCTCGGCCGGATTTGCGGTACTGGCGGCCTTCTCCCTGCTCGCTGGGCTGCCGGAGGGGGTCTTGGCGCTGCCCCTTGGGCCGCCCTGGGGGGCGGCGAGCTTGGCGCTGGATGGGCTTTCCGCCTGGTTCCTGCTGCTGCTGGGGATGGTTGGGGCCTGCACCTCGCTCTTCGCCCTCGGGGCGCCGCCGGGGCCGGCACGGAGCCTGCCACCCTTCCCGCTGCTCCTGGCCGGGATGGCGCTGTCTCTCACGGCGGCGGACGCCTTCCTGTTGCTGCTGGGGCTCGGGCTGGCGGCGTTGGCCGCCGGGGCGCTGGTGGCGGTGGAGCATGGGCAGGCGGAGGCGCGGATGGCGGCGCGCCGGCATCTCATCCTTGCTGCGCTGGCGGCCGGGTGCCTGATGCCGGCCTGCGGCCTGCTGGCGGGGCCGGCGGGCGCCTATGACTTCGCGGCGATGCGGGGCGTGCCGCCGGAAGGCTGGCGGGCAGGGGCGGTGCTGGCGCTCGGGATGCTGGGCGCCGGGGCGCTGGCCGGGCAGCTGCCATTTGCCCAGGGCGCGGCGCCGGGCCATGCCGCGGCGCTGCTCTCGGGCGCCATGCCGGGGCTTACAATCTATGTGCTGGCGCGGCTGCTGGCCGATCTCTGTGGCCCGGCTCAGCCTTCCTGGTGGGGACTGCCGCTGCTGGCGGCGGGGGCGGTGTCCGCCCTGCTTGGCGCCCTGCAGGCGCTGCGGGAGGAGGACGGCCAATCCCTGCTGGCCTGGGCCGGGATCGGGCATCTCGGCCTGGCGGTCTCGGGCCTTGGCCTCGCCCTGGCCTTCCGGGGCGCGGATCTCGGCGCGCTGGCAGGGCTGGCGGCGGGGGCGGCGCTGCTGCAGGCCCTCGGCCAAGGGGTGTTCATGGCCCTGCTGGTCCTGGCGGCCGGGGCGGTGGCGCATACGGCCGGCAGCCGGAAGCTGGACCGGCTGGGCGGGCTGATCCATGCCATGCCTGTCACCGCCGCCTGCACCTTGATCGGGGTGCTGGCCGCTTCCTGCCTGCCGCCGCTCTCGGGCTTCGCCGGCGCCTGGCTGCTGCTGCAATCGGTGCTGGCGGGATGGCGGGTCGGCTTCATCGGTTTCCAGTTGGCCGCAGCGGCCGCCACGGTTCTGGCCGCCTTGGCGCTGGCCCTGGTCGCCGCGGCCATGCTGCGACTCTTCGGTATGGCCTTCCTTGGCCGGCCGCGTAGCCCGCGCGGCGCGGGAGCGCATGAGGTCTCGCGACCCGAGCGCTGGGCGATACTTCTGCCCGCGGGGTTGACGCTGCTCCTCGGCCTGTTCCCCGGCGTGCTGCTGCTCCTGGCGGAGCCGGCGCTGGGTGTCCTGACCGGGCGGGCGGCGGCGCCGGTGCGCGACCTGGCGCTGCTGGCGGGCGACCGCCCCGCAGCCTATGCGCCGCTGGTCCTGGCCTTGGTCCTGGCGCTCTCCGGTGGGCTGCTGGCTTGGCTGCTGCGGCGCCGCTCGCCCCTGGCGGCTGCACGAGGTCCGGCCTGGGATGGCGGCTTCATCGCCCCGCCGGACTACCTGCCCTTCGGCGATCCGCTGACCCAGCCTTCCGCCTCGGGCCTGGCCCAGCCGCTGCGGCGGATGCTGGGCGAGCCGCGGGCCGCCCGGCTGCCGTCGGACTCCACTCCGCGCCTGCGCGACTGGCTGGCGGGGCGGGTCGGGTGGTTGCCTGGCCTGACGGCGCGGCAGGGACTCTCGCTCGGCTTCGGCACGCTGGTCCTGTTGCTGGTCCTGCTCCTCTGGCCGGGGGGACGCTGAGTGGCCCTCCTTGCCGGCATCCTGACGCAGCTTCTGCATCTGGCGCTCATGCTCGCGACGGCGCCGCTGGTGCTTGGCGTCACGCGCTGGCTGCGGGCGCGGATGCTGGGGCGGCGGGGCGCATCGCCCCTGCAGCCCTTCCGCGATCTCGACCGTCTGCTGCGCAAGCGGCCGGTGCTGGCGGAGAACGCCTCCTGGCTCTCCGAGGCGGCGCCCCAGGCCGGGCTCGTCGCCTGTATGGCCGCGGCCGCCCTGGTCCCGAGCTTCGCGGGCGGCATGCTATTGGCTCCCGCCGGCGACCTGCTGGTCGTGGTGGGGCTGCTGGCGGCAGCGCGCATGGCGCTGTTGCTGGCCGCGCTGGATGTGGGCACCGCCTTTGGCGGCATGGGCGCGGCACGGGCCATGAGCATCCCCGTCCTGGCCGAGCCGGTCCTGCTGCTCTGCGCCGTGAGCTTCGCGATCCTGGCCGGCACCACCAATCTGGACGGCATCGCCGCCGCTTTTCGGGAGGGCGCTCCGGGCCTGCGCCTGTCGCTCGCCCTGGCCGGGGCAGCGATGTTGGTGGTGGCGCTGGCCGCGAATGCCCGTCGCCCAGTGCAGGGGCCGGGTAGCCTCGCGGAGCCTGCCATGCTGGAGGAAGCGATGCTGCTGGAGAGTTCCGGCCGGCATCTGGCGCTGTGGGAGTACCAGTCGGCGCTGCGTCTGACCCTATGGCTCTCGCTGCTGGCTGCGCTGCTCCTGCCCTATGGCATGGCGCCGGCGGGGGCGGGGCCGTTCGCCTGGCTGCTGGGGCTGCTGGCCTGGGCCGCGAAGATAGGAGTGCTCTGCCTGGCTCTGACCTGTTTCGAGGGCGCGAGCGCCAGGATGCGCCTGTTCCGTCTGCCGGGCATCCTCGGCCTGGCGTTGCTGCTGGCGCTGCTGGCGGCGGCGCTGCTTTTCCTCGGCACGGGGCCGGCATGAGCCTCGCTTCGCTTCCGCAGGAGATCGCGCATCTGCCGGGCTGCGTGATGCTGCTGCTCTCCTTCCTCCTGCTGCGGCAGCGGCGGGAGGCGGCGGCGATCAAGGCTCTTGCTGCCCAGGGCGTGATGCTGGCGCTCGCCGCGGCCTTGCAGGGCTGGGTGCAGGGCGCGCCGCAGCTCCTGCTGGTGGCGCTGATCGAGGTCGCGGGGAAGCTCGTGCTGTTGCCGATGGCGCTATGGGCGCTGCTGCGGAGGTCCGGCCCGCAGCCTGCGGCAGAAAGGGCAGGGGACAGCGGCCCCCACCTGATTGCCGGCATCGCCCTGGTCGCGCTGGCCGTCCTGCTGGTGCAGCCCATCACTGGCCCCGGCCAGGCCGTCGCGCGGGAGGATCTGGCGCTGTCCCTCGCCATTCTGCTGCTTGGCCTGCTGCTGATGGCTACACGGCGTGGTGCCATCCAACGGGTGAGCGGGCTTGCCGGCCTGGAGAACGGGGCGATCCTGGCGGCGGTGAGCGCCGGCGGCATGCCGCTGTTACCGGCCCTTTCCCTCGCCGGCCTGGCGCTGACGGGGGTTGTCCTGGCCGGCGCCTTCCTGCACCGCGTCCCGCGCCTCGCGCATGGCGGGGAGAGGGGCTGATGCTGCCTGCCTCGCTGCCCTTACCCTGGATCCTCGTCCTCCTGCCCTGGGCAGGGGCGGTGGTGCTGGCGGCGCTACCCTCGGTGCGCGTCGCGGCGTTGGCAAATATCGGCGTCTCGGCCGCCTCCTGCCTGCTGGCGCTGCTCCTCCTCATGCAGCCACAGGGCGGGCAGGGTTGGTTGCGGCCGGATGCGCTGAACCTGCCGCTGCTCCTGCTCGCCTGCCTCGTCGGGCTGGCGACGGCGGTCTTCTCGGCGGGCATGGCGGCGGAGCGCTTCGGACCGGGGCGCGGCCGGGCTTGGCATGCCGGCTTTCAGCTCCTCATCGGCGCGCAGGCGCTGGCGCTGCTTGCTGACAATATGGGAGCGATGTGGGTGGGGCTGGAGATCGCCGCCGTGGCGGGCGCGCTGATGCTTGCGGCACAGGGGACGGCGCGGGCCGCCCAGGCAGCTTGGCAATTGCTGCTTTTCTGCGGCGCCGGCCTCGGCCTGGCGCTGTTCGGCATCATCCTGCTGACTCTCGCGGCGCCACCGGCCGGGATGGATCTCTCCTGGGCGGCGCTTCGGGGCATGGCGGAGCAGAGCGATCCCGGCCTGCTCAGCCTCGGCTTCGTCTTCCTGCTGGTCGGCTGCGGCAGCTTGGCCGGGCTGGCACCGCTGCATGCCTGGCTGCCGGACGCGGAGGCCGAGGGGCCCGCCGCGCTTCCTGCATTGCTCTCCGGTCTGATGCCGATTGCGGCGCTGCTGGCGGTGCTGCGTGCCAAGGCCGTGCTCGATGCCAGTCCAGGGGCGGTTGCGCCGGGGCTTTACCTGCTGGCGCTCGGCCTGGCTAACCTGCTGCTGGCAGGCCTGATGCTCCGGCGCCAGGGAAAGGCCGGGCGCCTCTTCGCCTGGGCCAGCATCGGGCAGCTCGGGCTTGCCGTCTTCGCCTTCGGTCTGGGCGGCGTGGCGGGGACCATGGCGGGGCTGCTGCTGCTGATGGGCCATTCGCTGGGCAAGGGCGCGGTGGCTTTCGGCATCGGGCATGCGGCGCAGATGAGGGGCAGGCAGGGGATCGCGGAGCTGGGCGGGCTCTGCGCCAGCCACCCGGCGCTGGGCTGGGCGCTGGCCCTCGCCATCGCCGCCCTTGTCGGGATGCCGCCCTTTGCCCTCTTCGCCGGCGAATTCCTGCTGCTGACCGAGCTGGCGGCGCGTGGCTGGTGGCTGCTGCTGCCGCTCGGCCTCGGGCTGCTGGGGATGGTGGCGGCCATGATCGCCGTCCTGCTGACGCTCTGCCTCGGTGATGCCGGGCCGGCGGCGCCGAGGCGGCGGGGCGGCTGGACGCGCGCGGAGGCGATGGTCCTCGGGCCGCTCTGGCTGCTGCTCGCCCTGGCGCTGCTGCTGGGTGTGGCGCTGCCGGAGCCGCTGGCGGCGCTGCTGGCCGAGGCGGCGAGGCTCCCCGGATGAGTGCTGCCGACCGGTTTCCGAACGGCGCCGCGGCGGAGTGCCGGCCCTGGCCGCGCCACCTCCTCGACCCCGCCCGATGGGCGGCGCTGGCGGCGGATGACAGCCTGACCCTGCTCTCCCTCTGGGCCGAGCCAGGACTGGTGCATGCGGCCTTCCTGGCGGAGGGCGGCCTCCTTCTCGCCTCCTGCCCCGCGCCGGAGGGGCGCTATCCGGCGCTCTCGCCTGCCCGCCCTGGCGCGCCGCTCTTCGAGCGGATGATCCACGACCTCTGGGGGCTGAGCGCCGAGGGCGGGGTGGATCCGCGGCCTTGGCTGGACCATGGGCGGTGGGGGCTGGTGGCGCCGCTCTCCGGCCGGCCGGTGCAGACCATGCTGCCGCCGCCACAGCCGGAATTCCTACCGGCGGAGGGCGAGGGGCTGCACCAGATGCCCCTCGGCCCGGTCCATGGTGGTGTGACCGAGCCGGCGCATTTCCGCTTCCATCTGCAGGGCGAGGCGGTGCTGCGCCTGGAGGCGCGGCTCGGCTATGCGCATCGGGGCATCATCGGGCTGATGCTGGGCAAGTCGCCGCGCTCGGCCGCACGTTTCGCGGCGCGGATCGCGGGCGATTCCACGGTGGCCCATGCCTGGGCCTTCGCCATGGCCGCCGAGGCCGCCGCCGAACTGGTGCCGCCGCCGCGCGCCCTGGTGCTCCGCGCCGTGATGGCGGAGCTGGAGCGCATCCACAACCACTTGAGGAGCTGGGGCGCGATCTGCGAGGCGGCCGGCCTCGCCTGGCCGCATGCCCGCTGCGCCGTGCTGCGGGAGGGTGTGCTCCGCGCCTGCGCCGCCGCCTTCGGGCATCGGCTGATGATGGACCGGGTGGTGCCGGGCGGCGTCTCGGGCGACATCGCGCCGGGCGGGGCGGCCGCCATCCTCTCGGCATTGGAAGCCGTGGCGGTGGAAATCCCGGAACTCGCCGGCCTCTGCGAGACCCATGCCGGGTTGCGGAACCGCATCACCGGCATCGGGATCGTGACGGCGGAACTGGCCGCGCGCCTCGGTGCCGGTGGCCCCATCGGCCGTGCCAGCGGGCGCGGCTTCGACGCCCGGCGCCTGCCGGGCCAGGCACCCTATGACGAGCTGGATCCGGTGGTGCCGGTGCTGCCGGAGGGGGATGTCGGGGCGCGGCTGCGGATCCGCATCTCGGAACTGCGCGAGTCCATCCGACTGGTGCCTGCGCTGCTGGCGCGTCTGCCGGAAGGGGAATTGCGGCTCTCGCTGCCGCAGAGGGCCGGGGAGGGGATCGGCATGGTGGAGGGTTTCCGCGGCGAATGCCTGCACTGGATGGCGCTGGACGATGGCGGGCTGATCCGCGCCGTCTTCCCGCGCGATCCCTCCTGGCTGCAATATCCGCTGCTGGAGGCGGCGATGCAGGGCGGCAGCGCGGCGGACTTTCCGCTCTGCGAGGCCAGCTTCGGTTGTGCCGTGAGCGGGGTGGACCTGTGACGCTCGCGCCGAAGCTGGCACAGGCCCTGTTCCGCAGGCCGCTGGCCGAGCCCGTGCCGCCGGCGCCGGACAGCGTGGTGCAGGCCCTGGCGGAGCGGCTGGAGGCGGCGGCGCGGCGGCGGCTCGGCCGCAGCCTTGCGATCCGGCAGGTGAATGCCGGCTCCTGCAATGGCTGCGAGCTGGAGATCCGGGCGCTGTCCGACCCGTTCCATGACCTGGAGCGCTTCGGCCTGCGCTTCGTCGCCAGCCCGCGCCATGCGGATGTGCTGCTGGTGACCGGGCCACTCTCCCGCAACATGCGGGAGGCGCTGGAGCGCGCCTGGGCCTGCACGCCCGATCCCAAATGGATCGTCGCCGCCGGCGACTGCGCCGCGGATGGCGGGGTGTTCCGTGGCTCCTACGCCGTGGAGGATGGCATCACCCACGCGCTGCCGGTGGATCTCATCATCCCCGGCTGCCCGCCCACGCCGGCGCAATTGCTGGAGGGCCTGCTGGCGCTGCTGGAAGCGCAGGCGGGGCCCGCCCCACCCCGGCACCGATGACAACAGCCGGACGGCCGGCGCCATCTGGCGCGCTGTCCGTTGCGAGGCCGGTTCGGGGCGTGGCGAAGAAAGCGGGCCGGCCGGATGGCTCCAGCCGGCCCGTGGCTGCCTTGCGGCGGCCAGTCTGGCAGCGGCTTGCCGGGAATAGCCGCTGCCGAACGCCGTCCGTCCGAACCCGAAGGCATCAGGACGACAGGGGAAAGGATGCGGCAGCGCGCCTCAACGCGAGGTGGGAGGAGCCTTAACTTATGGCAATCCCTTCGCGGCGCCGTGAGCAGGGCATGGCCGGGATGGATGAAGGCGGCCCGGCTCCTCCGCGCACCGCGCTGGACGACGTGGAGCGAATTGCAGCCCTTCCCCGACTGCAGGGCACCGGCACGGCCTTGAGCGGAATTGCACTCCAGGCCATGACTCCTGCCGAATATTCCATGCCGGGATGGGCCTGGATGCCACGGCCCGCCCCCGCCGCAGCAAGGTCGCAGAAGACTTCATGGAGCATCTGATCGGAGGAATCGGGGAGCTGGGCTGGATCGCCCTCAAGGCGCTCCTGCTCTACCTCACCGCCGTGCTCGGCTTCCGGGTCGGCCAGCGCCGCACCCTTGCCGAATTATCCCCCTTCGACTTCGTCGCCGCGGTCGCGGTCGGCGCCATCGTCGGGCGTGTGCCGAACGCGCATGACGCCAGCTACCTCGCCGGCCTGGCGACGCTGGCTGCGGTGCTCTTCGGGCATTGGTGCCTGACGCGGCTTCGGCAATTCCCCAGCGTGGCCCAGCTCCTCGAGCATTCCCCACGCCTGCTGGTCGCCCAGGGGCGGGTGCTCGACGACGAACTCCGGCGATGCGGGCTGACGCGCAGCGACCTCTACGGCCTGCTGCGCCGGCAGGGCGTCGAGGATCTCGGCGAGGTGCGCTTCGCGATCTTCGAGCAGCGCGGGCAGCTCTCCGTCATCCGCCACGCCGAGCGAAGCGTCCCGGAGCCGGATCTGGTCCGCGACATCGTGGCGCGGACCTTCCGGCAGGCCTGATCCGGCGCTCAGCCTTCCGCCAGCGCGGCCTCCACCGCCGCGGCGATGCGGAACAGCGCGGCATCGGCCATGTGCTCCCCGGTCAGCATTAGCCCAACCGGGGCTTCGCCCGGGCGGTGGATGGGCAGGCTGATCGAGCAGCGGTCGAGGAAATTGGCGACCGAGGTGTTCCGCAGCAGCAGCATGTTGATGCGGTTGTAGTCGCGCTCCTCCTCCACCTCGGCGATCGCCGGGGGGATGACCGGGCAGGTGGGGCTCACGATCGCGTCGAAGGGAGCGGTGCGCTTCGCCACGGCGGCGATGATGCGGGCGCGGGCATTCACCAGGTCGATGTAGTCCGCCGCCGACATGCGCTCGCCGCGCCGGATGCGGGCGAGGATGCGGGGGTCGTAACCCTCGGCCCTCTCCGCGATCAGGCCGCGATGCCAGGCCCAGGCCTCGGAGGCGGCGAAGCCGCCGAGGCGGTTGGCTTCGGGGATCTCCGCCAGTTCCGGCAGGTCGAACATCTCGATGTGCGCGCCGGCGCCGGCAAGGCGGGAGAGGGCGCGGCTGAAGGCGGCGCTGACCGTCGCGTCCATGTCATCGGTCAGGAAGGTGCCGCGCGGCAGGCCAAGCCGCAGCCCGGTGACGGCGGCGGGGGCCAGCGGCTCGGGATCCTCGACGCCGCTGATGACGGCATCCAGAAGGGCGCAGCAGGCGACGCTGCGGGCGAGCGGCCCAACCGAATCGAGCGAGGAAGCGAGAGGCAGGACCCCGGCGAGCGGCACTCGCCGCGCCGTCGGCTTGTAGCCGACGATGCCACAGAGCGCCGCCGGGATGCGGCAGGAGCCGCCGGTATCCGTACCGAGGCCGCCGAAGCCCATATGGTCCGCCGCCGCCACGGCGGCACCGGAGGAGGAGCCGCCCGGCAGCCTGCCCGTGGCGCGGTCCCAGGGGCTCTTCGGTGTACCGTAATGCGGGTTCACGCCGAGGCCGGAGAAGGCGAATTCGACCATGTTGGTCCGGCCAATGACGACGAAGCCGGCCCGCCGCAGCCGAGCCACTGCGGGGGCATCCGCCGCGGCCGGGGGCGCATCCTTCAGCACGACGGAGCCGGCGAGAGTGGGATGGCCTTGCTCGTCGAAGAGATCCTTGACCGTCACGGGAATGCCGGCCCAGGGGCTGGGGGCGCGGCCGGCTTGGCGCAGCACATCCATGGCGCGGGCCTGGGCGCGGGCAGCTTCCGCATGGACCGCGGTGAAGGCGCGGCGGCCCTCTCCTGCCGGATCGGCAATCCGGTCCAGGGCGGCCTCAACCAGTTCGGCGGCGGTGGTGTGGCCGCTGGCGAGGGCCGCGGCAGCATCGGCGATGTGTTGCATGGAGGGGATGCTGGCCAAGAGTGCCGTAAACAGCAAGCGGGGCCGGGGGGCTTCAGCCGCACCCCGGCCCCGCAACCCTCACCGGAAGACGCCTAATCCCGCGCTGCCGCGTCGTTTGCCGGCGGGACCCGGACGATCTCCTCCATGGCGAAGGGGAAGAGCAACAGCCCCAGCATCCAGCCCTCGATCAGGGGGACGCCTTCGGCCGCCCCTGCCGGCGGCGCCTGCTCCTCTTCCATTGCTTCCGTTCCACCTTCCCTAGTGCAGAAAGTGAAACGCCGCGGGCCGGGCGGGGTTCCCGCGGGGGCGGATTTTCTCGGCACTCCTTCAGTGGATCTCCGGTTCCGGCGTGGGCGGGCCGTATTCCAGGAAGTCGAAGTCGCAGCCCTCATCCGCCTGGCGGACATGCCGGAGGTGCAGGGCAGTCCAGCCGCGGGCGTAACGCTGCGGTGGCGGCGTCCAGGCGGCCCGGCGCCGTTCCATTTCGGCCTCCTCCACCAGCAGGTCGAGGCGGCGGTTGGGAACATCCAGGCGGATCAGGTCGCCGTCGCGGACGAAGGCGAGGGGGCCACCAACATGGCTCTCCGGCGCCACATGCAGGACGCAGGTGCCATAGCTGGTGCCGGACATACGGGCATCGGAGATACGGACCATGTCCCGCACCCCCTGCTGCAGCAGCTTCTTCGGTAGCGGCAACATGCCCCATTCCGGCATGCCCGGGCCGCCCTGCGGGCCGGCCTGCCGCAGCACCAGCACGCTGTCCGGGGTGACGGGCAGATCCGGGTCGTCGAGGCGGTTCTTCAGGTCGTTGTAGTCCTCGAAGACCACAGCCGGGCCGGTATGCGTCAGCAGCCGCGGATCGGCGGCGCTGGTCTTGATGACGGCACCGCGCGGGGCGAGAGTGCCACGCAGCACCGCGACGCCGCCCTCCTGCTGCAAGGGGCGGTCGAGGGGACGGATGATGTCCTCATTGTAGATCTCCGCGCCTTCCAGGTTCTCACCGAGGGTGCAGCCGGTCACGGTGCGGGCGGAGAGGTCCAGATAGGGCGCCAGCCGCGCCAGGAAGGCCCGGCTGCCGCCGGCGTAGTAGAAATCCTCCATCAGGAAGGTATCGCCGTTCGGTCGCAGATTGGCGATCAACGGGGTGCGCCGGCTGATGGCGTCGAAGCGGTCCAGATCCAGCGAAAGCCCTGCCCGCCGCGCAATGGCGATCAGATGCGGGATGGCGTTGGTGGAGCCGCCGAAGGCCATGGTGGCGGTCACGGCATTGTCGATGCTGCCCTGGGTCAGCAGCCGGGCGGGGGTTTCATCCTCCCATACCATCTCGACGATGCGACGGCCGCATTCGGTCGCCATGCGCGGATGCGCGGAGTCGGCAGCGGGGATGGAGGAGGAGCCAGGCAGGGCTAGGCCCATCGCCTCCATGGCCAGCATCATGGTGGCGGCGGTGCCGGCCGTCATGCAGGTGCCGAAGGAACGGGCGATGCCCGTCTCCATCTCCTTCCACTGCGCCGGGGTGATGTTCCCGGCACGGAGCTCCGCATGGTACTTCCAGACATCGCTGCCGGAGCCCAGCGGCTGACCCCGCCAGTTGCCGCGCAGCATCGGGCCGGCCGGCAGGAAGATGCAGGGCAGCCCGGCCGAGAGCGCGCCCATCACCAGGGCCGGCGGCGTCTTGTCGCAGCCGCCCATCAGCACCAGCCCGTCGCAGGGATGGCTGCGGGCAAGTTCCTCCGTCTCCATCGCCAGCAGGTTGCGGTAGAGCATCGAGGTCGGCTTCTGGTACTGCTCCGTCACCGGATGCGCCGGCAGCTCCACCGGGAAGCCGCCAGCCTGCCAGATGCTGCGCTTCACCTCCTCCGCCCGCGTGCGGAAATGCGCGTGGCAGACGGAGAGGTCGGACCAGGTGTTGATGATGCCGATCACCGGCTTGCCGCGGAAATCGGCCTCCGAGAGACCGGTCTGGAGCAGGCGGGAGCGATGGCCGAAGGCGCGGAGGTCATCCACGCCGAACCAGCGATGACTGCGCAATTCCTCGGGCTTCTTGCGGCGCATGGCAGGCTTCCTCTGGACTTTGCCGGGGAGTGCCACCTGCGCTAGCCCTTGTCCATGGCTGCGGAGGAGACGCCGGGATGGCCCTGGAGCAAGTGCAGAAGGCGCTGGCCGGCATCTCCGGCATCCTGGTGACGCCCTTCGATGCCGAAGACCGGATCGCCCCGGCGCGGCTGGCCCCCGTGATCGCGCGCTGCGCCGAGGCGGGGGTGGATGCGCTGACGGTCAATGGCAATACGAGCGAATTCTATGCACTGAACTACGCTGAGGCCGAGCGGATGCAGGCAGAGGTTCCGGCCCTCATCGGCGGCCGGACGGCGGTGGTGGCCGGGGTGGGCCGCAGCGTGCAGGAAGCCTGCGCCCTGGCGCGGCGGGCGAAGGCGGATGGTGCGGATGCGGTGATGGTGCATCAGCCGCCCGACCCCTTCGTCGCGCCGCGCGGTGTCACCGCCTATGTGGCGAAGGTGGCGGAGGCGGCGGGGCTGCCGGTAGTGCTTTATCTCCGCAACGACGGCATCGGCCTGCCGGCGATCGAGGCACTGTGCCGCATTCCCGGCGTCATCGGCGTGAAATGGGCGACGCCGAACCTGATGGTGCTGGCCCAGGCGATCCAGCGGGCGGGGGAGGACGTCTCCTTCATCTGTGGCCTGGCCGAGCCCTGGGCGCCGCCGATGACGGCGCTTGGGGCACGGGGCTTCACCTCCGGCCTCATCAACATCGCGCCGGAGCGGTCGGTGGCGATCCTGGCCGCGCTGCGGGAGGGCGACTTCGCGCGGGCCAACGCGGCGATCGCGGCGATCGGCGGCTTCGAGAGGCTGCGGGCGGAGGAGCAGAACGGCGCCAATGTCTCGGTTGTAAAGGCGGCGCTGATCCTGACTGGCGTGGAGGTCGACGCTGCCCGGCCACCCGCCGCCTGGCCGCTGCCGCCCGGTTCCGCCGCCGCGCTGCGACAGTTGCTCGCCGAGTGGGGCAAGCTGCCGCGGAAGTAGGCGCTACTCCGCGGCGCGCCGGGTGCCGTGGACGAGCAGCGGCACGGCGCCCGGCAGCGCATCGCCGGTCCAGAGGGAAGCCAGCAATTCCTCCGCTGCCCGCGCGCCGATGACGGGCACCGTCAGTTCGCGGAATTTCTCCGACAATTCCGCATCGGAGAGCGGCGCGTCCGGATCGCCCTTGCGGGTCGGCTGGTAACGGAACAGCTCCCGCCCGTCCTTCAGCGTTACCGTCAGCTTGGCGGCGCGCTTGCCGGGATAGGCATCCGCCAGTTCGGGGTCGAGGCTGACCGTAATCCTCGGCATCAGCGCGCGGATCGTCGGATTGGACAGGTTCTCCGGCTCGAAGGCGGCGATGCGGACGCCGCCCAGCACCAGCATGGCGGCGAGGCAGTACTGGGCGGAGAAGCGTGCCTCCTGCTCCGTCCGCACCATCGGGCGGTCGCAGACATCCTTGGTAGCGCTGTAGCCGCCGAGATGGATGCGGGCCACGTCATCCGCGGCGAAGCCGTGCTCGGCCTGGAGGTCACGCAGGGCGTCCAGCCCGGCGAAGATATGGCCGCAGCAGCCATGGTTCTTGAAGGTCATGGCGGTGATGGCGAAGCGTTGGTCGAGCCCGGCCAGCGCCTTGTCCCATTTGCCGGTATCCTCGCTGGTGGCGGCGGCGAAGCCGACCGGGCCGTGCAGCGCATCCAGCGCCCCGGTCACGCCTGCTGCGGCGCCGATGGCGGCCAGCGCGCCGGCATCGGCCGCATGGCCGGGATGCAGGGGCTTGGACATGCCATCGCTGCGGAAAGCCTGCTGCAGGCCACCGGCGAAGGTGGCGGCGGTGGCGATGGCGTGCGCGGTCCGGGTCGCATCGCAATCCAGCAGCATGGCGGTGGCTGCCGCCGCGCCGAAAGTGCCGACCGTGCCAGTGGTGTGCCAGTATTTGTAATGGCTTGGCTGCACCGCGACGCCGATGCGGCAGGAAACCTCATAGCCCGCCGTGATGGCGCGGAGGAGCTGCTCCAGCGTCGCGCCGCGTGCTTGCGCCGCGGCCAGGGCGGCGCCGATGGTGGGGCAGCCGGGGTGGTAGCCGGCATCCCGGTAGATGTCGTCGAATTCCACCGTATGGCTGGCTGTGGCGTTGAGCAGGGCGGCATGGCGCAGCGGGCTGGCCATGCCGTCCACATAGCAGATGGCACGGCCCGGACCCCGCTCCGGCGCCATGGCGGCGGCGAGCAGCGTCGCAGGCGGGCGCAGGCAGCCGGGCAGCAGGGCGGCGAACCAGTCGATCAGGGCGCGCCTTGCATGGTGCGCAACCTCCTCCGGCATGGGCCGGCTGCGCCAGGAAGCCGCGTGATCGGCCAGGGCAAGGAGGGGATTGTCCACCATGGTGCCATTGCTACGCGTTGCCGCGCAGCACCTCCTGGTTGATGACCACATCGGGGTCGAGCCGGCCCTCGAAGGCGGCGATCACGCTCTCCGCGCAGGAGAGCGACATGCGCCGGATCCCCTCTGCCGTCGCCGCGGCGCTGTGCGGCGTCAGCACGACATTCGGCAGGTCGAGCAGGGGGATGTGGGTTTCCACCGGCTCCTCCTCGAACACGTCCAGGCCGGCGCCGGACAGGTGGCCGGATTTCAGCGCCCCCACCAGCGCCGCCTCATTCACCAGCGTGCCGCGGGCAGTGTTCACCAGGACCGCGCCGGGCTTCATGGCGGCGAGGAATTCGGCATTCACCATGCCACGGTTCTGCTCGTTGCTCGGGCAGTGCAGGGTGACGATATCGGCCTCGGCCAGCCCCGCAGCGAGGTCCTTCACCGGGATGAAGCCGGCGCCCTTGATGGTGTTCTGCGGCACGAAGGGATCGCGCACCAGCACGCGCATGCCGAAGGCGTGGCAGAGCCGCGCCACGCGCCCGCCGATCCGGCCGAAGCCCACGACCAGCACCGTGCGGCCATTGAGGTCGAAGCAGGGCAGGTCCGGCTGTGCGCCCCATTTCAGCTTGCGCAGATTGGCGTCGTAGTTCTTGGTGCGGCGGGCTACGGAGAGCATCAGCATCAGCGCATGCTCCGCCACGGAGACCGCATTGGCATCCGGCGTCACGGTCAGCGGGATGCCGCGCTCGGTCAGGGCAGCCACGTCCACCGCGTCATAGCCGACGCCATGCCGCGCGACGATGCGGAGATTGGGTGCCTGGGCGAGGAAGGCACGGTCGATCCGCGTGGCGCGGACGGTAACCGCCTCCGCCTTCGGCAGCGCCTCGGCCAGCGTCTGCGGGTTGATGTCCTCCAGCACCTGCACGGTGATGCCGGGATGGGAGCGCAGCTTCTCGATCGCCTCGGGATGCAGGGAGCGGAGGCAGAGGACATGGCTCATTGCAGATGCGCCTCCGGGCCGAGGATCGCTTCCCGCATCCGGGCCTGCAGGATCGAGGCCTCGCGCGGCGGCAGGACCAGCGGCTCGTTCTTCTCGTCCACCTTGATCTGGGCGAAGAGGGGGCCGTTGCCGGCATGGATGGCCTCGCGCAGCGCATGCACCTCGGCCGCCTCGCGGATCAGCCGCGCGTCGGCGAAGCCGGCGGCCTTCGCCATGCCGGCCAGATCCACGCCATGCCGGGTATGCGTCTCCTGCATCCCGGTCTCGCCGTAATGCTCGTTGTCCAGCACCACGACGGAGAGGTTGCGCGGGCGCTGCACGGCGATGGTGGCCAGGCTGCCGACGCCCATCAGCATCTCGCCATCGCCGGTGATGACCAGCACCTTGCGTTCCGGCTGCGCCAGGGCGAGGCCCAGACCCATCATCGCCGCGCCGCCCATGCCGCCCCAGAGCGGCAGGTTCTCTGGGCAGTCGCCGACCGCGGTGATGTCCCAGGCCGGGGCGCCGAGGCCGCCGATCACCAGCAGCCCGGCCCGGTCCTTCAGCAGCGCGCGCACCACGGCGCGGCGGTTCAGCTTGCCGGAGGCGCCGGTCTCGATCGCTTCAGCCATCTCTCACTTCCCGAAGGTCTTGGCGCCGATGACGCGCTGGCCGATCAGGGTCGCGGTCGGGCGGTAGGTGTTGAAGGCCAGCCGCAGCGTGGCATTGACAGTATCGGCGACATCCTCCGGCCGGTCGGCGCGCTTCACCAGCGTGCCCATCGCCTCCAGCACCGTCTGGGTGGCATTGCCCATCGGCACCTGGAACGGGTTGAACTCCCCGAAATCGCCGCGCATGGTCACGATCATCGGCAGCGGCGTGCGGTGCGCGATGGCGACCGAGAGCATGTTGATGCAATTGCCGACGCCGCTGCTCTGCATCAGCAGCACGCCCTTCTGGCCGCCAAGCCAGGCGCCGAAGAGTTGGGCGATGCCTTCCTCCTCGGTCGTCAGGGGGACGACGCGGATGTCGTTATCGGCCTCGCAGCGGCGGATGAGGCGGGCATGGCCGGCATCCGGCACCAGGGCGACCTGGCGGATGCCATGCTCCTTCAGCAGGGCATAGATCCGGTCCGGCCAGTCGGTGGCCGCATCCGGCGCCATCTCCAGTTGCTCTCGTTGCATACGCTCCCCCTCGGGTTCCCCGGCAACATCCCGCGAAGGCGAGGCGCTGGCAAGCCGGAGCCGGAGGCGGCAGGATGGAGGGGGAGAGGAGGCGCAGGATGGGCTTCGCGCAGACAGTCGGCGGCACGCGCTACCTGTTCCCGGACCTGCGGACCTTGCTGGCCCGGGCCACCCCGCTGCGCTCCGGCGACCAGCTCGCCGGGTTGGCGGCCGAAAGCGCGCAGGAGAGGGTGGCGGCGCAGCGGGCACTGGCCGATCTGCCGTTGCGGCATTTCCTGAACGAAGCGGTGATCCCCTACGAGGCCGATGAGGTAACCCGGCTGATCCTCGACCGGCACGACCCGGCCGCCTTCGCCCCGGTGGCGCATCTGACCGTGGGCGGCTTCCGCGACTGGCTGCTGGGCGAGGCGGCGGATGCGGCGCCGCTGGCGGCTCTCCGGCCCGGCCTCACGCCGGAGATGGCGGCGGCGGTGTCGAAAATCATGCGCCTGCAGGATCTGGTGGCGGTGGCCGCGAAATGCCGCGTGGTCACGCGCTTCCGCAACACCATCGGCCTGCCGGGGCGGCTCTCCATCCGGCTGCAGCCGAACGACCCGGTAGACGATCCGCGCGGCGTGGCAGCCTCGGTGCTGGATGGGCTGCTGCTCGGGGCCGGGGATGCGGTGATCGGCGTGAACCCGGCGACGGACAATGTCGAGACGGTGATCCGCCTGCTCGAATTGCTGGATGCGGTGCGCGAGCGCTACGCCATTCCAACCCAGAGCTGCGTGCTCTCCCATGTCACGACCACCATGCTGGCGATCGAGCGCGGCGCGCCCGTGGATCTGGTGTTCCAGTCCATCGGCGGGACGGAGGCGGCGAATCGCAGCTTTGGCATCTCCCTGTCTCTGCTGGCGGAGGCGCGGGAGGCCGCCCTGGCGCTGCGGCGGGGCACGCTCGGCGACAATCTGATGTATTTCGAGACCGGCCAGGGCAGCGCCCTTTCCGCCGAGGCACATCACGGCGTGGACCAGCAGACCATCGAGGCGCGGGCCTATGCGGTGGCGCGGGAATTCGCGCCGCTGCTGGTGAATTCCGTGGTCGGCTTCATCGGCCCGGAATACCTCTTCGACGGCAAGCAGATCACCCGCGCGGGGTTGGAGGACCATTTTTGCGGCAAGCTGCTCGGCCTGCCGATGGGCGTGGATGTCTGCTACACCAACCATGCCGAGGCCGATCAGGACGACATGGACGCGCTGCTGACCCTGCTCGGCGTCGCTGGCGTGACCTATGTGATGGGCGTGCCGGGAGCGGATGACATCATGCTCGCCTATCAGAGCACCTCCTTCCATGACGGGCTCTATCTGCGGTCCGCGCTGGGCCTGCGGCCGGCACCGGAATTCGAGGCATGGATGGAGCGCATGGGGATCGAGCGCGCGAGCGGCGAGGGCAGGCTGCCCGCCCGCATGTCGCCGGCACTGCTGGGGCTCTCCTGATGCCTGAGACGCCGACGCCCTGGACCGAGTTGCGGCGCTTCACCGCGGCCCGCGTTGCTCTGGGAAGGGCTGGGAACGGCCTGCCCACTGCGGCGCATCTCGATTTCCAGGAGGCCCATGCGCGCGCCCGGGACGCGGTGCATTCGGCGCTGGACGCCGATGCGCTGGAGGCAGCGCTGGCCCCGCTCGGCCTGCCGGCGCTGCGCGTGGCGAGCCAGGCGGAGGACCGGCGCAGCTACCTGCTGCGGCCCGATCTCGGCCGCCGGTTGCGGGAGGGGGACCGGGCCAGGCTTGCCGCCGCGGCGGCGCCAGGCGCCTTCCTGTTCGTGGTGGCGGATGGGCTCTGCGGCCGCGGCGTGCTGGCGCAAGCTCCCGCCGTGCTGAGGCGGGCCGTGCCGCTGCTGCGCCGGGCGGGGCTGGCGATTGCGCCG